>Ga0194129_10006881_pt1 | contig 13749 bp, 13 predicted proteins | sample TA2KigCa35mmetaG_FD_150862 | JGI IMG/M metagenome (GOLD analysis project Ga0194129, IMG submission 150862) | Freshwater microbial communities from Lake Tanganyika, Tanzania - TA2015038 Kigoma Deep Cast 35m | ecosystem: Environmental > Aquatic > Freshwater > Lake | place: Tanzania: Lake... | reverse complement strand
CCCCGACTCACGCGGCGGCATCGACCGCCGTAGTACTGTGGCCAACATGCACGCGTTCCTGGCCGTCATCGGACCTGAACGGGATGCCGGTCGCTTGGCCGCGCTGCTGGCCGTGGGCCATCCCGCCAAGCCAGCCTCGCCTCGCCTGGCGGCCGCGGCCCTCTCGACGCAGGAACGTCTCACGCTCGATCGCTGGCTCGACGGCGTGCGGCTGGGCGAACCGCGGCCCGCGTTCGATCCGGCCGTGCAACCAGCCGGAGCCACAACGCCCGCAGTGCCCAATCGCTTCCGCGACCTGCTCGAATCGGCGGCCAATCCGCCCCAGTTTCCGCCGCCGCCGGACCCTCGTGGCGTGATCTTCCCGCTCGATCGACCGCCGTCGGAGTAGTCGCGGCTACACCTCGATGTGGCCAGCGCGGATGGCCTCCAGGAAGGGCCGGTTACCCTCCAGCAGCGTCGGATCAGCAAGCATCTCCTCGACCGACAGCCAGAGAATCTCGGCGACTTCGACGGGATTCGGCACGAGGTCGCCGGTGTCGATGAGCCGGGCCGTCCACCATGCCAACTCTGTCCCCCAGGGCGAGACGCTTCGCCAGACGCAGGCCGCCGGCTCGATCACCGCCGCCAGTTCCTCGCGACACTCCCGCACCAGGGCCTCGTGCTCCTGCTCGCCGGGCTCGATGTGTCCGCCCGGAAAACAGATCGTGCCGGCCGCGGCCACCGTCGGGCCGCGGCGAATGACGAGAAACTTCTCCTCTCGCCTGGTGATCGCGACCACGCCCTTTCGCAGGGCCCGTTTCTCACCGGTGGCGGTCTGCATTCCTTGCTCCTGCGGTGCGGCCGGCACGGCATGGCGGCGGGACCGTGCCGACCCCGGGGTCATAGTCTAGACTTAGGGGTCCATGGTTCCGGCCTTCCCGTCCCATTCCCGCCATGCTTCCCGTCCCCGCAGCCGCCCCCGGTCATGAGCACCGCCCCGCCGTCCCCGTCAGGTTCTTCCAGCCGTCCGCCCATCCTCGGTAAGCCGCTCGGGCTGCCGATGGTGGTGCTGCTGATCCTCGCGGCGGTGGCACTGGCCACCTTCATCACCGGCAACGCCACAGGCACCCGCACCGCGATCCCCTACGACGAGTTCGTCGCCCAGGCCACGCAGGGCAACGTGGCCAGCGTGGTGATCAGCGGCGACCAACTGGAGGGCGAGTTCGTCAAGGACCTACCTGCCGCGGCCGACCAGATCGGCCGCCCCGCCCAGAAGACCTTCCGCGTCACGCTCACACCCTACCTCCGCGAAGGCTTTGACAAGCTGATGCAGGAGCAGCCCGGGATCCGCAAGGAGGTGGTCGCCCCATCCGACGGCACCGGCTTTCTGCTGGGCCTCTACCTGCTCGTCCCCCTGCTGCTGATGGCCGGCTTCTGGATGACGCTCCGTCGCGCCCGCGATCCGCTCAGCGGCACCGGGTTCCTGGGTGGTTTCTCCAAGTCGCCCGCCAAGCGATACGCGGCCGGCGACAAGCAGGTGACCTTCGCCGACGTGGCCGGCCTCGAGCAGGTGAAGGCCGACCTTCAGGAGATCGTCGAGTTCTTGAAGGATCCCAAGAAGTTCCAGCGGCTCGGTGGCCGCGTGCCCAAGGGCGTGCTGCTGATGGGGCCGCCCGGCACCGGCAAGACACTGTTGGCCCGAGCGGTGGCCGGCGAGGCCGGGGTGCCCTTCTTCTCGATCTCCGGCAGCGAGTTCATCCAGATGTTCGTGGGCGTGGGAGCCTCGCGGGTCCGAGACATGTTCAAGACCGCCAAGGATGCGTCTCCGGCGATCCTGTTCGTCGACGAGGTCGACGCCGTCGGTCGCGTTCGCGGCGCCGGCCTGGGCGGCGGGCACGACGAGCGGGAGCAGACGCTCAACCAGATCCTCTCCGAAATGGATGGCTTCAGCCCCTCCGAAAGCGTGATCGTGCTGGCGGCCACCAACCGGCCCGACGTGCTCGACCCGGCCCTGCTGCGACCTGGCCGCTTCGACCGTCACGTGACCGTCGACAGACCCAACCACAAGGCCCGTCTCGAACTCTTCAAGGTGCACACCCGCAACGTGCCCCTGGCCGCGGACGTCGACCTCGAACGCCTCGCCGGCGGCACCGTCGGCCTGACCGGCGCCGACATCCGCAACCTCGTCAACGAGGCTGCCCTCTGGGCGACCCGGCATGACAAGTCGGCCGTCGACGCCTCCGACTTTGAAAACGCCCGCGACAAGGTGCTGATGGGGCCGAAGCGGGAAGAGGTGCTCGCCGGCCGCGAGAAGACGATGACGGCGTATCACGAGGCGGGCCACGCCCTGGCTGCCTGGCTCTTGCCCGGCGTCGACAAACTCCACAAGGTGACGATCATTCCACGCGGACGGGCCCTCGGCGTGACGCAACTGGTGCCGGAGGAGGACCGGATGAACGTCGGCGAGAGCGACCTGCACAATCGCCTCGCGTTTATCCTCGCCGGACGGGCCGCCGAGAAACTCGTCTTCAGCGAGTATTCCGCGGGTGCGGAAAACGATCTCATGCAAGCCACCCGCATCGCCCGCAAGATGGTGGCTCACTGGGGCATGAGCGAGAAGCTCGGCCCGGTCTCCTGCCAGAGCTCGCACGATCATCCCTTCCTTGGCCGTGACGTCTACGAGCAGCGGGAGTACAGCGAGAGCACGGCGCAGATCGTCGACCAGGAAGTGACGCGGCTGCTGGGCGAGGCTGCTGAACGGGCCGTGGCACTGCTCTCCGACAACCGCGACAAGCTCGACCGACTGGCCACCGAACTGGAGGCGCGGGAGATGCTCGACAATACCGAGGTCGTGGCGATCCTCGGCCCCGCGGCCCCCCGCTTGGCCGGACCGTCCGCGTCCCAGGCGGCTCGCGACGCCCGGCCGGCGACCGCCTGACCAGCATGCTCGCCCATCTCGTCTATTTCACGCTCAAAGACCGTTCGCCCGCCGCGATCGCCGCGCTCGTCGCCGCATGCCGGAAGCTCCTCGTCGACCACCCCGGGGAGGTCGCTTTCTCCGTGGGCACCCGCGCTGAATACAACCGTCAGGTCAACGATTGCGACTGGGACGTGATGCTGTCGATCGTGTTCGACTCGCACACTTCCCATGATTCCTATCAGACCGCGCCGCGGCACGAGCGTTTCATTGCGGAGAACGCGCCCACCTGGGCGAAGGTGCGAGTCTTTGACGCCGACGTGACCGCCTGGCAGGCCCACGGGGCGTGATCGCGGGGGACCGTGGTCGTTCGCCAGGCGTGGTGGCACGGCCGACGTGCCGCCCCGCGCGGGCAATGGGCAGGCGGAGCGTCAGCGGAGGAACCAGGCTCGTGAAGCGGCCTGGGGGGCGATGGCTCCGGACCCCCGGCACCGCGGGTGGCTGTCTCGCGGGCGTTGATGACGAGGGAAAAGCCCGTAAAAAAAATCTTTGCATCCGGTCGTCGCGCGCCTATCATTCGGCCAAGCCGGGAACGTTCAGTACCGGCCAGTTCGCTTTTTCCATTCTTCTGAAAGGGAAACCTCATGCCTTGCTTATCGTCGCGCCTCGCTCTCGGGGCCTTGCTCGCCCTACCTTTCGCAGCCATCGCTTCCGCCGATGAGTGCCCGCTAGCCGCCGCAAAAAAGGCCCAGGACAAGGCCCACGTGCAAAAAGTGGCCCTGAAAGCCGATTCGAAGGACATCGTCGACACGGCTGTCGCTGCCGGCAGTTTCAAGACGCTCGTGGCCGCGGTGCAGGCCGCCGGCCTGGTCGAAACCCTCAAGGGCAAGGGTCCTTTTACCGTCTTCGCACCGACCGATGAGGCCTTCGCTAAGCTTCCAGCGGGCACGGTCGAGACGCTGCTCAAGCCCGAAAACAAGGCGAAACTCGTCTCTGTGCTCACCTACCACGTGGTCCCGGGCAAGGTGATGGCAGCCGATGTCGTCAAACTGACTGAGGCCCCGACCGTGCAGGGCTCGAAGGCCAAGGTCAAAGTGACTGATGGCACGGTGACGATCGACGCCGCCAAGGTGGTGAAGACCGACATCGAAACGAGCAACGGCGTGATCCACGTGATCGACGCGGTCATCCTGCCCCCGAACTCGAACTAGTTGGCCGGCGGAGGGAAGGCTCGCCGGCAAAAGCGTTGAGGCGGGGCGGGCGCGAGCCCGCCCCGCCGTCCGTTTGCCTGCCGGTCCAAGGCTGGCTGAGAGCGGATAGCATCGGGGTGAGTCCGCAGGATCGATCCGCGGGCGTCGCCGATTCGAGAATGAATCACGGGTGGCGAGGCTCGTTCTGCAAGATTCGCTCCTTCCGCGGATCACTGGCGGTGGTCAGGCGGCCATGCCGGAGGGCATCTCCCGGTATACGGATCCTCGCGCAACCGGGCCGCGAACACGCGAGCCGCCTCGACGAAGATCAGGTCGTTAAGCCGGGTGAGGGCCTGCTGCGGCGTGTTGCTCGCGTGGCGGGCGGCGGGCTGCGGCTAACACCGCCGACTCGACGCCCTCGACCGCGAACAAGAGCCGCACGGCCGCCACGGCGCCGGCGGCCGCGACCGTCGACTCGAACAAATCGACTCCCCACCGCCCAGCGACACGGGACTCGAGACGCAGCCGGCCGCGGTCACCGCCAGGGACTTTTCGGGAAGCGGCTTGCCGTCCTTCACGATTCGGGCGTCACCGCCATCCAACGGCAGCCAACCGTCGGGAGAGGCGCGGCGGACCGCCGTGCGGCGGTCCCATTCAACCCTTCCCGCGGATCCGGTCTCGCTCTGCCTCGCGGCCGCGTCGAGCTCACCGATCGCCAACTCCCGCAGCTCGGCGTGACGCTTCTTGAGCCACGGGCTCTCGACCTCAATCTCGGGCGGAACGGGATGCTCGTTGTCGAAGCCGCGGAGGTCGCCACCAGCCAATCGGTGGTCGGATTCGGCAGCAGGTCGCGGGCGAGTTGCCCCCAGGTGAACTGGTTGAATGGCGTGTTGGCATTGAACGAATCGATGACGTAGTCGCGGTCGGGAAAGAACTGCTGGTTCTGGTTGCCGTGAAATCCAACCGTGTCGGCATAGCGGTCGATGTCGAGCCACCAGCCGGCCATGCGTTCGCCGAAGTGGGGTGACGCCAGCAACGCATCGACAGACGCGTCGGCCGGCGGCGGTCAGTCGGGCGTCGGCGAACGCGTCGATCGGGTTTCGCTAGACGGCCCCGCCGGGCACCAGCGGCCGCACGAGCAGCGCATACGCCCAGTGCGGCTCGTACCCCGCTCCCTCGGCCACCCACCGGCGAAACATCGCCTTCTGGGCCGGCGAGGGCGGCTTGTGGGCCGATGCGGGGGGCATTGGATCGGCCTCGTCGAAGATTCGCGCGATGATGCCGCTGGAGTCCGGATCGCCGGGCACGATGGGGATCACGCCCCCTGCCGTTTCCTGCAGGGCCGCCGCGCGGGTGTCGAGCCGCAGGCCCGCCTGCCGCGTGCCGGCATCGTTGCCATGGCAATGGAAGCAGGTGTCGGACATGATCGGTCGAATATCTCGATGGAACGACACCCTGCCGTCCGCCACCGCTGGGGTGGCCAGCGACAGGGCCGCCAGCGTGAGCGGTACCGCGGCGAGCAGGCGGCGGCCCGTGCCTGCTGACACGGGATCCGGCGGCTCACGGCGACGAAGGGCGTGGCGGGCTTGTCATTCGAATGGCTCGTCGGCCTCCGGTGCCTGTCGAGACCCGTCGCTCTGTATGACTTCGCCGCGGGAGATGCTGCGTGGGGTCGCCGTCCTGGGACTCGACTCACCCCCGACTCGTCGGCGGGGAACCGCGATCGATCATGAAAATCCGACCTTGCCGCGTCCAGCGTGACCACCGAACGAGGTGCCTTGCACCCGTCGGGCCATCGGCTCGGCCTGCGACCGGCTTCACACCACGCGGAGCCTCGACAGGGCGATCCGCCCGGAGAAGCAGACATCCACATCGCCCCCGGGTACCCGTTGCCGATCGTGATACCCGGCGGAGTAGTGCCAGCCGTCGTCGCCGAGGCGGTAGTCCAGGGCGAACGGAGAGGGGTCCACGTCGCACTCGACCACCGGCGGCGGCGGCGCGGCGAGGTCGAGATCCGGCAGATTGACGTTCCAAAACTCACCCGGCTGGAGGGGCCGGTCCCACAGCGTCACGAGCAGGTCGGCCAGCCACCCCGAGGGCCGTTCCCAGTCGGTCGCTGAACGACGCCGGCGATACAGTGACGCCGACACCGCCGGCCGACCGTGCAACGCCGCCTCCCGCGCTGCTGCGACGGTGCCCGAGCGATGCACGTCGGCCCCCAAGTTGCCACCGGCGTTGATGCCGGACAGCACGAGCACCGCGTCGGGCACCAGCCGCGCCAGCCCAAGTCGCACGCAGTCGGCGGGGGTGCCGTGCACGCGAAAGCGTCCGGGCCCGACCGCGACGGCCGCCAGTGGCCCCTCGGTCGTGACACGATGACCGCATCCCGAATGTGGCTCTGCCGGCGCCACGACCACTGCCTCGCCCCCCAGTCGGTTGGCGGCCACGGCCAGCGCCCCAAGCCCGGGGGCGTCGATGCCGTCATCGTTGGTGAGCAAGATCTTCATCCTCATCGTCATCGTGAGCTCGTCATCAGGGCTGACGCGGTTCACCGGCGTCCCGGACCAGTTCCTGGATCACCGCCCACACGCCGTCGGCCGCCCCGGCCGCCCGCCGACAGACGTCCTCCGCGTCGGTGCGTTCCGCGGCATCGGGTCTGGCGACATTGGTGACCACGGAGCAGGCCACCACCGCCAGGCCCATCCGCGCGGCCGCCACGACCTCGGGCACGGTTGACATGCCGACGACGTCGGCTCCGATCCGCCGCAGCATCCGGTACTCGGCCCTCGTTTCATAGTTGGGGCCGCTGAGATAGGCGTAGACGCCGCGGCGGGCGGTCGCGCCAGCCCGCCGCGCCGCCGCGCACGCCCGCTCCCCGAGCAGGACGTCGTAGAGCGGCTCGCGGACGGCGGTGGCCCCGCGCGGTGCCGGTGCGAGGTAGGTGGCCCAAGACCGCCGCACCAGGTCGATGTGGTCGGCCAGGATCAGCAATTCGCCGCTGGCCATGTCAGGCCGCAGGCCGCCGGAGGCGTTGGTAATCAGCAACCGCCGGACGCCGAGTGCCGCGAGCAAGTCGACCCCGCGGGTGAGCGTTTCCGATGGCACACCCTCGTAGCCGTGGACGCGGCCCTGGAGCATCACCACCGGCGCGCCGGCGATCGTGCCACCGACGACCCGGCCCGCGTGGCCGATCGCCGTCGATGCGGGCAGCCAGCCGGTCTCGGCGGCGGGGAAGGCCCAGGCCGTGTCGAGCCGCGAGACGAGTTCGCCCAGGCCCGTACCGAGCACGACACCGACCGCCGCGGGACGACCGCCCGCGGACGTGATCCTCACCGCCGCCTCGACCGCCTCACGCCGGGGCCGACCGTCATACGGCGTGGGCCGTTGGCCCGCGATCGTTTGTTCGTCCATGCGTGCGTCCGCCAGCCGCATCGCCTTCCCTACAAGACCGACGCGTCATTTGCCGTGCCGTCACGAAAATCATATCCTCCCCGGTCGTTGGTCCGCGTTGGTCCCCCGCCGCCCCCCCCTCAGGAGCCCCGCCCGCGATGTCCACCCGCGCCGAACGGTTCGCAGGCCTGTCCGTCGCCATCGTGACGCCCTTTCGTGACGGAGCGATCGATACCGCCCGGTTGCGGGAGCAGATCGCCTTCCAAGCCGCGGCCGGCACAACCTGTATCTGCCCGGTGGGCACCACGGGCGAGTCGCCGACGTTGACCCACGATGAGCACGAGTGGGTGATCGCCGAGAGCGTGCAGGCGGCAGCCGGCAGGCTGTTGGTGATGCCCGGCACAGGCAGCAACTCCACCGCGGAGGCCGTGCGGCTGACGAAGTTCGCGGACCGGGCCGGCGCCGACGCGGCGCTGGTGGTCGGCCCGTATTACAACCGTCCCTCGCAGCAGGGCATCTACGAACACTTCAGGGCTCTTGCCGAGGCCGTCGACATCCCGATCTGCGTCTACAACATTCCCGCCCGCACCGGCCGCAACATCGAGCCCGAGACGATCATCCGGTTGGCGGAGCTTCCGGGCATCGCGATGGTGAAGGAGGCCACGGGCTTACTCGATCAGGCCTCGCAGGTGCTGGCCGCCACCGACCTGACGCTCCTCTCAGGCGACGACAGCATGACGCTGCCGCTGCTCTCGATCGGCGGTCGCGGCGTTATCTCCGTGGTCGGGAACCTCGTGCCGGGTGACATGCGGTCGTTGTGCGAGGCCTTCGATGCCGGCGAGATGACGGCGGCGCGCGCGCTGCATCTGAGGCTGTTCGGTCTCTGCCGCGACCTGCTGGGCCTGGCGAGCAACCCGATCCCGATCAAGGCGGCCCTCGCGATGCTGGGTCGCGACACGGGTGAAGTGCGGTTGCCGCTGGTGCCGCTCGAGCCGCCGCTCGCCGAGCAACTTCGCCGGGCGATCGCCGCCTACGGCCTGGAGCCCCAGCCCGCCTGAGCGGCGCTGGCGTCAGGACACGTGCCGCAGCACGGCACCCTGGGAGTCGAAGCGGGCGATCACGATGTCGTGGTGCCGGGCCAAGCCGAGTCGGTCGAGGCTCGCGGCCAGGTCGCCCGCGGCCGCCAGGGAGGGACAGCAGGCCATCACCGTGGGCCCCCAGCTGCTCTGGGCCGCCCCTCCGACGCCGAGCTCGCCGAGAAGTTCTAGCAACTGGGCCGTCGCTGCCGCATGGGGCAGCTTCGCAGACTCTTCGGCAAAGGGCCGACCCGCGACCTCGCCATAGCGACGCACCGCCGCGGAGAAGTCGGCGAACTTCCCCTCGACCGCGGCCGGCAGGAGCTCCATGACCGTGATCCGCGCGAGCTCGGCGGTCACTTCGACGGGCACCGGAGGCAACCGGCCGAAGGCCTCCCGCTCCACCGGCCCCGAAGGCCCCACCGAGTCGCGGGCCACGATCACCACGCACCGCCAGGCGGCCGGCAGCCTGACACGGGCGATCATCGGCGAGAACTCGTGAGTGGCATCGTCGTCACCGGCCCCGGCCTGCACCGTCCGCCCGGCCTCCACGATCAGTCCGCCGCGACTGAAGCCATAGACACCCACGCTCGATCTCCGGCCCCGGCCCACGACGCGGGCGAGCTCGATCGCCTCCGGCACGTCGAAGAGCCGGTCACGTTCAGCGGCGGCGAGTCGCTCCTCGGGGCGGTCCGAGCGGCCGGCCTCCCCATCGTCGGCGGCATCACGAAACAGGTGCTGCAGGCCGGCCGCCACGGCCAAGCCGAGCTGCGTCCCACTGCCGAGGCCGACGTGGGCGGCCGGTGCCCCCACCACGTCGATGCTGCAGCCGAAGTCGCCGAGTTGCCACGCCTGCATGCAGGCCCGCGCGAACTTGACGGCCCGTTCCGCGTGCGCACCCCGCACCTCGAGCCGATTGGCGGGCCGCAGCCGCAGCTGCACGCCGGGCCGGTCGACCATCACCCCCACACCACCGAACGACCTGGTGCCCGCGACACCGAACGATAGCATGCCCAGGTGCAGCCGCGCGGGGGTGCGAACCTCGATGGCTTCGTGTTGGTGGGACGGCTCGTCGGGCATTGTCCTGTCAGCCTAACCGATTCCACGGATCGGGCTATCAGCCAGCCGGGCCGCAAGCAGATCGAACGCCTCCCGCTCCCGCGGTCCGCCGGTCTTCGCGACGAGCGGCTCGAGATCACGGAACTGCCGCTGCACCTCCACCGCATCGCTGAGGTGCAACCGCGTGACGAGGATCGCCGCCTCGACGATGGCATGGGCGGCGCGATTGAATCCCAGAAAGGGCCGGCCGGCATGCTCGCGCACCACCTGCGCGGCAAGCCACAGTCGCTCCGCGGAGTCGTCGACGGCGTCGACCTGGAACTCCCAGGCCCGACAGGCGTCGGCGAGCACGAAGCCGGTGATCGACTCCGCCGGCCGCGCAGCCGGCCGCCCGTCGAGTCGGCCGGCGACGATTCGGGCCACCAGCAGGACGTCGTCGACGGCGTGGAACACGCCGGCCCGAGACCGCAGCAGGTTGCTCGCCGTCTGACTGCCCGGAAAGGGCCGCAGCACGAGCCGGCGGAGCGGCCCGGACCAACGTTCGCGGTCGTCCACCGTCGGCCCTATGGCGGCGACGTGCATGTCGCCGGAGGCGACGGTCGTGGTGACGAGACCTTCGAGAATCACGGCGTGGCGGGCGGGAGCCGGATGGGCGAACGGGATGGTCGACGGCACTATAACATTGTCGGTGACTCCCTTCGACGCGGTAGCGCGATTCGGGGCGGCGTCGCCCCGTCGGCTCTGCCATGCGAATTCACTTCGTCACCGGACGACTCGCCGAACACTCGCTGCGGCAGGTGCTCGAACGGCTCGCGCCCCGCGCCGGGTTCGAGGCCAGCGTGCAGGTGATGCCGATCACCGTGGCGGCCCTGATGCCCACGCCCTGGATCGCCAAGCGGCTGGAGGTGCCGGAGGGCACCGGCCGTATCGTCATTCCGGGTGCGTGCCGCGGGCCGCTCGAGGCCTTCGCCGCGGTGACAACCCTTCCGGTCGAGCGGGGGCCCGCCGACCTCCGCGAACTGGACGACTTCTTCGGCCAAAAGTCTCGGGACCTGGCCGACTACGGCCGCCACGACATCGAGATCATCGCCGAAATCAACCATGCACCGCGACTGGCGGCGGAGACGCTGCTCGCCGAGGCCCGCCGGCTCGCGGCGGCCGGGGCAGACCGGATCGACGTCGGCTGTGACCCGGGAGAGCCCTGGGCCGGGGTCGGCGACGCGGTGCGCATGCTCGTGGCCGAGGGCTTCCGCGTGTCGATCGACAGCTTCGAGCCGCGCGAGGTCGCGGCGGCCGTCCGGGCGGGCGCGACACTCGTGCTGTCGGTCAACTCCACGAACGTCGCGGCCGCCACCGACTGGGGCTGCGAGGTCGTCGTTGTGCCCGACGTGCCCGCCACGCTCGAGGGCTTCGACGGCACGGTGGCCATGCTGCGGGACAGCCGCGTACCGCACCGCCTCGATCCGGTGCTCGAACCGATCGGCTTCGGGTTCGCGGCCAGCCTCGGCCGATACCTCGACGTGCGTCGCCGGCACCCCGACGCCGACATGATGATGGGCATCGGCAACCTCACCGAGTTGACCGATGTCGATTCCGCCGGCATCAACACGCTCCTGATGGGCTTCTGTCAGGAGATCGGCATTCGCTCGGTGCTGACCACCGAGGTGATCCACTGGGCGGCCTCGAGTGTCCGGGAATGCGATCTGGCCCGGCGGCTGACCTGGCACGCCGTCAACCATCGCACGCTTCCCAAGCACGTCGAGCCGGGCCTCGTCACCCTCCGCGCCGGCAAGCCGCGCGCCCACGGTGGCGAGACGCTGCAACGGCTCGCCACGGCGATTCGCGACCCGAACTTCCGGATCTTCGCCGAGGGTCGCATGCTCCACCTCGTCGGCGCCGGCGTCCATCTGGAGTCGGCGGACCCGTTCGCGCTGTTCGAGGACCTGCAGGCGGCGGGCCGCACCGCCGTCGACGCCTCCCACGCCTTCTACCTTGGCTACGAGATGGCCAAGGCCGTCACCGCACTGACCCTCGGCAAGGACTACCGCCAAGACCAGGCCCTCGACTGGGGTCACCTCACCAGGCCGGAGATCGGCCACGGGCCGTCCCGGGCGGCCGCCCGCGTCGCCGCGGCCAACTCCTTCACGGCGGAACCAGACGCCACGTCTGCGCAATGAGGCACTCGCAGCACGAGAGAGCCGACTGCGACTCGGGAACCCCCCGCGAAGCCCCGCGGCCCTGGGCCGGTCCGAGGCGCTCAACGGCCTCCGGTACGGTCGTCGTGGAGGCGGCCGCGGGCCTCGCCCCCGCCGACGTCTTCGCCCACGTGGCGGGTCACCGGCACGCGCTGTTCCTCGATACCGCCATGCCCGAGGCCCCTGCCACCGAGGCGGCCGCGACACTGCCGCCACTGGGCCGTTGGTCGTTCGTCACGGCCGATCCCATCCACTCGGTGCGCGTGGCACCGGGCGGCGACGTCGCGGCGGCCTTCGGCGCGGCGCGGCGGCTGCTCGCCGACTTTGCCTGCCCGACGATTCCCGGCCTGCCGCCCTTCCAGGGCGGACTGGCGGGGCTGGTCTCCTACGACGGCGGCCTGGCCAGGATCGGTCTGCCGATCCCCAACGCGTCGCTCCCTGGGGTGCCGCTGGTTTCGCTGCATCTCTACGACGTGGTCTACGCGTACGATCATGTGCTCGGCCGGGGCTGGTTCATCTCGCAGGGACTCCCGGCCCGCGGCCCAACCGCCCGCCGACGCCGGGCCGCCGCCCGGCTCGATGCCTTCCTCGCGGCGCCTCCGGCACCGCCACCACGTCGTCCTGACGTCGCGCCATCGTGCCGCGCGACGATCGGCACGTCGCATCCGCTTGACCGCTACCAGGAGATGGTGCGCGGCGGCATCGAGGCGGTGCTGGCCGGCGACGTCTTCCAGGTGAACCTCGCCCAACGGCTCACGGTCGCGGCCGACGTCGACCCCGTGCGGCTGCACATGACCGCCAGGCGGATCAATCCCGCCCCCTTCGCCGCCTGCTTCGACACCGGCGGCACACACCTGGTGAGCATGTCGCCCGAGCGGTTCCTGCAGGCTTCCCTTGGCGTCGTCCGGATGCATCCCATCAAGGGCACTCGCCGCGTGCTCGCCAGCCCGGAGGCCGACCTCTACGCCGCCGCCGACCTCGGCGTTAGCGACAAGGACCGGGCCGAGAACGTCATGATCGTGGACCTCGTCCGCAATGACCTCGCCCGGGTCTGCCTGGCCGAGAGCGTCCGCGTCGAGGCGCTCTGTCGGCTGGAGCGGTTCCGCTACGTGCAGCACCTGGTATCCGTCGTGGCGGGGCGGCTGCGGCCCGGGCTCGGGCCGCTCGACGCCCTGGAGGCGGCGATCCCGGGGGGCAGCGTCACCGGCGCTCCCAAGCACCGCGCCTGCGAGATCATCTCGGCGCTCGAAGGCACGGCCCGCGGTGCCTACTGCGGCTGTCTCGGCTACCTGGGTCTCGACGGGGCCGCCGACTTCAACCTGCTGATCCGGACCTTCGTCGTCGGGGAGGGCATGGTCAGCTTCTCCGCCGGTGGTGGCATCACCGCCGCGAGCGACCCGGCGGCCGAACACGCCGAGTCGCTGCACAAGGCGGAGGGCATGCTCCGTGTGCTCAACGAACTCGGCATCGGAGGCGGGGCGACATGATCGTCGTCATCGACAACCGTGACAGCTTCGTCTTCAACCTGGCGCGGCACCTGAGGCTGCTGGGAGTGCCGGTCGTGGTCGTGCCCGCCCACGGCACCTCGATCGTCGACCTGCATCGGCTGCGACCACGGGCCATCGTGATCTCGCCGGGGCCCTGCACGCCGGCCGAGGCGGGCTGCTCGATCGACGCGGTTCGCATCTTCCGCGACAGTGTGCCGATCCTCGGGGTGTGCCTGGGCCACCAGACGATTGCGGCCGCCTGCGGCGGCCGCGTGATCCGGGCGGTGACGCCCATGCACGGCCGCACGAGCCTGATCGCGCACGACGGCGTGAACCTGTTCGCGGGTATTCCCAGCCCGATGACGGCCTGCCGTTACCACTCCCTGGTGGTCGAGCCCGAGTCGCTGCCGGCCGAGCTGATCGTCACGGCCCGCGATGAAGCCGGCACGATCATGG
>Ga0194129_10006880_pt1 | contig 13749 bp, 13 predicted proteins | sample TA2KigCa35mmetaG_FD_150862 | JGI IMG/M metagenome (GOLD analysis project Ga0194129, IMG submission 150862) | Freshwater microbial communities from Lake Tanganyika, Tanzania - TA2015038 Kigoma Deep Cast 35m | ecosystem: Environmental > Aquatic > Freshwater > Lake | place: Tanzania: Lake... | reverse complement strand
GTTACACCACCCAGAAGAACCGCCGCAACACCACTGAACGGATCGAACTGAAGAAGTTCTGCCCGCACTGCAACAAGTCGACGGTCCACAAAGAGATCAAGTGATCTCAGCGACGTCAATGTCAGCTGTGTAGTCAGCGCCTTCTGCTTTTTCCCTTCTCCGTTCTGCCATGGCTAGTTCCTTCTTCAAGAAGCGCCTTTCGCCGATCAAACCCGGCGATCCGATCGACTACAAGGATGTCGATCTGCTCAAGAAGTTCACCACCGAGCGTGGCAAAATCCTGCCCCGCCGCCTCACAGGCCTCACCGCCAAGCAACAGCGTGATCTCACCAATGCGGTGAAGCGCGCGCGCATCGTTGCTCTGCTGCCCTTCGTGAATCCCGAGGGCTGATCTCCTGGCATCCGCGGCGTTCCATCCCGGCGACCTGGTCGGTGTTCAGGAATCCCGCGGAGCCCAGCTCGCGGTTGTTGAAGCGATCCAGGGCAGCAAAGCTCGCCTGCGCATCGGCTTTGACGCCAAACAATCCGTTCTGCCCCTACGCCAGTTGGAGCTGATTTGCCCCCTGCCCTCCGGTGCTAATACACCGCTGCGGCTGGGGGCTTCGCCTTGGAATCTCAGACCGGAATCCCTCCAGCAAGCCTGTCTCAGTCGTCGCGCTTGGGGCGAGGCCTGGGTGCTTCTTCTGGAATCGGATGAGACGGTTGCGCTTGACGAGTTTGCTGATCTCGTGTGCGGTGGCACCGAGCCCGCGCAACTGGCGGTCTGCTGGCTCGAGCTGGTGGGTCCGCAGCTCTGGTTCCGCTTTAAGCAGGGGGAAATCCAGCCCCGCAGCGCTGCCGATCTGAAGCCACTGCGGCGCGACCGGCGCCTCAAGCAGCTGGCGGAGCAACGCGAACAGCAGTGGCAACAGCTGCTACGCGCCCGCCAGCCGGTGCAGACCGAAGCCCTACCGCCTGAACAGCAACGCCGGTTGGAAGCTCTCAAACAGCTGGCGGCCGGTGCGATCGAGCTCGAGCAACTCGATCCAACCCTGCGCCAGAGCCTCACAGCTCTGCATCTGGGCCACGACCGCGGCGACTTGCGCCATTTGCTGGTGGATCTTGGCCAGTGGGACCGGCACCACCTGGTATCGATGGGTGGCACCACTTGGAGCCTTGGCTTCAGCCCAGAGCTGGAAGCGGAGGCCGCGCGCCTATTGGCGCTGCATGAGCAGGAGCTCCCGGGTGATGCGGAGCGCCACGATCTCACCGGCCAGCGTTGCGTCACGATCGACGACGACGACACCCGCGACATCGACGACGGCTTGGCGCTGGAGCGCCGCCCCGATGGCGGCCTGCGGCTCTGGATCCATGTAGCCGATCCGGGGCGCCTGGTGGAGCCGGAATCACCGCTCGATCTGGAAGCGCGCCGCCGCGGCAGCAGCCTCTACCTGGCCAGCGGCAACCTGCCGATGTTCCCGTTAGAACTCACCACGGGGCCCTTCAGCCTGCGCGCCGGGGTACGCAGTGCAGCCTGGAGCACCTGGGTGGATCTCGACGCTGAGGGTGACATCGCCGATTACGGCATCCTGCGCAGCTGGGTGAAGCCCACCTTCCGGCTGAGCTACAGCGATGCCGACGATCTGATCGATCTGGCGCCGCCGGAGGAGCCCGATCTAGCCGACCTGGATCAACTGCTCAACCGTCGTCGTCAGTGGCGCGTTGGCAAGGGCGCGTTGCTGATGGATCTGCCGGAAGGGCGCATCCGCAGCCGTGATGGCGAACCGGTGCTGGAAGTGAGTGAGCCGAGCCCATCGCGGGCGATGGTGGCTGAAGCGATGATCCTCGCGGGGGCGATCGCGGCTCGCTTTGCGGTGGAGCACAACCTGGCGTTGCCCTTCCGCAGCCAGCTGCCGGCCGAGCTTCCCCCCAAGAGCGAGCTGGACGCGCTGCCGGATGGAGCGGTGCGGTTCGCGGCGATCAAGCGCTGCCTCAGCCGGGGCCTGATGGGAACCCAGCCTGCCGCCCACTTCAGCCTGGGGCTGGCGGCCTACGCCCAGGCCACCTCACCGATCCGCCGCTACGGTGATCTGGTGGTGCAACGCCAGATTCAGGCCCAGCTCAGCGGCGGCACACCCCTCAGCGAAGACGGCCTCCAGGAGCTTTTGAACAGCTTTGATGGAGCCGTGCGCGAGGGCATCGGCATTTCCCGCGAAGACCAGCGCCATTGGCAGCAGGTGTGGTTTGAAGCCCACAAGAGCGGCCAGTGGCGCGCCGATTTTCTGCGCTGGCTCCGGCCCCAAGACCGCCTGGGCCTGGTGCGCATCGACGAACTGGCGATGGACCTGGCCGCTGAATGCCCCCAGAACGCCCAGGCCGGTGAAGTCCACCTGCTGCGGGTGCAACAGGTGGATTCCCTGCGCGATCAGCTGAAGCTGGTGGCTTCAGCCAGCTAGGCGAGACACCCGCAACCAGGGCCCCCAGGGGTTCACATTGCCGATCAGCTCCACTGATCTGGAGCTCTCTAGCTGGCTGAGCCAACGGTGCATGGACGGCTCGAGCGTGATCACGGGCCAGACATCACCGTTGCTAGTTGCGAAGCTGAACCCGCCGGTGGCTTCCACCTGGATCGTTCCCGACCACTGCTGTTCGTGGCGGCTGGCCGGGATCGGCTCCTGAGCTGCTGAGCCATCAGCAGCCAAGCCCTGTGGGTTGGCCAGCACAGCCTCTTGCCGCTCACGCCAGTGGGGGTGATGCCAGGAGGTGTCCCACAGCGGAGCCACGGCCGAGGGGGCCAGGGGATCGGCGATCAAGGCGTATTGCAGTTCACGTACCGGTAGCTGAGCGGCGGGTACGCCCACACGCACCGCCAGCGCCGCCGCTGCTCCCGCCGCTTGCCCCACGTTCAGGATCAGGGGCTGCAGTCGCGTGGCACCGTTCGCCATGTGGCTGGTGCTGAAGGCCTTATCGGCAGCCAAGAGGTTGTCTATGGCTTCACTCACCAGGGCGCCATAGGGAATGCAGAACGGCGTCCCTGTCCAGCGGCCACCCCAGCGGATGCTTTTCGGCGCCAGGGGCCAATCAGGCCCGGGGTAGTGATGGTCGTTGGCGTAGTTGCCCACCGCGATCGACTGCAGCTCTCCGGCCTCATTCAGCGGAAGGGCGGCCACGGGAGCCCCAGTGGCTGGCGGGAGCAAGTCCTGCTCAATCACTGTCTGGCGACCGATCAGGCGCCGGCCTTCGCGCCAGTAGGGCATGGCGGCTAGCCAGGGGGCAGGGCTGCCTGCCTCAGTTGGGAAGGCTTCCCCCAGTTGGAGCCAGCCCCCGCTGGCCTCTTGCATCGCCTCGGCAAAGCGCAGGCTGTGGGCTTGCATCTCGCCGTACAGCTCTGCTTCCTGGCTCGGCGCCCCGTTGAAGGCCCGCTCCAGCCCCCCATGCCAATCGTTGCCGTGCAGCGGCCAATTCAGCATCACCAGCCCGCCGGGTAAGCGCCCGTAGGTGAGCGTGCGCTCCAGCCCGAAGGCTTCACAGGCCTGCTCAAACGGCAGAGGCAGCGGTGGCTTCCCAGCCGGATCGATGCCTTTCGTGGGTTCGGCCGCGAGCCGATCGCTCTGCAGCTGCCCCATCACCACCCAGGTGGGTGATTGCAGGGGCTGCTCGCGGAAGAAGGCTTCGCTCTCCAACCGCTGTTGGGTCGGTGCACTTGGTTCACCCCACTGCTCCTGTGGCTCCCAACCCAGCCGGAACGGCGCCTGCGCCAGGGGCAAGAGATCGCCGCGGTCGCTTCCATCAACTACCACCTGACAGCGCACGCGCCGCTGCTCACCAGCGACCTCCGTGCGCAGTGCGGTGATCAGTGATCCCTGCCGCTCCACCTCCAAGAGGCTGCAGCGAGGCCACCACAGCAGATTCGCCTCGGCCTTGACCCAGTCCTGCAGGATCCCTTCGGCGGTGCTGGGTCGGTAGCCGAAGCAGCTCACCCAGTTCTGATCGAGCCCCTCGGGTTCACGGCGCTCCAGTTCCCGCAGGAAGGCACCCCACAGCCCTGTCTGCCAAGGCGTGAGCTCATTTCCATCCGGGCAGCACACTCCGGCGGCGCTCACCATCCCCCCCAACCAGCTCCCGGGCGTCAGTAACAGCGTGGTGGCACCGCCGCGGGCGGCCTGAATCGCTGCTCCAATGCCACCGGTACCGCCGCCCCACACCAGCACATCCACCGCGTCGATCGCTGGGGTCATCGGCATCGCGAGCGCAACTGCAAAGAGCCTCGCAGGACTGCGATGAAAGCCACGGCCCTGCTCCGTAGGATCCGCTCGATGACTTACACCCTCACCACCCCGCTCTATTACGTCAACGACAAGCCGCACCTGGGCAGCGCCTACACGACGCTGGCCTGTGATGCCCTGGCGCGGTTTCAGCGGCTCAAGGGCGAGCAGGTGCTGTTCATCACCGGCTGCGATGAGCACGGGCAGAAGATTCAACGCACGGCGGAAGCCGCCGGCCTCAGCCCCCAGGCCCACTGCGATGGCGTGAGCGCTCAATACCGGGAGCTGTGGGATCGCTGGCAGATCAGCTACAACCGCCTGATCCGCACGACTGATCCGCGGCACCGCCAGATCGTGGAGCAGTTCTATGCCCGAGTAGAGGCCAGCGGCGACATTGTGGAAGGCCGCCAGCAGGGCTGGTACTGCGTGGCCTGCGAAGAGTTCAAAGACGATCCCCACGAAGCCCAGGATCCGGAATGCCCCACCCACAAGCGGCCGCTGGAGTGGCGCGATGAGGTCAATCTTTTTTTCCGGCTCTCCCGCTATCAGGAGCAGATCGAGGCGTTGATCGCCCACCCGGGTTTTATCCAGCCCGCCAGCCGCCGCAACGAGGTGGAGAACTTCGTGAAACAGGGCCTGCGTGATTTCTCGATTTCACGCGTGAACCTGCCCTGGGGAATCCCCGTGCCTTGCCATGAGGGCCATACCTTTTATGTGTGGTTCGACGCGTTGCTTGGCTACATCACCGCCTTGCTCGAAGACGGGGACTTCCCCGATCTCGAAACGGCCCTGAGCCGCGGCTGGCCCGCCTCGGTGCATGTGATCGGCAAGGACATCCTGCGCTTCCACGCCGTGTACTGGCCGGCGATGTTGCTGTCGGCCGGGTTGCCCCTCCCGGCGAAGGTGTTTGGCCACGGCTTCCTCACCCGCGAGGGCCAGAAGATGGGCAAATCCCTGGGCAACGTGCTCGATCCGGCGGAGCTGCTCGAGCGCTGCGGGCGGGATGCGGTGCGTTGGTATCTGCTGCGCGATATCCCTTTCGGCGACGACGGCGATTTTCAGCAGCAGCGCTTCAGCGATCTGGTGAACAACGACCTGGCAAACACCATCGGCAACATGCTCAACCGCACCAGCTCGATGGCGCGCCGCTGGTTTGACAACGCCGTGCCCCCTGCCTCAGCGGCCATGGGCAGCGATCATCCTCTCGCGCAGGCCGCCGCCCAGGCCCGCACGGTGGTGCTGCAAGGCCTGGAGCAGCTGGAGTTCCGCAGCGCCGCAGAAGCCTCCCTGCAGTTGGCGATTGCCGCCAACGGCTTCCTCAACGAGCAGGCCCCCTGGAGCCGGATGAAGCAGGACGGCACGCGCGATCAGGTGGCGGACGACCTTTACGCCGTTCTCGAAGCCGCTCGGATCACGGCCCTGCTGATGGCACCGCTCCTACCGGATCTGAGTGAGCGCATGCTCCTGCAGCTCGGCCAGAGCATCCCGGATTCCTCGGCCACCGCCCAACCCGATGGCGCCTGGCTGTCTCAGTTGGAATGGGGCGCGCTGCAGAGTGGGGCGCCGCTGCCAGAACCCTCGCCGGTGATGGCCCGCCTTGAACTCAGCGAGCCCCTGTGAGCCGATTGCCGTGAAACATCTCGCTGGGGTTGCGATCGCCCTGATGGTTAGCGGCTGCGTCAGCAGCAAGCCGAAGGTGCCGCCGCCCTCCGAGCCGTTTGTGTTCAAGTCGTTGGACCTCGAACAGCAGGATGCCAAGGGCCGGCCGGCCTGGAACCTGAAGAGTCCGGAAGCCCGCTACGACATCACTCGTCAGGTGGCCCAGGCTCGCCAACCGCGCGGCACGGTGTTCAAACACGGCAAGGACAACATCCGCATCAGCGCCACCAGCGCCACCGTGATCGGTGATGGACAGGCCATCCAGCTGGAAGGTGATGTGGAGATCACCCTGCTGGGCAAGAACCCCGTTCGGATCACGGGCGAACAGGCCCGCTGGATTCCAAGCCAATCGCTGATGCTCATCGACCGCAAGCCGGCAGCGCTGGATCGTCAGTCGCGCATCACTGCTCAATTGGCCACCTACTACCTCGATCGTGACCTGATCGAGCTGCGCGGCTCGCCCTTGCTCGAGCAGTGGGATCCCAATGCCAAGGGCGCTGCCAAAGCCAAAGCCAAGCCCGCCCCCCTGCGCGTCCAAACAGCCCAGTTGGACTGGAAGCCCGAGCAGGGCGATCTCAAGGCTCCGCAACAGGTGCGTGGCCTACGCCGCGACAAGGACGGCCAGCTCAACCTCACCGCCTCTGCACTCAACGGCAACCTGCGCGAGGGCTTTGTGGATCTGATTGCTCCGGTGCAGGTGCGTGATCCCAAGCGCAAGGGTTGGCTCAAAGCGCTACAGACCCGCTGGTTGATCAACGACCAACAACTCAGCAGCGATCAACCGTTCCAGGGGGCTTTCAACAAGCTGCAGGGTGAGGGGCAGCAGTTCAAGGTGAATCTCGCCACCAGCACCGTGTTCATTCCTGTCGGCTGCAATCTGCGTCAGCCTTCAGAGCACCTCACAGCCCACTTTTGCCAATGGAACTGGCCCACAGGCCGTTTCCAGGCCCAAGGGGACGTGGTGCTGCGCCGCCAGGCTTACAAGCAGATCACCCGTTCCAGCGAGTTGCAGGGCTCGATCGGCAAAGACGGCACCGCTGTGTTCAGTTCTCCAGGAGCCAAGGTGAACTCCCAGTTCACGCTCCCGCCGGCTCAGAAGGGGGCGAAACAGCAGGGGCGTTCAGCTCCTGCAGTGCGCTTCTGAGCTTGAGGCTCCACCCCTCCAGCCAGGTTTCATCACTGCGGCTGAAACAGCGGGGCGACCATCCCGCCAGCAGCAGTACGCCTTGATCACCGATCGGCTGAACAATCACCGCGGGAATGCCAGTCGGTAGCCCCTGAAATTCATCCCGCCCTGGGTAGAGCTTGAGGTTCACTAGCCCAATCGCCTTGCCGGTGCTCCAAGCCCGCTGGCAGATGGCTCCCGGGGCAAAACCGCCCACGCCGAGCACCCCGCGCTCCAGCAGGGTGCGCCCCTGCCAGTGCAGCAGCACCGTGGCCGCCGGTGTGGCCGTGAGCAACATCTGGCTCCCCCAGGCCAACTCCTGCCGAAACGATTCGGGCAGATCGTCTGCAAGCCGCAAGCCCTGCTCACCCTCGAGCTCCACGCGCTCCGGTGCCACGGGAACCGCCCGCGTCCACAGGATCGACACCAACAGCAGGCCCACCGCCAGGAAGCTGGCCAGCACTCCCGCCCGCTCCAACGCTGGGGTGAGTTGCGGCGCCGTGAGCTGATTCACCACACACAAGGCGAGGCCGGCCACACCGGCGCTGAGACAGAGGCGGGCGGCGAGGCCCATCGCAGCGAAAGAGGCAGAGTTGGCCGTGGCACCCTCTCACAACTGGTGACAAAGGAATTGGCAATCCCGGGGCAATAGCGCTCGAATGCAGCCACTGCCCGCGGATCGGCACCAGCCATGGCCAACCTCAGCGGTTCCCCCATCAGCACCGCAGCGGAAGCCTTTGCCGCGATCGCCCTGGCGGCCGTGGCCTGTGATGGCCAGCTGGCCACCCTGGAAGCCAGGAGCCTGCGCCAACAGCTCGAATTTCGCGAGCCCTACTGCCAGCTCAGTGATCTGGCGATGGGCGAGCTGCTCGATCGCCTGCTGCAGCTGCTCCGTGAACAGGGATGGGAAGCTCTCGTGCGCAACGCGGCTCCCTTGCTGCCCCTCGAAGCCGCCGAAACCGCTCTGGCCGTGGCGGCTGCTCTCACCCAAGCTGATCACGTGGAATCCACAGCCGAGCAAACCTTCCTGGCAACCCTTAGCCAGGTTTTGGCTGTGGAGAGCGAGCGTGCCCGCGTGATTGTTGATGTGGTGGCCATCCTCAACCGCGACAGCCTGGCGGGCTGACGGCAGACTGTGGCGAACCATCCGATTGCATCCGTGGGGCACGTGATTCGCGCGCGTCTGTCGGCAGTACTACTGAGTGCAGCGCTGCTGTTTGCCGGCCTGGCACTTCCAGCGGCGGCCTGGGCCACCGGTGCAGCCGACTTTCCGGCGCAGCCACCGGCCAGCCATGTGATCGATGAGGCCGATCTGCTCAGCCGCGCTGCAGGGACTGAGCTGGATCGCCGCCTGCAGGAGTTTGGTGGTGATCACATCGATGCCCGCCTGGTCACTCTGCGCCGCCTCGATTACGGGCTCAGCCTTGATGCCCTGGGTGAGCAGTTGGTGGAGCGCTGGAGCGCCGATGAACTGGATCGCTCACTGCTTCTGCTGTTGATCGAATCGCAGAACAACAGCGCTGCCGTGGTGGCCTCCCCTGATCTCGAGGGTCAGTTGCCCAGCGAGCTGCTCTCAAGCACAGCGATCAGCACGATGGGGCTGCCCCTACGTGAGGGTGCCCGCTACCGCCAGGCCAGTGTTGATGCGCTCGATCGTCTGGCTGTAGTGCTCAACGGCGGCGAAGATCCCGGCCCGCCTCAACTGGCGGAACGGATGCCGATCGAAACCAACATCCCCACCCGTGAGGAAACCCAGTCGAGCAATGCCTTCCTGTGGGTTGTCGTGTTGCTGGTGGTTGGCACACTGGTGCCGATGATCACCTGGTGGGTCTTCTCCCGCTGAATCAGCTATGGGGTTGACCGATTGGATGGGCGCGTTTGATCGCGCCACCACCAGCGATCTGAGCCTGAATCTGGAGCGGGCCTATGAGGCTGCGTTGCTGATTCAGAGCTTGGAGCTCGAGTACTACAACGACCGCCCAGTACGCCCAGAGCTCCAGCTCAGTATTCCCAAGCAGGCCCAGGCGCAGATGTTGCGCCGCTTCCGGGCTGCGCTTGAAGTGTGCCAGGAGAATCTGTCCACCCTGCAGAACCGCCGCGGCGAGCTCGACAGCCAGGAGCTGCGTCAGCTGCAGCTGATCCAATCGGTGGCTTCCCGCTATCAACGCCGCAGTGGCTCCACCAGCCTGTCGCGCGCGCCTGAGTTGCTGCCTCGCAGCCTGCTGGGGGTGTTCGACGGGGTGCGCCGGCAGCTGGATCCCGAGGCTGAAACGGCCCTGTTGGAGGGTTTTCGCCGCCGGCGCAGCTCCACGCTGGTGTCCCTGCGGATCTTCCTACTGATGATCCTGGTGCCGTTGATCGTTCAGCAGACCAGCCGCACGTTGGTGATCTCACCACTGCTCGATCGTTTCGCGCCGGACATCCCCTTCCTCAGCTACACGAAGCCGCACCTGCAGGAAAAGGCTGTGAACAAGTTGCGCATCTACCAGCAGGAACTCGAATTTGAAGCCCTGCTGGAGGGCAAAGCCCCTCCTTCACCCGAGGAAATCCAAACCGCGCTGATGGCTCGCGCCAATCAGCTCAAGCAGGATGCGGATGATGAGAGTCTGGAAGCCACCAAGAACGTGCTGGCCGACTTGGCAGCCCTCGTGGGCTTCGCGCTCGTGTGTTTGCTCGGGCGGCGGGATCTGCAGGTGCTGCGGGGGTTCCTCGATGAGGCCGTGTATGGCCTGAGCGACAGCGCTAAAGCCTTCGCGATCATCCTGTTCACCGACATCTTTGTGGGCTTCCACAGCCCTGAAGGCTGGACGGTCTTGCTGGATGGCATTGCCCACCACTTAGGTCTGCCGGCGGAGGAGAATTTCATCCTGCTGTTTATCGCCACCTTCCCGGTCGTGCTGGCCACGATTTTCAAGTACTGGATTTTCCGTTACCTCAACCGCGTGTCTCCCTCTGCTGTCGCCACCCTGCGCGGCATGGATGGTGGTTGAGCCAACCTCTACCCAACTGCCTCAGCGCGGCCTGATCCTGATCAGTGGGCCCAGCCGCGGTGGCAAGAGCCGCTGGGCCGAGCACCTAGCACACGGATGGGCCGGTCCTGTTGACTACCTCGCCACAGGACCGGCTTCCGGCAGCGATCCCAGCTGGTCCGAGCGCGTGCAGACCCACCAGCGCAGACGCCCAGATCACTGGCGCTGCCGCGAGGTGGGAGGCCAGCTCGTGGACGATCTGCGCGCTGCTGCACCTGGCACCACGCCCGCTCTGCTGTTGATTGATTCGCTGGGCACCTGGGTGGCATGGCACCTGGAGGACACAACGTCGCTGTGGCAGAACCGCTGTGATCAGCTGGTGCAGGTTCTCGCGCAGCAGGGGGGGCCTGTGCTGCTCGTTGTTGAAGAAACGGGCTGGGGCGTGGTGCCAGCCACGGCCATCGGTGGCTTGTTCCGCGATCGGCTCGGAGCCCTCCAGCAAACCCTGATGCAGCACTGCCACACCGCCTGGCTGGTGGTGGCGGGTCGAGCTCTCAATCTGAGTGTGCTGGGTCACCCCGTACCGCCGATCAACTGATGCCCCGCCTGGTGCTGTTCCAGCCTGAAATCCCACCCAACACCGGCAATGTGGCACGCACCTGTGCGGCCACCCGCACCGAGCTGCATTTGGTTGAGCCCCTCGGCTTTGAGATCAGCGACCGCACCCTCAAGCGCGCAGGCCTGGATTACTGGCCTTGGGTGGATCTGCACCGGCATGCCGATTGGAAGGTCTTTCGCAAGCAGCAACAACGGCGAGGTGGGCGCTTGCTTGCCCTAAGCCGCAACGGAAGCCAGCCCTACACGCAGCTCCGCTATCAAGCCGACGACTGGTTGCTGTTCGGGCGAGAAACCAGCGGCTTGCCGGCTGAGGTGGCGGCCGAGGCGGATGCCTGCCTCGCGATTCCTATGCCTGGAGCGATTGAGCACGGCGGCGGCGTGCGCAGCTTGAACCTGGCTACCGCCGCGGGGGTGGTGCTGTTCGAGGCGCTCCGTCAGCTGGAGCTGACGCATGGGGGATCAGCCTGATTCACCCAGATCGGCTGGTAGCACGGGCTTTTTTCATTTGGTCAACCAAAAGAGTGCCCACGAATACTTGCAGCGCTGTGTTCAAGCCGTTACTCTCAGCGCGGTTCGCGGGTGCTGGCTTCTCCGCTGAGCTTTGACCTCTGGCCAATCGTGCATGAAGCCTTATCAATTCTTATTCACAACACTTTTGAGTACGAGCGCGATCGGCGCCGTAGCCACTGTCGTGGGCCCCTCGATCGCTGATTCTCGTCCGCCATATCCCGCTCCCCTGCCCTCCCTCGCTGCCCATGAGCAGTTGATCGCGGCACTGCCCACCACCGATCGCCTCTGGGTGAAGGTGCGCAGCGCTATCTCCATCGAAGAACTCGCCGACAAGCTCGCCCAAGACGAGAGCAAGCTCTCCAGGCTCAACGACGTCAACGAAGACCATTCTTTTAGTAGCGGCGACTGGCTTGTCCTCCCCAGCCAGAGCAGCCAAAAGGTCAAGCAGCTCGCCGCCATCGATACCAGTGAGCTGCGCCGTTCGCCTCCGCTAGCCGCACCGCCCGAGCCCCAAGAGCCCGCTCGCATCAGGCTGGGCGACAGCCTGGCAAAGATCGCAAGCCGCTACAACCTCAGCATTGGGGAGCTGCTACGCCTGAACCCGGGCCTGCAGACCGCCCGTCTTGTGGCTGGCACGCAGATTCGGGTGGCAAACTCCACACCTGGACGAACCCGGATGATTTTGGGCTTGAAGCCCACTGCTTCAGGCGGTCTGAGCTGGCCCGACCAGCCCGATTTCGGCTTCGGCAATGATCCTGGCGCTGAACTGGCCGACACAGGCTGGATTTGGCCCACCAAGGGCATCTTCACTTCCGGCTATGGCTGGCGTTGGGGTCGCATGCACAAGGGCATCGATGTGGCCAACAACGTGGGCACTCCGATCGTTGCTGCCCGCAGCGGAGAAGTGGTGGTGGCTGGCTGGGATGACGGCGGCTATGGCTACCTGGTGGAGCTGCGCCACCCCGATGGATCCCGCAGCCGCTACGCCCACAACAGCCGCATCCTGGTGCGCGTTGGCCAACTGGTGAGCCAAGGCACCGTCATCTCTCAGATGGGCAGCACCGGCCGCAGCACCGGCCCTCACCTGCACTTTGAAATTCTCCCCCCCGGTCGCGGTGCTGTGAATCCGCTTCAGTTCTTACCGGCGCGGGCCTGAACCCCCGGCGCCACAAGGATCCAGGCAGACGATCCTCTACAATCCAATTACCGCGGCTCGGTAGCTCAGCTGGTTAGAGCGTGGGATTCATAACCCCAAGGTCGGGAGTTCAAGTCTCCCCCGAGCCACTTTGAGCGAGAAGCTCTGTGCCCTGCTTCGGCGGGGCTTTTTGCTGTCTGGCATGGGTTTTCGGGGATTCCACAACTGAGACCCATTTGATCACCTTGTAGCGAATTGCAGCCGCTTGACGCGCTTGGTTGTGAACCAGTTCACAACCGAGACAGGCGTGCGTGGGGAATACTCCCCGCACCTGCACAACTGCGCTATGGGACAAATTCGGTCTCGTCGATTGGACACATGGGACTGCTGCTCCCGTGAACTGGTGGCTCGCCAATCCCGCTTTCGCCTCCGCCGCTACCCACGCAGCCCTTTCGTCTATGTGCGTGAACTGGTTCAGGGAAGACAGGTCCGTGATTTCTCGCTCAGCCCGATGGAGCATCGCAACGATGCCGATGTGGAGCGTGCTCGGGATCTGTGCCTGGAAGGCCACCGCGCTGGCCAGTGGCCTGCACACAGCCTTGGAAGATCCGCAGCTTAGGTCCAGAGCTGGAAGGATCTGGTCGAGGCCTGCGTGAGAGACATCGAGCGGCGGATCCGCAAGGAAGGCAGCAGGGTGCACGCCGTGAATGACCTGAGGCTTCGGATCGCACGCTTCCGTGATCCAGTCGACGCACAGATGCTGCTGCGCTGGGTCCTGGAGCTCGATCCCACTACCCGCCTGAAGAGCTTCAACCGGCGAATAGAGACGCTCTCCCAGATCCAGCGCAGCGGACTTCTTGGTCTCGGCGATGTGCTCGATCAGTTGCGGGCTATGCGTCCCAAAGGTGCCGCCGAGAAGATCCGCAAGGCCTCCTCGATGCGGGTGCGGGTGCTTCCAGGCGATGAGGACCTGCAGCACTGGCTGGAGCGCCTGGAGCCATTTCACCAATGGGTGTTCGGCTGCATCGCCACCTACGGCCTCCGTCCCCACGAGCTCTGGCACGCCGAGGGCATCGACAGCCAGGGCTGGATCAGCATCCCCGGCGACATGAAGACCAAGACCGGCGAGCATTTCGCACCGCCGGTTCCGGAGGCCTGGGTGGAGCGCTACGGCCTGCGGGCGAACTGGGAGCAGTTCCACACCCAGCTGAATGCCCGATGGACCGTTCGCTTTGCGGATGTGTCGGGCGTGAAAATCGCTGTGGAGCGGGATGGAGGCGAGGGTTGGTTGGAAGCTCATGGAGTTGAACGGTGAACTCCTTAAGGGCACCTCGAAAAATCCGAATAGAGCGTGATTGCCAGATGAAACCCGCTATTATGAGTCATCTGATTCGCTCAGTCTGTGGGTCAAAGAGGCTTCTGGGACGAACAGAACAGAGTCGCCAAGCT
>Ga0194129_10006878_pt1 | contig 13757 bp, 12 predicted proteins | sample TA2KigCa35mmetaG_FD_150862 | JGI IMG/M metagenome (GOLD analysis project Ga0194129, IMG submission 150862) | Freshwater microbial communities from Lake Tanganyika, Tanzania - TA2015038 Kigoma Deep Cast 35m | ecosystem: Environmental > Aquatic > Freshwater > Lake | place: Tanzania: Lake... | reverse complement strand
ACATCAGGAACTGATGGTAGCTCAGGCACATCAGGAACTGATGGTAGTTCAGGAACATCAGGCTCATCAGGCTCATCAGGAACTGATGGTAGCTCAGGCACTTCAGGTAGCTCAGGCTCTAGCGGTACGAGTGGATCTTCAGGATCTAGTGGAACAAGTGGTTCTTCAGGAACATCAGGAACTGATGGTAGTTCAGGCACATCAGGAACTGATGGTAGTTCAGGAACATCAGGCTCATCAGGCTCATCAGGAACTGATGGTAGCTCAGGAACATCAGGTTCATCAGGTACATCAGGATCTAGTGGAACAAGTGGATCATCAGGAACATCAGGAACTGATGGTAGCTCAGGCACATCAGGAACTGATGGTAGTTCAGGAACATCAGGCTCATCAGGCTCATCAGGAACTGATGGTAGCTCAGGCACTTCAGGTAGCTCAGGCTCTAGCGGTACGAGTGGATCTTCAGGATCTAGTGGAACAAGTGGTTCTTCAGGAACATCAGGAACTGATGGTAGTTCAGGCACATCAGGAACTGATGGTAGTTCAGGAACATCAGGCTCATCAGGCTCATCAGGAACTGATGGTAGCTCAGGAACATCAGGTTCATCAGGTACATCAGGATCTAGTGGAACAAGTGGATCATCAGGAACATCAGGAACTGATGGTAGCTCAGGCACATCAGGAACTGATGGTAGTTCAGGAACATCAGGCTCATCAGGCTCATCAGGAACTGATGGTAGCTCAGGCACATCAGGATCATCTGGCACATCAGGAACAAGTGGTAGTAATGGTACGGATGGAACAAGCGGTTCTTCAGGAACTTCTGGCTCATCAGGTACATCAGGAACTGATGGTACTTCAGGTAGTTCAGGTACTTCAGGTAGTTCAGGCTCGTCAGGAACTGATGGTAGCTCAGGCACATCAGGATCATCTGGCACATCAGGAACAAGTGGTAGTAATGGTACGGATGGAACAAGCGGTTCTTCAGGAACTTCTGGCTCATCAGGTACATCAGGAACTGATGGTACTTCAGGTAGTTCAGGTACTTCAGGTAGTTCAGGCTCGTCAGGAACTGATGGTAGCTCAGGTACATCAGGAACATCAGGTTTAAGTGGTGTTAATGGTACATCAGGATCTAGTGGAACAAGTGGTTCTTCAGGAACATCAGGAACTGATGGTAGCTCAGGCACATCAGGAACTGATGGTAGTTCAGGAACATCAGGCTCATCAGGCTCATCAGGAACTGATGGTAGCTCAGGCTCATCAGGTACATCAGGATCTAGTGGGACAAGTGGTTCTTCAGGAACATCAGGAACTGATGGTAGCTCAGGCACATCAGGAACTGATGGTAGTTCAGGAACATCAGGCTCATCAGGCTCATCAGGAACTGATGGTAGCTCAGGTACTTCAGGTAGCTCAGGCTCTAGCGGTACGAGTGGATCTTCAGGATCTAGTGGAACAAGTGGTTCTTCAGGAACAAGTTTCGCATGGGAGGGAGAGTTCTCCATGGGTACATTTTACTCAAGGAATGATGTTGTATATTATAGTGGAAGCTCATACATTGCTATAAATGATAATCAAAACGAAATACCAGCAGGAGGAGCTGATTGGAATTTAGTAGCCGATGCTGGAAGTTCTGGAACATCAGGCTCGAGTGGAACAAGTGGTTCCTCAGGAAGCTCAGGTTCATCTGGAACAAGCGGTAGCTCAGGTTCTTCAGGAACTTCTGGTTCATCAGGAACAAGTGGAAGCTCAGGTTCCTCAGGAACTTCTGGCTCATCAGGAACAAGTGGTAGCTCAGGTACATCAGGAACTGATGGTACTTCAGGTAGTTCAGGCACTTCAGGTAGTTCAGGCTCGTCAGGAACTGATGGTAGCTCAGGTACATCAGGATCATCTGGCACATCAGGAACAAGTGGTAGTAATGGTACGGATGGAACAAGCGGTTCTTCAGGAACCTCTGGCTCATCAGGTACATCAGGAACAAGCGGAAGTAATGGTACAGATGGAACATCAGGTTCTTCAGGAACCTCTGGCTCATCAGGTACATCAGGAACAAGCGGAAGTAATGGTACAGATGGAACATCAGGTTCTTCAGGAACTTCAGGATCTAGCGGTACAAGTGGATCTTCCGGAACAAGTGGTAGTAATGGTACAGATGGAACATCAGGAACAAATGGTTCTTCAGGGACATCTGGTTCTTCAGGAACATCTGGCTCGAGTGGAACATCAGGAACAAGTGGAAGTAACGGTACAGACGGAACAAGTGGTTCTTCAGGAACATCTGGTTCAAGTGGAACATCAGGAACTTCAGGATCTAATGGTACAGATGGTACCTCAGGTTCTTCAGGAACTTCTGGATCATCTGGCACATCAGGAACAAGTGGTAGTAACGGTACAGACGGAACAAGTGGTTCCTCAGGAACATCTGGTTCATCTGGTACATCAGGCACTTCAGGAAGTAATGGTACGGATGGAACAAGTGGTTCGAGCGGAACTTCTGGTTCATCTGGTACATCAGGAAGTAATGGTACAGATGGCACTTCAGGATCTAGCGGAACAAGTGGATCTTCAGGAACTTCTGGTACTTCAGGAAGCAACGGTACAGATGGCACTTCAGGATCTAGCGGAACAAGTGGATCTTCAGGAACTTCTGGTACTTCAGGAAGCAACGGTACAGATGGTACAAGTGGTTCGAGCGGAACTTCTGGCTCATCTGGTACATCAGGAACAAGTGGAAGTAATGGTACAGATGGAACATCAGGTTCTTCAGGAACTTCTGGTTCATCGGGAACGTCAGGAACAAGTGGTAGTAATGGTACAGATGGTACTTCAGGATCAAGTGGTACAAGTGGATCCTCAGGTACGTCAGGCTCCAACGGTACAGATGGTACTTCAGGATCAAGTGGTACAAGCGGATCTTCAGGAACTTCTGGTACTTCAGGTAGTAATGGTACAGACGGTTCAAGTGGGACATCAGGAAGCTCAGGTACAAGTGGTTCTTCAGGAACAAGCGGTAGTAATGGTACAGATGGAACATCAGGAACAAATGGTTCTTCAGGGACATCTGGTTCTTCAGGAACTAGTGGTAGCTCAGGTTCTTCAGGTACAAGTGGTAGCTCAGGTTCTTCAGGAACATCTGGCTCATCAGGAACATCTGGTTCTAGCGGAAGCTCAGGAACAAGTGGTTCAAGTGGTAGCTCAGGAACATCTGGCACATCAGGAACTAGTGGACAAACATGTGGTAGTTTTTTAATTTCGAATACAACTGGAGTTTCCCAAAATTACACGTATACTGATTGTTCAGGAACATCAGTTAGTGCTTCTATCGCAAACGGTACAACACAAGAAATTTGTGCGATAGTTGGAACAGTTTCCGGTCCAGACCTCGTAGGTTTTTCAATTACATATCAAGGAGTTTGTGTTGGTTCATCTGGAACATCAGGCTCTAGCGGAACCTCAGGAACATCTGGTTCATCAGGAACAAGTGGTAGCTCAGGTACATCTGGCTCATCGGGTTCATCAGGAACAAGCGGTAGCTCAGGATCATCAGGAACTGATGGTAGCTCAGGCTCTTCGGGTTCATCAGGAACTGATGGTAGTTCAGGATCTAGCGGCACAAGTGGATCTTCAGGATCTAGCGGCACAAGTGGATCTTCAGGATCTAGCGGCACAAGTGGTTCCTCAGGAACATCAGGTAGCTCAGGTAGTTCAGGAACATCAGGTAGCTCAGGCTCTTCGGGTTCATCAGGAACTGATGGTAGCTCAGGTAGCTCAGGCTCAAGCGGCACGAGCGGATCTTCAGGATCTAGTGGAACCTCTGGAACATCAGGAAGTTCAGGTACGAGTGGTTCATCAGGAAGTTCTGGAACATCAGGAACAAGTGGTAGTAACGGTACAGACGGATCTTCAGGATCTAGTGGCACAAGTGGTTCCTCAGGAACATCAGGATCCAGTGGTACAAGTGGATCATCAGGTTCAAGCGGTACCAGTGGTTCGTCAGGGTCTAGTGGCACTTCAGGAACAAGTGGTAGTAATGGTACAGATGGGACTTCAGGATCGAGTGGTAGCTCAGGGTCTTCAGGAACAAGTGGTAGCTCAGGGTCTTCAGGAACAAGTGGTAGCTCAGGTTCTTCAGGAACATCAGGTTCATCAGGTACCTCAGGATCTAGTGGAACTTCAGGAAGCTCAGGGTCTTCAGGAACAAGTGGTAGCTCAGGTTCTTCAGGAACAAGTGGCACTTCAGGTTCTAGTGGAAGCTCAGGAACAAGTGGTAGTAATGGAACAGATGGAACTTCGGGAAGCTCAGGCTCATCAGGTTCTTCAGGAACATCAGGTTCATCAGGATCTAGTGGTACTTCAGGTAGTTCAGGTTCATCAGGTTCGAGCGGATCTTCAGGTTCTTCAGGAACAAGTGGTAGTTCGGGTACTAGCGGAAGCTCAGGAACAAGTGGTAGTAATGGAACAGATGGAACTTCGGGAAGCTCAGGGTCTTCAGGAACAAGTGGTAGCTCAGGTTCTTCAGGAACAAGTGGAACTTCAGGAAGCTCAGGGTCTTCAGGAACAAGTGGTAGCTCAGGTTCTTCAGGAACATCAGGTTCATCAGGTACTTCAGGATCTAGTGGTACTTCAGGTAGTTCAGGTTCATCAGGTACGAGCGGATCTTCAGGTTCTTCAGGTTCTTCAGGAACATCAGGTTCATCAGGTACTTCAGGATCTAGTGGTACTTCAGGTAGTTCAGGTTCATCAGGTTCGAGCGGATCTTCAGGAACATCAGGTTCATCAGGTACATCAGGATCTAGTGGTACTTCAGGTAGTTCAGGTTCGAGCGGATCTTCAGGTTCTTCAGGAACATCAGGTTCATCAGGATCTAGTGGAACAAGTGGATCTTCAGGTTCTTCAGGTACGAGCGGATCTTCAGGTTCATCAGGTACTTCAGGATCTAGTGGTACTTCAGGTAGCTCAGGTTCCTCAGGTACGAGCGGATCTTCAGGTTCTTCAGGAACATCAGGATCTAGTGGAACAAGTGGATCTTCAGGTTCATCAGGTACATCAGGATCTAGTGGTACTTCAGGTAGTTCAGGTTCATCAGGTTCGAGCGGATCTTCAGGTTCTTCAGGAACATCAGGAGCTGCAACAATTCTGAATAACAACAACAACTACATGCTAACATGTACTGGATCTCAGGATATTCAATGCGAGGAGAAAGTAACATGGGATGGTACAGATTTCATAATCGATGGAAACTTCTCCGCGACCCAAAAGTCCTTTGATATTACACACCCAACAAAAGAAGGTTTCAGACTGAGATACGGTGTATTGGAAGGACCTGAAAATGGGGTTTACCTTAGAGGCAATACCAACAAAAATGTTATTGAGTTACCTGAATATTGGACAGGATTAGTTCATGAAGAGTCAATTACAGTACAACTTACTCCAATCGGAAACGGAACTCAACATTTTATATTGAAAGTTGAAGATAACAAGGTTTACATTGATTCGACAACAGGTGATATAAATGTCTCTTATTTAATCTTCGGTGAACGTAAAGATATTGATAAAATTAAAGTTGAATACCAAAGATAAATTTATAAACTAAAAGGGAGGATTAAACCTCCCTTTTTTATTCACATTACAAGTGCATGGGTTAAGTTTATTTTGAAACAAAAGTTCAAAATGAAAAAACCAACAGTAATTAACGTACATGAATGTCCCGAATGCAAAATTCCTAAGGGATGGGGACATGAAATTATAATCATAAATGACCCACTATATTGTGGTAAAGTTTTAGTCTTCAAGAAAGGTGCTAAGTTTTCTATGCACTACCATATGATCAAGGATGAAACTTGGTATGTCAATTTAGGTCAATTTATTTATAGATGGATTGATGTTGAAACTGCCGAGGTAATGGAAATCAATTTGAAACCTGGAGATACTGTAAGACAATTACCAGGTCAACCACACCAATTGGAGGCATTAACAGATGGAGAAGTGTTCGAAGTATCAACACAACATTTTGATTCAGATTCTTATAGAGTATGGAAGGGAGACAGTCAAAAATAATTTACGTTGATATTGATGGCACTATTTGTACCATATCCAAACCATATTCAGATGCACAACCTTTATATGAAAACATTGAAAAAATTAACAAGTTATACGACGAAGGTCATAGAATAATTTATTACACCGCCCGAGGAATGTCAACAAAGGTAGACCACACTGATATAACAAAAAAACAGTTAAAAGATTGGGGATGTAAATTTACAGAATTAATTATGAACCAAAAACCTGACTACGATTTATACATTTGTGATAAATCTAAAAGAATCGAAGAGATATGATAATGTATGAGTTCATGGGATGTTCGAGGTCAGGACAACGAGCTCCACTATCTAATCGGAAAGTTAAATTATGAATATAGAGAAATCTAATATTAAGGTTTGGGTAAATGGGACATTCGACGTTTTACATGTCGGTCATATACACCTACTGGAGTTTGCATCTTCCTTTGGAGAAGTACGAGTAGGGTTAGACACAGATAAGAGAGTAAAAGAACTTAAAGGTGTTAATCGACCATTCAATAATCAAGAAGATAGAAAAAAAATGCTTGAATCATTAAGGTTTGTCAAAGAGGTAGTATTATTTAATTCGAGACAAGAACTGATTGATTGCGTCAAGGATTTTCAACCTGATATTATGGTCATAGGTGATGACTATAAAGATCAAATAGTTTATGGATCAGAACATGCCAAAAAACTTGTCTTCTTTGAAAAATTACCTTTATACTCCACAACAAAAATCTTGAATTATGAAAATAGTAGTGATTGGTGAAACATGTACTGACATTTTCATTTATGCAAATTCCAAAAGATTATCACCCGAGGCTCCGGTACCTATTATAACTCCGATTGAAGAAACCAGAAATCCTGGTATGTCTGGTAATGTTGTAAAAAATGTTTCGGCTATGAACCCAAAGATTGATATTGTACATCTTTGTCAAAAGGAACCCATTTTCAAAACAAGATACGTGGACAAAAAAAGTAATCACATGTTTCTCAGAGTTGATGAAGGAGAAAATAACATACAAGAATTTAATTTGAATACCTCTATAACCAATTTAATGTCAAATGTAGATCTTGTCATAGTGAGTGATTATGATAAGGGGTTTTTGTCTAATGATAGACTTATCCAAATTGGAAAGGCAGCTAAACTTTCAATTCTTGACTCAAAGAAAAAACTAAATAAGGAGATTATTGATTCATTTACATTCGTCAAACTTAATGAGTATGAATGTGATAATAATAAAGATTTGAAAGAGTGTATAAATATTATTACAACCTTAGGTTCAAAGGGTGCCAGATTTGATGGGGTGATTTACAAAAGTCCTGATCCAAAAGAAACGATTGATGTAAGTGGAGCTGGTGACACTTTTACGTCAGCATTTATTTTGGAATATTATAGAACCAAAAATGTTGGTGATTCCATTATACATGCAAACAAAATGGCATCTATCGTAGTTTCAAAAAGAGGAGTTGCAACCCCTTAGTCCCTATTATCAATGTATAGAATTACTTGTTTGTAATATTCCAAGAAATGTTCATTCCAAAGGTCCCATTTAATGTCGACACCGTCTACTGAATAAACATGTGATTTCGGAAATAACCTTAGGTAGGTGTCTCTAAAAACTCTGAATTGTTGTTTTCTTTCTGGATTTTCGAGATGCCACTCACCAACTATTTTTTTGACATTTTCTTTAATCCAGAAGAAGTTTTTGTTGTTGAAAATGCTGTATTCTCCCCCTTCACAATCAGTCTTTAAAAAGTCTATTTTAGTTATGTTATACTCCTCTCTGATTTTATCAAAAGTTGTGGATTTAGCAAGGTTCGATGATAGATCTAGTCCGAACAAGTTAAACTCAATATCACCCTCAACATCTGAAATTCCTTTATCAACAACGGTCACAGGACCATTCTTTGTATTCAATCTTAGTGTGTCTATTTCAGATGGACTTGGTTCAAAACAATATACGTGTTTAGGTTTCTTTGGCAAAATTGAGTAAGTGAAAGGACCAATACTAGCACCTATATCCAAAACAACATCATCTTCTTCGACTGAAAAAAACTTTTCATACATTTTGTCTTCAAAAATTTCTTTTGTTATTGCATCTTTGTGCCACAAACTATAGGGTTTGGTCGTGTTACCACTAGTTAAAGTTCTTTCGGTCGGTTTATCCATCCAACCCCAATTGAAGTTACTCAAGTCTATCATAAATTTAATGTGTTGAAAACATTTATAGGTGTTATTGATCTTTGACAAACGTGTTGTTTTTTCGTTCCTTTATAGACAGGACACCAATCCCAATCTCCAGCATCAAAAACATGTACCTCATCATTCCAACAGAATATGCAGGTGTTATCATTGAATATTTTAACACAATTTGAATTGAATTCATGTCCGGGTCTTGTAAACCCATTGATCATGAAAGTCTTTTTTCCTATAGCCCAATTGAACCAAGAAAGACCTGACCCGAGACCGATGAAAGCAGAAGCGTGATGTAGATAGTTCGCGGCTACCTCAAGACCTTTACCGTTAATATTTTTAGTATTTGGTAAATGAAACTCTATTTGTGTTAGTGTAACAACTTCGTAGCCAATTTCTCTCAACATTTTTGAGAGAGTTGACCAATTTTCGTAATCCCATTCTTTGCATCCTGAAGTTGCATTTGGACCGAATACCACATATGGTTTTTCAATAGGTCTTTTGGATGGTGGAAAGTCCAAACCGTAATTAACTTCTTCGTATGGCAGTCCTAAAATATCTGTTGCAGTTTGTTGTAAGGGAATCGTATTAACTTGAGTTGGATATTTGTCATAATCCTCCCATCTTCCATCCTTTTTGAACCACCCTATCCTATAAAGTGCGTGACAGGAATGAGACTGACCTGGTTTTATAAATTTGATGTCTTTGTAAGCTTGAAGTTTTTCGAAGAAATGATTGTGGAAACTCGAGAATATTACTTTACACTTATGTTTTTTCTGAAACTCTACAACGTATGGGGTCCATGCTATGGTGTCACCCAAACTTTTTGACTCCAAACAAATCATTACTTCTTTTCCTTCCAAATTCAATTCATCTACAACAGATCCATTAATTTTTATTTGCCATGGTATAAAATATTTCTTACTTGAAGCGGCCCACATGTTGTTTTTGATAATTTCCGAATACACTACATCTCCTGTATCCTTGTTGATAAATTCTACTTTATAAGTTTCAGATTTTTTACCTAAGATTTCAACTCTCGGTCCGTCCAAATAAGATACATTAATTTTGTTTTTCTCAATAGGTTTCTTTGGAAAACTGTTTTGTTTGTCCATGAATTTGGAAATAGTATCGTATCCTATTTCAGCAACATTTTCCCAACTGAATTCTTCTCTAATGTATTTTGATTCAACGATTGCAAGTTTTTTGAATGTTTCGTATTTCTCATATGCTAGCAACATTTTTTCAGAAAGGTCCTGAAAGTCAGGTTCATAATAATTTCCAACATTCTCATTGAAATGGTTATATGTACTGGCACTTACAGGAAGTTCGTGACTGATTTTAACAGGAATTCCACGACCTGATGCAAATTCCAATTGACCTGAGCAATCAGAATATATTGAAGGAGTTCCACAAGCCATCGCTTCAATTAAAGGTAGGTTCCAACCTTCAGATCTGGCACATGAAACAAATACACTACAAGATTTTAGCAAACTGATATATTCATCTCTCGGAGGGAAATGTAAAATTCTAATTCGGTCATCCACAAGACCAAAATCTTTCAATCGATCCTCGGTTGTCTTAAGACCATCATTTGAGAATGGATTGTCCACAGAAATAATCAGTTCGACAGGTGCTTTTTTATCGAATGTTTTTATAAAAGTTTCAATTATTTCTTTGGTTGATTTTCTATAATCCCATCTACCAGCTACAAAGAAAGTAAACTTATCTTTTGTAAGTGGATGAGTTATGGTTTCATCGGGATAGAATGTATGTACGTCAACACCTTCAGGAACGACTTTGATTTTATTTGTAGGATACCCTTGAGCAATTGTACAATCTCTTTGCCACTTGGATGGTACCCACAACTCATCAAACTCCAATAATTTATTAAAATATCCCTGAGGTTGTAAGGTTGATTCCCAAACATTATAGGCGATTTTTGGACCATCATATTCATCGTAGAAAAGGTGATGGTTTGTTTCACATAGAACAATATTCAGATCATGATCAAATTCTTTTGTAGGGTCGGGATATATTTTGTAGTTACTTCTTTTTCCTTGTTCTCTATTATCCCATAGAATTTGTTCGTATAGTATTTCCCTATCAGTCTTATTGAAATAATGCTCACCATCGTGAGGAGTTAAGTTGTAACCTTTCCACGAGTTGCCGACTGTAAAGTTTCTAAATTTAATTTGGTAATACTTTGAAAGATGTCTAAAGAAATCTCTTGTATGTTGGTTATATCCGGTGTTTCCTACATAAGAACCGTGTCCGTATATTTTGGTCATTTGGGGAATATTTGATTGAAATGTAAAAAAAATATTATATTTTTCAATCAGTAAAACACTTATTATGGCTCAAGGAGTATACAAAATTACCGAAGACTTCGAAAAAGCTTTATGTGATTATACAGGTGCACCATATGCAATTGCACTTGATAATATGAGTAATGCACTTTTCTTAGCTCTCTATTACGAAAAAAATATAAAAAAATCATTTGAGACCGAGTTTATAGATTGTCCGTCAAGAACATATCCTTCAGTTCCTTGCGAAATCATCCATGCTGGTTATAAAGTCAATTTCACTCCTGTTGAAGGAAATACAATTAAAGGAGCATATAGATTATTTCCAAGCAATGTTATAGATTCAGCATTACGATTTACTACAGACATGTATGTTTATGGAACTCATATGTGTGTGTCGTTTACTGGTCCCTATAAAACGCTTAAATTAAGTAAAGGTGGAGCTATATTAACTGATGATTATGAAGCTATGCTATGGTTTAAACGCGCTAGATTCAGTGGTAGAAGAGAAACCTCATACCATGATGATCATTTTGATATGTTAGGATGGAATTTTTATATGATGCCAGAATTAGCAGTTAGAGGGTTGTTGATGATGACTCAGTTTTATGATTTAAAAGGTAACCCTAAACATAATGAAGATTTAGAATTACCATATCCTGATCTATCAAAATTCGAAATTTATAAACAATGAAAAGAGCACTAATTGGTGCCGGTGGGTTTGCTGATGAAGTAAAAGCCCATATCGGTGATTTTATAATGAAATGTTTTGTTGATGACAAATATTATACTCCTAACAACAAATTTATTTTTCCACTTTCAGAATTCAACCCAAATGAATATGAGGTTTTAATTGCTATTGGTGATGGAGTAGCAAGAAAAGAAATAGTTAGTCGATTACCTAAAGAAACCAAATATTTTAGCTATATTCATCCATCAGCAGAAATTTTAGGTAATGATGTAGAAATTGGAAAAGGCAGTATTGTATGTGCTGGTGCTGTTATAACTACTAATTGTATAATTGGTGAACATACTCATTTAAATTTACATACTACTATAGGACATGATTGTAGAATTGGTGATTATTTTACAACTGCTCCTGGTGCTAAAATATCAGGTAATTGTAATATAGGAGAATGTGTTTATTTTGGAACGAATGCTTCTGTTAGACAAAAAATAACTATTTGCGATAATGTTACTATAGGATTAAATGCCGGAGTAGTAAAAAACATTAATGAACCAGGAATATACGTTGGAGTACCGGCAAAAATAATTAAATAATGCAATTACCTGATAACGATAAGTTAAACTTTATTGTTGGAATACATGTTACTTTCGATCAGGCTATTACAGGAGGACTTGTTGCCTTACATAAATTAGCTTATAAGCTGGCTGAAACCGGACATAATGTATTCGTATTTTGTCAACCTGAATTTCCACATGAAAATATAAAAATTATTAAGTCTCAAGATAATACACTTAATAATCTAAAAACAGAAAAGACGTGGGAAACCTTCTACTACCCTATAAACAAAACAATATCAATATATCCTCAAATTATTAAAGGTAATCCATATAACACCCAACACGTTTCAAGATGGATTCTATATCACACTGAAAAACATATCGAGGAAATGTATGGTGATAATGATGTTTATTTTAATTTTGGAAACTTCAAGACATTCAAGAGCGTTCTTAAAAGAAAACTAACAGTCTTCAATTATTATTTTGATAAGTTATATATCGTAAATAATGAAAACAGAAAAGGCTTTTGTCATTTATTACATAAAAACACACCTCCAAACGGACATGAAATATTTAAATATTTTAACTCATTTGATTTAGGGGGATGGAAAACAAGTGGTGCTTTCGACTACCTGAGAGAACAATTCAACAAATATGAATACTTTTTAACTTATGATCAAAAAAGTTTTTTTACTATAGCAGCAGTATTATGTGGATGTAAAGCAATTATTTTAAATCCAGGACCATCTTGGGAGGAAAACCAAAACGCTTTTAATTTATCAGAAGATTATGGTAAACAAATAACATCTATAGAGTATCGATTAAACAACCCCACACAAATGTTTGGTATTGCATATGGTTTAGATGATATAAGTTGGGCTAACAAAACAATTGACCTTGCACCAGATTACCTAAAAGAACTCCAAATAATTGATGATAAAACCGTTAAAGAATTTGTTGAATTTTGGGAAAATAAAATAGGATTATCATGATCAACATAAATTATTCAAATAAGAAAATACGTGTTGAAACAGAAAAGATTTCTAACCTAGTAAAAACACCTATTAAACTTGAAATAAAAAACCCAGTTTCTAAAGAAATTATATGGAAATGTGAAATGGGAGATAACCATTGGGCTACATATCCTAATAATGAAATATTTGATGTTATAATAAAAGATTATAATGAAAATATAATAACAGAAAGAAAGTGGAATATATGGGAAGATGGAAGTGAATTATATAAAGCACTTTATATTTTTTGTAAAAGTAAAATAAAGACACCTAATGGATTAGTAATTGGAACCCATGATGGGGAGTTTGGGGAGTGGGTACCAGTAGTATTAGATAATATATCTAATGCTGTATTAATAGAAGCATCTACTCCACAATTTAAAAAATTAAAATCTAACTATATTAATAATACTAATATAAATCTTATCCAATCACTAATAACAACAAATGGCCAACCTATTGAATTTTTTGAAGGAGGGAGAGGATATACTAATTCTGTAGTTGAACGTGTAATCAAAAATTGGGAAAAAGAAGAAATTAATAGTACATTAAAACCATCTATTTCTTTAAATGATATAATAATTCAGTATTTTCCTCAAGGGATTGATTGGCTTCATTTAGATGTAGAAGGTTATGATGCTAAATTATTAATGTCTATGGATGATACAAAATATGAATTACCTAAATTTATTATTTTTGAATACGAAAATACTACTACTGAAGAAAATAATGCTGTAAAAGAATTTTTAATTAACAGAGGATATACTCTTGATTTTAGAAATATATCTTGTTTAGCAACAAAATTATAATTTCTACATAACTTAGTCAAAAAAACTACACATTTTAGTTAAATTTATAGGGCGTTAATTACTAACGCTCTATAAAACTTCGCAAGATTTCTGCAAAATTCTGTGGTTACCTAAGAGATTCA
>Ga0194129_10006877_pt1 | contig 13758 bp, 8 predicted proteins | sample TA2KigCa35mmetaG_FD_150862 | JGI IMG/M metagenome (GOLD analysis project Ga0194129, IMG submission 150862) | Freshwater microbial communities from Lake Tanganyika, Tanzania - TA2015038 Kigoma Deep Cast 35m | ecosystem: Environmental > Aquatic > Freshwater > Lake | place: Tanzania: Lake... | reverse complement strand
ATTGAAATATTATTGCGGAGGTATTTTCTGTTGATGTTGAGAATATCTCTGTTATTGATTAGGATGGTGCCTTGATTTGGTTTATAAAAACCGAGAATTAGTTTGATGATAGATGATTTTCCACTACCACTTGTTCCGATTATGGTAACTTTTTCACCTGGACGAATTTTAAAAGAAATATTATTTAATGAGGATTTATTTGATGTTGGATAAGTGAATGAAACATTTTTAAATTCTATTTCTCCATTAATTGCAAAATTTGTTAATTCTCCATCTTGTTCAGTTTTATCAATTAAAGTTTGAACGAATTCATTATTTTCTTTGAGTTGTCCATAAAATACAAAGATTTCACTTACTCTGGGAGTAATAAAACGCATATGTTTGATAAGGAAGAAGATAACGGTTATTAATGTTATTGTTTTTGCATTATCCAGAATACCTTTTTTATAAAAATAAAGAATAACTATTGTTAAAATTGAAAAGACTACAATATTTAAAGTAGATAATCCCCATCTAACAAGAGTACTATTTTTTAATTGTTTTTTAAGAAGAATATCATATTGTGTATGATTATTTGCTAATCGGTTCGTTTCATCTTCAAGTTTTCCAGATGTAATAATGCTCATGCAATTATTGAGAGTATCATCAATATCTTCAAACATTATATTTTCCTGCCTTTCTCTAGCCTTCGATTTTTTGATATCTGTTTGAGCGATAAGATAAAAAATAATTAGATAAATTATAAAAAGAAGTAGAGAAATACCACCAAGTTTAAGATTCATAAAGAAAAAGAATATTGTTATAATTACAAATGTTACTAAAAAAGGGACAACCCAGCGATTGAATCTTTCATAGTAAAATGTAACAAAAGTAGGTATTTTTAAAAGTCTGGCAATTATTTCTCCATGTTTAATGTTATCGTAATTAATTTGCATTTTCTTTAAAATTATATCAACTATTCCCAGACGCACTTCTCTTTCCATTCTAGGATAATATATCAAGTCAACTCTATCACGAATAGCTATTGTAGATTCAATAATAACATAGGCAATAAATATCATAAGAAATAAAAATGAGACTGAACGAAATGTTTTATCAAGATTGTTAATTCTGCTAAAAATTTGACCTGATAAATATGAAATGATGATAATTTCAACAGGATAATAGATAATAGTTAATATTATATTTGATAAGGACCATTTTGGGTTTTTTTTAACAAAATCGAAGCAAAATTTATGTAGATTCATCTCTTATATATTAAAAACAATTTAATTATGAGATTTAATATGAAATTAAAAAATGGTAAAACATATAATATTTTTTCTTGGTCGAAAATAATTTATCAATCTCAATTACGTTGTTCTGGAGCAATGTTAACTCCAGTAAAAGTAAGTAATGAGAAATATAATATGATTATAATTGGGAGTAATCGGGTGATAAGGGAGGGTTTGAGGGAGGGATTTTTGAGAAAAGAGGGAGATAAGATTGTGACACGATTTTATCTGGATAGTGAAAATTATGAGAGGAAAATGATATTTTGGGAAAATATAAATTTTGAATTAAAAAGAAATAGAGTTAAAAGTATATATGGATTTGAATTGGTTAAATCCCAATGTTGTTGTTGATATTTTAGAAACAGCATCACAATTAATTTTACAAGTTTATCATGGAGATGACTTTTTTGTTGAATCTAAAAGTGATAATTCACCCTTAACAATTGCTGACAAAAAAGCAAATGATTATATTTGCTTTAATCTTAAAAATAATTATCCTTCAATTCCAATAATTTCTGAAGAAAGTGTTAATGATGAATATGAAAAAAGGAAGAATTATACATTTGTCTGGCTAGTTGACCCATTAGATGGTACCAAGGAATTTATTAAAAGAAATGGTGAATTCACAGTTAATATTGGTTTAATTTATTATGGAAAACCTGTTGCTGGCTTTGTTTCAATTCCAGTAAGTGGGTATTCTTATTATGCAATTTCTGGAAAGGGAGCATGGTTTCGTGAGATGGGGAAGGAATGGACATCATTGAAAGAAAGGAGAAAAGGATTTATTCCTGGAAAGCTTCGAGTTATTGCAAGTAGGTCTCATATGAATGATGAAACAAAAGATTATATTGACAAATTAGGAGATATTAATATGTTAAATGTTGGTAGTTCAATAAAAATGCTTTGGGTTGCTGAAAATCGAGCAGATTTATATCCCAGGTTAACACCTTGTATGGAGTGGGATACTTGTGCTGCACATTCAATTTTATTAGAAGTGGGGGGAAATATTGTTAGTTATCCAGAGGGAAAAGAATTGCGTTATAATAAAGAATCTTTATATAATCCTTTTTTTGTTTGTCAAATTGATAAAGAACAGTAAATACCATAATGGTCACTCGGTTGTCTATCATTAAAAGAAGGTTCTATTCCAGTAAGAAAAAAAGATTTAATTTTTGGGTTGAAATCTTTTAGGTAAATTCTGTCTAATCTTGAGTTGTGCGATTTGTTTCTAATATTTCTATTTGTTTTTCCAGAATATGTAATATTATATGCAATTGGCGAATCTATTTTAACAAATACATCAGTCATTAACGACTGATATGGTTTTAGAAAATTTGTATCTCCCATTAGAATTGAATTTGGAGGAGATATTGACTGGATAAATTCTAATTGTTCTTCTTTTATTTTTTGTGTTGGAAAAACTGATTCCAGGTGAAATGTTCCTACATGAATTATTGCATTATTTGGTAAAATAAATTTACCAATTAAAAGATTTCTACCCATTTCTGTATTAGGAAGAGGGTATTTGTTCCATTCCAGGCAAGGAAATTTGCTGAGTAAAATTACATCGTAAGATTGTCTCAAAGGACCACCAATTATATGATAATCTTTATTGACTTGTTTAATAGCATTAAACGAATCTGGTGTAACTTCTTGATAAGCAATAAAGTCTGGAATTAATTCTTCTGATAATTTTTGAATATGTTTTGAACGTTGTGGACGTTGGTTTTCATTAAACCAAATATTCCATGTTAAAACAGAGATATCCATTTGTATGTGGATAATATTATAAAATTAATAATCAATTTTTATATACTAGCTGCTTCTAATATTTGGACAATATCTTCAATTTTTTCATCTGATTGTGCAAAACAGTCCCATGGGTCTTGTTTTTTATGTTGAATATGAGAAAATCCTTGTTTATCTCTACAAAATGCACATGTTCCAACTTTTGCATCCCAACTGTTTGATGATAATTCCCACCAACCTTTGAGACAAGATATATGCATAACATGTTTGCATTTGGAACATTTATCAATTCCTACTTGTAAGTCACACATGCAGATTGCACAGCAATCATCTCTTTCAATGGAGACTGTGTTTGTTTCAGAATTTGAGTCTTGCATTTTCCTGGAATCAATTATTTTCAAAAGATTTGATTTGATTGTGGAAATGGATATTTCATCTGAAATTTGTTCAAGTTTTGTTGAATTCTGGAATATTTCATCATTTTTTGCTAGGTGAATAAGAAAATATAAATGTTTGCAAATAGGTTTTATTGATTTGTGTGTATAATCTGGACAAGTACATGAAACATTATTTGTTTCGAAATTCAAAATGTAAGGAAGACTTCTACTTCCCAATATTCCAACACGAAAATTATTATTTTCCTTTTCCTGGAAATAAGTAATTTTCATATTATCATATTGGGCTCTGTATTTTCTACCTTCGGAAAACCACGTACTCATTGTATAAAAATACATTGAATATCTTAATAATTTAAATCAATTTTTTATTGTCTTTTTAATGCATCGATTTCTGCTTGTTGTTCTTTGATAGCCTGGAGTAAAACAGCAGTCATACCGAGATAATTAACTGATTTATAACCATTGTCGAGAGTTGTCACTAGCTCTGGGAATTGTTGTTCAATATCTTGGGCAATAAAACCAATTTGTGTTCCTTTATTAGTTGCTTCTTTCCAGTTATAGGAGAAGCCATTAAGTTGAACAACTTTGTCAAGAGTTGAGTTTAGAGTTTGGATATTTGTCTTGAGAATAACATCAGACATTGCAGTGAAGTTATAAGCATTAACTGATGAACCTTCCTTACCCAATGTTATGGTTCTGACACCATCGGTACCAATATTAATATTTTGGTTAACATTGTTGTTACCGATATTGATTACACCACCACTGGAGTTAAGTGAGAGAGTGCTGGATGCATTTACTTGATAAGTGGATGATGCGGAGGCAGAATATGTTGATGCATTGATGCTGAAAGGGGTTGCATTTGTGGCGCCGATTGCAATTGAATTAGTTGAATCTAATGTGAGCAAACCAGTTGCATTGATGTCAAAAGTGGTGGAATTTGTTTGGAATGCTGATGGAGTTGATGTTCCAATATAAACGCCTGTAGCACCATCAATTGCCATATTTCCATCAGCTTTAACCACCATTGATGAAGTTCCAGTTGCATGAATATTTTTTGCTTCAATTGTTAAAACTTTATTTGTAGAAGAATTTGCAGATAAAATTAAATCAGTATTATCATTTGAAGTAACTCCTAATGTAGATGAATTGATTGTCAATGGTTTACTCTGAGTAGTTCCAATATTTATTGCAGAAGCTGAATCGATATTAAGATTTCCAGAAGTACTTAAACCAAATGTAGTTGCATTTACAGTTGTAGCTGTTGCAGTTGTATTTCCTATATTGAGAGCAGTAGTTCCGTTAATAGAGACTGCTCCATCAGCTGAAACATTTAAATTGGCAACACCAGTACCAGTATTAACTGCTGATACTTCTAGAGTTTTATTTGCGGTGGCATTTGAAACTAATTTAAGACTTGAATCTCCGGAAGCGGTCATTGAAAGGGTATCTGCTTTAACTGTGACTGGAACATCTTGTGCGGTACCAACTTGAATAGAATTGCTGGAATCAATTTTAAGAGCATTTGAAGCGGTGAGATTAAAAGCTGTTGCATTAACGTCAACTTGGGTTGCACTATTTGCACCGAGTTTGATTCTGGAAGTGGCATCCAAATCTAAATTAGCTTTTGCATTTGAACCAGTATTTATATTTCTGGCATATAATCTTAAAGTTTTAGTACTATCAGCATCGGATAACACAGTTAAATTCGAACTATCTTTTGAAGATATATCGATTGTTGTACCTTGAACATTGATTTGTGATTGAGTATTGTTGCCAACCATTATTCCAGACTTGCTATCAATATTTACAAATGCACTACCTGCTCCAGCATTATCGGCTGAAATTGAGAGATTCTTTGTTGAACCGGAATTAGCTGCAATTTTAAGGTCAGTATTTCCACTTGAATTAATTGATGTACTAGTTGTTGATGAAATTGATACAGTAGAACCACTTATAGTGTCAGAAGAGAGAGTTCCTTGAAGGGTAATTGCACCTTTGATTGTTATACTAGAGCCCGTATTACCTAATTCAATTGGTCTGCCACCAGCACCAAGAGTAATTTTATTTGTATTAGAAGTCACATCTTCATTACCGATGACAATATCTGCAGTTGTAGAGTTTATATTTACACCACCAGCGCCACTTAAATTAAGAGATCCAGTTGTTGTATTAAAGCTTGAATTTCCAGAACCAGAAAGAGAAACTGTACTTGCAGTAGCACTTACTGAGGCAGCAGATGAAGAACCAAGTGCAATTGCTCTGGAACCACTTGAACCAATATCTACACCATAAGTATTGGTATCACCACCAATGATTACTTTTCCAGAGTTATTTTCTACTTTGATATTTCTAGATGAATCAAAATTTAATCCAGCATTTACAAATGTTCCAGAATTCACTCCGAGAAGACGAAGACCTGCGCTAGAACCAACTGTTAAAAGTTTTGAAACAGTGACATTTGCTGCATTAACTATATCAGAAGTAGTAATATTCAATGTTGAACTTTTGATAGAAAAAGTGTATGGTGTTGTGAGGTTATTCACTGAATCTATTAAGAGAGCTGTGTTAAGAAATACAGTTGACCCATCTGATTTAACCATATTCTGGATTAGAACATAATCATCTTTTACAAAAGGAACAGCTGCATTACTATCTTGTAAGCGAAAAGTGTAGTTGTATCCACCAGAAAGAAAGTTGCTAGCACTAATAGATGCTCCAGATACTAAAGAGTAATTGAGCATTGTATGTCTAGAACCAGAGCCATCAGCAGCACCATCATTACTAACAGTTGAATCGTATCTTACAGTAATTGTTTTACTTGATATATTTACTGCTGTAATTCTACCAATTTTACCAATTAAACCAAAAGTCATACTATTAGGAACTTCAGCAGCTGAGATATTGAAAAGATTGTTAACGCTGTAGAAGGACATATTGGCATTTGTGTCAAAACTAATAGTGGTTAGACCTCCGCTTAAAGTGGTAACATTATAAATCTTAGCCTCAGAGTTAAGAGAAGGATTTGGGTTAGAAGAATTTAATTTGTAAAGACCTAAGTTATCAGTAGACAACCCTGCGTAATTACCAGAAAGAGTTAAAGTATTTCCAGATAAGTTAGAATTGTCAATAACAATAATTGGAGCAGGATTCGAACCAGTAAGGTATCCAGGAGAAAGAGAGTTATTGGTTTTAGCAATAACATAAGTGCTCCCTAATGTAACATTTGTTTTGTCTGAAATAGTCATAGTAGTTGAACCAGGAAGTGATGTTTTAGCGATATTTGCTGGATTTGTATCTAAATAAATAGTATTAGAAAGACCAATGTCAACTTGCTGGTCTTGTACTGTTAAAGTTTGAGTGTTGATGGTTGTTTGCTCTCCTAAGAATTGAACATTCTTGGGGAAGGTAATGACACCATCTTCATTAATTTTCATGACATCTTCGAGGCCAGATCCTGTGTATTTTTGAATTTTAAATTCATTAGTTTGATTCACCATCTTTACCATGGCATTGGAGGAATCACCTGATTTAAAAAAACCAATCTGAGGATTGGAGTCCACAACCTTTATGTTTACCATTGGGGCTGTCATTATATAATGTTTTTCTAGAAATAAAAATATCACTTCGAGAAAATAAATTAGAAAATTTTACGAATTAGTTGTGGAAATTATTCTGGATATGAGAGGTTACCTTTTCGAAATTCTGGCTGAAGAAATGGGAGTTCGAGAAATTCGACAATCTCTTTTTCAAACTTAAATTTCGGAATTATTAAATTTGGATTTAAGGGTTCTAAACCTTTTTCATTTAATTTATAACCTTTTCTATTTGCATGTTCTCTCATGTTACGATTATATCTGTCACTCCCAGTAAAATATAATAATGCAAATGGGTACTCTTCTGGCTCTGTCAATATAATATCTATTCTTCTAGGAGTAAGATGTGGTAATTTACAAATACCCATAAACTTTTTAGGCCCTTCCGCTAAGGATTCTATGATATAATTATGACGTTTTAATGATAAAATTAATTTTGGTAAAATATTTTCAAAAATGTTAAAAGTTATTAAAATATCAATATCTCCAGATGTTGGTTCTTTTCTCCTATATGAACCCACAATTTCAAACGTAAAATTTTTATTTTTACAGGTAATATCATTATCCCAAATGTTTTTTATAAACTTTTCATGAAGTTGCATTTCTTGGTTAGGTATTCTTTTTAGAAGATGATAATAGTATTTTAAACCTATTTTCTGTTTTTCATTTAACAATTCATTTTGTCTCTCTTTTAATGTAATTAAATCTGTAACATTTTGTTGATACAATTCTTTTGCTTTTTTTTCTCCAACACCATAAATGTTTGTAAAAATTTTTAGAACTTCTTGTTCTGGACTAATTATTGGTAATTCTTTTAGTGTTCCATTTTCCAGGATTTCTTCTACTCGTTGAATTATACCTTTTCCAATTCCTTTTATATTCTGGATTTGTGCAATATCTTTTATTTCTTCCATATTTTTTATTATTTCTATGGCATTTTTGTAGGCTTTGTATTTAAAATGATTGAATTTCTCTTTTTCAGCAAGAAGATTTAAATGAATTAAAATATTTTCATTCATTTGAATTTATTTATATAAAATCTTTTAAGTTTTAATGATAGTTGATGTTATATTAAAACTCTTTTCTGAGTCATTACTTAGTTTTTATCCTGCAATGGTAAAATATATTAAGTTTCCAATTGTGAATCAAATGTGGGCTAGATTTGTTATTTACGCAATCATTGCTATGTTTTTCATGAATTATAAAACAATTGGTAAAGGTTTATTTTCAAAATTAGGTTTTATTTTAGCTTTAGTTACTGCATTACATGTTTATTCCAGTTATATTGGTTTCAATAATCTTGACGCTGGAGTTTCTTATTCAATATTCTATATATATCCATTATTGATAATTATTTTTTCTGGAATAGTTTTTCAATGGTATTATTTATTACCTTTGGTTGGATTAATTATTTTAACTTATAAAGATTGGGTTCAAAAAAGTTCAAAGGAAGTTATTGGATATATTGGGATAATTATTGCTACGATTACGGAGGCAATGTTATACTTTATTGTTTTAAATATGAAAGAATCAAACAAATGGAATATATTATTTATAAGTTATTTAATTCCAGCAATAGTTTTGAGTATAATTTTAAATAAGAGGATTATTCCAGAAAGAACAGATGGAAAGTGGAAGCTGTATTTAATTTTGTTGTTGGTTGGAAATGCTATTATTGGTTCTTTTGGATATTATTTAAGGTATTATACAATTGATAAAATTCCAGTTTCAATTTATGGTATGTTAAGTTATTTTGGTATTGTTATGGCTTATGTTTATGGGGTATCTTTGAATCATGATACAATTACTTGGCAAAAAATAGTTGGGTCCTTGATTATTATAATTAGTGGATTTTTTTTGAAATAAAATCGGAGGTATAATTAATGAGTGGCTTCATTATTTTTGCATCATTTCGGGATAGAAAAGAATTTATGGAATTTACAGGAGCTACAGCTGGAAATGTTGGCCAGTTTGTTATTGTTAATGAAGAATATTATAAAGATGAAGAAATTGAGATTAAAATAAAGGAATTAGAATCAACAGATTGTACATTTGAAGAATTTAATTCTTCAGAAGAAGACGAGCCAGAAGAAGCAGAAAAGGAAGAGCCAGAAAAAAATAATGATGTTGATGTTGATGAGAAGGAAGAAGAGCCAGAAGAAGATAATGATGTTGATGTTGGTGTTGATGTTGATGTTGGTGTTGATGTTGATGTTGATGTTGATGTTGATGTTGATGTTGATGTTGATGTTGATGTTGATGTTGATGTTGATGTTGGTGTTGATGTTGGTGTTGATGTTGATGTTGATGTTGATGAGGAGGAAGAAAAGCCAGATGAAGGAGAAGAAGAAGAAGATAATAATGATGTTGATGTTAATGAGGAGGAAGAAGAGCAAGAAGAAGATAATGATAATGATGTTGATGAGGAGGAAGAAAAGCCAGATGAAGGAGAAGGAGAAGAAGATAATAATGATGTTGATGTTAATGAGGAGGAAGAAGAGCCAGAAGAAGATAATGATGTTGATGTTGATGTTAATGTTGATGTAGATGTTGATGAGGAGGAAGAAAAGCGAGATGAAGGAGAAGATGAGGAGGAAGATGAGGAAGATGAGGAGGAAGAGGAGGAAGATGAGGAGGAAGAGGAGGAAGAAGAGGAGGAAGAGGAGGAGGAATATGAGGAAGAAGAGCCAGAGAGAAAGAAGAGATTATTTTATGAAAAGATAGAAAATCTTTTGGAAAATGATTCAGAAAATGATTCAGAAGATTGGGGAAGTGATTTATCTGATAGTGATGAGGAAGAAGATGATGATTCAGAAGATGAAGTTAAAATTGTTATGAGAGGTATTGCTGATTATTATTTTGAAAATACAAAAGTTTCATTTTATAAATTCGTTGGTCCTTTATATCCAGGTGTTGGTCCAGATGGAGATGAATATAGTGGATATAATAATACTTATAAATTTGTTGGAAATTTAAATTCTTTCATTCAGATTGCTGAAGCAAAAAGACCAAAAAAGATTTTAGAAAAGGAAATAATTTTAACAGATTTATCACATGATTTGATTATTAATGATAAAAAAGTTATTTCCAGTGAAAAATATTTTGATAATAATATTGCGTTTGGTTTTGATGTTTTAGAAAAAAATAAAGGAATTGGAAACTTAGCATTTGGGTATGAAGTTTTAATTGATAATATAACTGGACAATACAATATTGGCATTGGTTATCAAGCTTTAAATAATAATAATGATGGGAATAATAATATAGCAATTGGTTACAAAGCTGGATTAAATTCATCTAGTGATAATTCTATTTCAATTGGGAATTTATCAGGAATAGGAAATTTTAGTAATACTTTATGTTTGGGTTCATTTTCAGTTGCTTCTGGAGATAATCAGATTGTCTTAGGAAATAGTGGAATAAATATTTTAAAATGTGGAGTAAATACTATTACTAGTATTTCTGATAGAAGGGATAAGAAAAATATTAAAGGATTGGAGTATGGAACTAATTTTTTGATGAAATTAAAGCCAGTTAGTTTTGAGTGGAATATGAGGAATTTATATACACCTGATAAATATCATGGATTAAATTATGAGAATAAGGAAGAAGTAAGAAGAAATGTCGAGGAAGAAGTTAGAAGAAAAAATTTACGGAGAGATGGTAATCCAAAAATTGGGCAAGGATTTATTGCCCAGGAAATTATTGCATTAGAGGATAGTATGAATATACGAGTACCTGGATTAACTAGTAGAAGCAATCCAGAAAGATTTGAGACTGGAGAAAGTGCATTAATTCCAATATTAGTTAAGGCATTTCAAGAACAACAAAATATGATTGATATATTACATAAAAAGTTAGATGAACAAAATATAGTAATTTATAATTTACAGAAGAGTTTGTCTGGAACTGAGAAAAAAGTTAAATGGTTAGAACAAAAATTGGAAAAAATTTTATAATAAATATTATATATGAATGATAATCCTTTTGCAAAACCTAGTAAATCAGTTGAATTCATTTCTATAAATAAAATTAACGAAAGAGCCAAAAGTGCAACAGAAAAAACAAAAAAAAATGATTCATGTAATTCATGTCATAAAACAGTTTGCTGTTGTCCTGGACCAAGAGGATGTCCTGGACCTCGTGGTGATACTGGCCCCAGAGGTCAACAAGGTATTCCTGGACCAATTGGTCCTCCAGGTGAAATCGGTCCTACTGGTTTTACTGGAAGTACTGGAGCCACTGGTAGTTTGGGAATGACTGGACCAGCGGGCCCCGCAGGTATTCCAGGAAATAATGGAGCAACTGGTTCAACAGGTGTTACTGGTCCTACAGGAAATTCTGGAGTTAATGGAGCAACAGGAGCAACTGGAATGACTGGACCAACCGGGGCTTCTGGTATTAATGGAAGTACTGGAGCAACTGGACCAACAGGTTTTGGTTTTACTGGAAGTACCGGAAGTACCGGACCTGCTGGAGTTACTGGTCCAACTGGTTCTGGAATTACTGGAAGTACTGGAGCAACAGGTAGTATTGGCCCAACTGGAGTTACTGGAGCTACTGGACAGTTAGGGAGAACTGGGGCTACTGGGGCTACTGGAGTTGCCGGAGCAACTGGAGCAACTGGAAGAATTGGATTTACAGGGGCAACTGGAGCAACAGGAATAAAGGGTGATAGGGGTCCAACTGGAGCTAAAGGAAATCCAGGAAGTTTGGGAGCAACTGGTAGTATTGGGCCAACTGGAGTTACTGGTTTTACTGGACCTACTGGAAGAACTGGTGCGACTGGAGCACCTGGACAAGCATTTACTGTTTTTCAAATATTTTATAATGAACCCTCATTTTTAGGATATACTGGAGCTACTTCTGGAAATATTGGACAATTTGTTATCGTTGACTATACTGCTGGATTAACATCTTATTCTAATTTATATTTATTTGTTGGTCCTGTATATCCAGGAACAAATCCAGCTGCTACTGGGTATACTGGATATGGGAATACTTATAAATTTGTGAGTACTTTATCTTCCATTGCTGTCGTTACCGGTCCAACTGGAGCAACCGGTCCAGGTTTTACTGGTCCGACTGGACCTTCTGGACAGCAATTTTGGCAATTAGAAACTGAAAGTACAAATAATATTTATTATGGAGCTGGAAGAGTTGATATTGGAGTAACTGCTGGAGGACCAACCAATCCAAATGCAAATCTAGCTGCGACATATATTTTTGGAAGCATTGTTCTAGATAATGGTAATTTTAACTCACTAAAAATTTTATACGATGGAAATATAAATGATAATTTATCAATTGGTAATCTTGGATTAGGAAATGCAATTATTGGTGCTGCGACTGACAATGTTAGTGTTGGTGTTGGTTCAATGCAAACAAATACTGATGGTTCCTATAATGTATCAGTTGGCTATGATGCATTAAATTTAAATACAGTTGGAAGTGAAAACACTGCGATTGGTTACAGAAGTTTGAGTAAAAATACTTCTGGGGATAGAAATACTTCTGTTGGTTATCAATCATTATTTAATCATGAATTTGATTCGCAAAACACTGCAATAGGTCATCAAAGTTTATATACATCTAGAGATTCAAATACAAATACTGCAATTGGTTATCAAAGTTTATATGATGTTGTTAATGGAGTTAATAATGTTAGTATAGGTTCATCAAGTGGAAGGGGACTAACTGGTGGTACTAAAAATATTTATTTGGGGGATTCAACAAAAGCTTCTTCTGGTAATGTTAATAATGAAGTTGTTATTGGTTATGGATATACTGGTGTAGGAAGTAATACAATGACATTAGGTGCAAATATTGTTTATACGCCTAATTCTTTTGGAATCGGAATTACTTCTCCTTCTTATAATTTACAGGTAAATAAGGTTGGTTTTGGAATTGTTCAAACAAATTCTAGTAAAAGCATTGGAATATTTAATAACAGTGCGAATTCAGTACCATGTCAATTTGGAACAATTACTAATGATAAATTAGGATTTTTTACAAATAGTTCTGGAAATTTTGACGACCCAATTGCCAGATTAGTTATAGGAACAACAGGATACATTGGAATTGGAACAAGTAATCCAGCTTATTTATTAGATGTTAATGGGGATGCCAGAATAAGTGGAAATTTATTAGTTGGAGGAACTGCTCAGTTCTCTGGAGGAATATTTACAAATGGAAATTTATATGTTGGAGGTTCTGGATATATCGCTGGAGATTTTACTGTCGGTGGAACAGGAAGATTTGTTGGCGGATTATTTTCAGATACATTTTTGAGAGTTGGCACAACAGGATTTTTTGGAGGATTATTAAGTGCAGCTGGAGGATTAACTGGAAGTACTGCGTATTTTTCAGGATTATTAAGTGCAGCTGGAGGATTAACTGGAAGTACTGCGTATTTTTCAGGATTATTAAGTGCAGCTGGAGGAATAACTGGAAGTAGTTTAACTGTTGGAAGTACTGCAAACTTTTTGGGACAAATACAATTAAATGGAAATCCAGGAACATCCGGATATGTATTAACATCACAAGGAACAAATCCTCCAATTTGGACTGCTCCATCTGGAACAACTTTAAATCCATTAACCGTAAATGCAAGTGGATTAGGAAATACAAATTTTTCTTTCAATGGTGCAACTGCTTATACTTTATCCTATAATTCTGTTGGTGCACCAAGTGTTGGAGGGACTGGAGCTGTAGGCACATGGGCTATAAATATTTCAGGAA
>Ga0194129_10006876_pt1 | contig 13760 bp, 2 predicted proteins | sample TA2KigCa35mmetaG_FD_150862 | JGI IMG/M metagenome (GOLD analysis project Ga0194129, IMG submission 150862) | Freshwater microbial communities from Lake Tanganyika, Tanzania - TA2015038 Kigoma Deep Cast 35m | ecosystem: Environmental > Aquatic > Freshwater > Lake | place: Tanzania: Lake... | reverse complement strand
TTGTTCCCCATATCCGTCGCCTGGTCTGCCAGTCGTGATGAGCCTCGCTTCGGACCTTCCTCCTGACCTTGGAGGTGGCCATGTCTGCCACCCTGTCCCAACCAGCAGCTTCTACCATTGCCTGTCTTCATATCCTCACTTGTAGCCGAGTCCAGCCTCGATGAGCCTCGTTTCGGACCTTCCTCCTGGCCTTGGTTGGAGCCATCCATGCCGTCTTGTCCGAATCGACCGCTTCTACCAGAGCCTGCCTTCCTTGCCTCTCCCGTGACCGGAACCGCCTCTTCGTGCTTGGCCCTAGCCAACCCTGCCTCTCCTTCTGTGTGCGTCTGAGTCTGTGCTGGGTTCCGCCGCCGGCTGAGAGTCCAGCCATATCTCGCCGCGTGTAGCGTAGCCGTGGGCGAGCTCCTCCTCCTGCGCGCGGGCTCGCGGAGCCGGCGCGCCGGAGAAGGACTCGACGGGAAGGGTTGTTGAGCAAGATCGTGGGGGGAGAAGGTGAATTCACGTTGTGCCGGGGTCGTGGAATTCCAGTGGAGCAGCGGCCGGGACGTTGAGGCGTGTCGCCGAACGTTGAAGGAGGTTCCTGCAGAGAGGGGACGAACCGAGCGGAGGCCCCAGCGGGCGGGCACGGGCGAGGGACGTCCTACCGCGGTGGTGGGAGGGAGGCCCTCCCTTCTAGGATTAGCGGTTGGGGTCATGCTGGATTGCTGCAGTACGCAACGCATAAGTACGAGCGTCATACACTACGTCGAGGACAGAGAGGGTGGAGGTGACTACCTTTTGGAGAACTCGCGGTATTTCGCTGGGGGCCAACCCCAGGGTGGTGAGATGTTCAGACCAGAGCTTGACGTCGAGAGTACCTCTTACTCCAATAGTGAACGGGATGACTTGAACCGACCAACGAGGGGCCACCTTTCTCAACAAGTCAGCGACTACCTGGTACTTGGAAAGTTTGTCACGGAGCGCCGGACGGTCAGCAAAGTCAAGGCGAGAGTCGTAAGGGCGAGTTACTTCGAGTAGGTACAAGCAGCGCTTGTTCCAGCGTATCACTACAGCGTCCGGACGGAGTCTCGCTAGGTTAGAGGTTTCGGGGTACTGACTAGCCTCGGAAAAGAATTCAGCCCAGATCCTGTCCCAGCTCGATGCCAGGTGGGGCGGGGCTAGTTCCCTGATTGCGTCTACTTGAGTCTCGGGAGCCATAGTGAAGTTTCTCTGCATGCTTCGGCCGCCATGTTCGATGGCTGTCCACAGGCTGCGGGCAATCTGGTGGTGGGCGGCGATGCGGGCCTCTTTGAGCGACGGGCACAGGCACTGGACATGGCTCTGGCTCTCCGAGGGAGCACCACAGAGTGGACACTGCGCGGAGTCAGCGCGCCCCCACCGATGAAGAAGCGAGCGGCAGGGGTACGTACCAGCAAGGGTTTGAAGAAGGCGGCGCTTCCCCGAATCTGTTTCCATTTGAGCGAGTGCCGCGCCGAGAAGGGAGCGGCCACACTCTTGGCGAGTCAAGAAGGTCTCTGTCCAATTCATCTGAGCCAGCTCACCCTGGGGTCTGAGATCTCTGCTCGTCTTGCTTGCCCTCAGTAGGTCAAGCAGACGAGTAGCAGCTACGTCGATCAGATGCTTCCGTAGTTTAGGGCCCCAGACTACCGGGTGATCAGCATGGAAGAAGTAGATTCTGTCAGAATCCATGTGGTGTAGGGTAGGGTCGTGTCCTACTGCCTGGGATGCATGCCAGTCTGCAAGGCTGTTGAGAGGCTCGCCGGCATGGGCTTTTACCTTGACCAGGGAGGTGCGTGCTCCTGAGCTGGCGCGATTGTTCAATGCCTTGACAGCGCCTTCTAGAAGATGCTTTTCAATCCTACGGTGGAGGAAAATGGGGAAGTCGTGTCTTTGCATGCCTGTAAGGAGTTGCAGAGAGGTCTGGCTATCCGTTAGGATGGTGAGGTCCTTATCCATCGGGGCATATCTCGCAGCTGCAGCAATGCCAGCCAACTCAGGAATATTCGATTTAGCAGGGCCATGAACTTCGAAACTGATGACATGAAGGTCAGGGTCAGAAAAGACGACGCTTGCTCCCATGGAGCCGTCCTTCTTGACTGAGCCATCGGTAGCTGCAAGTATTCCACGGCGAGCGTAAAGAGGTCCCGAGGGGCCCAGCATTGTTTCAGTCATCGAGGGGCAAGCGGGGTCGAAGGGGACCAGACCATCCTTGGAAAACGTTAGGGCCTCGAGTTTGTGCCTGAGTTGGTCGTTTACGATTTCAGATAATGATTTGGGGGCCCAAATGGTCCATTCCTCAGAGGACTGGATCGCTGTGAACGTGCCCAGAGACCAATTGGCCTTCTTAGCGACCACGAGAGACGCCCTGGGGAAGACGTGGATCCGAGTGTATCGTCGCTCGAGCATGGCGTGAGTGTCTTTGTCCAACGTGCTGGGTCTCGTGACCACCACGAATTCCGAACCGGTGGGATTCGCCAGGAACACCCGGATTCTTGCTTGGAACTGTGTGTCTGTGTGCAAGCAGTCGACAATGTAGCGACCTCTTCTGGGCTTTCTTGCCCCGCTGGGGAGCGGAACTTGCAGACCAGCATCGTCTGCGGGAATAGACCACTCGAAGAAAGGCGGCAACAGAAGCGCTGGCCCTCCTATGTAACCGCGGGCGTTTGTTGCGAGCCGAATACCTCGCCAAAACTGAGCGCTAGCCACGCCACGAGATCGTTCGGATTGCTCGGAAAGCACTATCCAGGCGTGTAGTGACTGAAGGACTTTGTCCTGCCCAAGCTGTGCGCACAGCCGCGAGAAACGGCCTTGAGTCACGGTGCCAATGTGAACAGGTGGGCTAGCAGTCTCAGGGATCCGTTCTACAGTGCAATTCCCCTGTCGTGTGGTGATGCGGAATGGAGGCGCCTCTATGACTGATCCGGGGGGGTCCTGCCAAGTGATGGATACCAGATCCCGAGACAGGCGGGCTGGGGTGTCCCGGAACGGGTGTGCCGGCGATTCACGACTTTCTGGCTGTGCAAGAGTCGAGAAACTGTAAGCAACAGAGGAGAGGAGTGCCAAGAGAGAATGTCGCGGTGCCAGGCCCGACTGACCGAGTGCACACACGTCTCGGACAATACCGGAACAGGCGGACACTGTCGGGTCGGAGGCATGCACTTCGATAGACCGCCGCAGGGCGTCTTTCAGCTGGTGTTTGGTCAGGAGGCGTTGCCAGGTGTGGGGCAGCTCCCTGCATTTCACTAGAGGCCATCTCGGGTCCCGAAACACAAGGGCCATCGAAGCATCCCTAAAGAGTGGTGCGTGCATGGCTGGTTCGCTGAGTGCCTTGAGTGTGTCGCTGAGGAGAAGTCGGTGGACTTCCTCAACCACAGGTCTGCGACCTCGATCGAGCCGAGGGAACAGCTTACGCCTAACTTCGGGAGGGAGCTTCTGGAGCAACCTGTGCAGGGGCCGGAGCCAAGGATCCACAAAAGCATGATGGCGCCACTGCGGGTGCTGGGCTCTGGTGTCAAGAATCAAGCATCGGGGTTGGGGAAATCCCTTTGCCCGCAAAGCAAGCCTGATAGCTGACCATCGTTTATGGACAGCAGAAAAGTCCTGGAAGGACTGATCTGCGGGATCTGAGGACAGCTCTTGAAGGTGTGTAAAGAGGCAGTGCCAGCTAGTCTCGTTCTCGCCTGGGCCCAGGGAGAGGCAATCCGGCAATTTGACCTTCAGGTCAAGCTGTCCGCAGGCGCGCAAAAATCTGGCTATGGGGCATGGACGAGGTTTCCCTTCCTTGGATAGGAAGTCGGTGAGCTCGGCTACTGTATTGCATCCGGTGTCATTGCAAAGCCGCCTGTACTGCAAAATGGTTCTATCTCGTAGGTCATCCGGGAGGGCGACCAGTTGCTCAATGTGGGTGGAGAGGGCCTGGACCAGGTACACCCGAGGGTGCGGGACTGGGGATCCACCCTGGGAGGGTGGGAGCTTCAGGGGGGCAGCCGGGAAGGATGGGGGCAGTCTCCACGCGGCTTTGGCAAGGGCGATCCACCGCACATGCAGTCTATCGAGTTGGGCGTCTGTCCATGGAACAAGCGGAGCCGAATAGCGAAAACGAGAAGAGGCTACCATGTGCATGGCGTCTACCATCTGATCAAGATTGTACTTGTGGTGCGCGACTTGCTCGCGCAGCTCACGCACAGACTTCATGACATGCTCCTTCTCGGCCCGGAAGCATCCGGTAAGGGAGGAGCGAATCCCAAGATATGGGAATGCTTCTTCAGGCGGGAGGTGCTGAAGGGCGTGCCCTTCATATAGGATACCAGTGACATCAGCCTCCGTACGATCCCGGAAGTCGTACGCCGAAAGGAATGATTTAGTAACTTTGACCCGCATACCGGACCATCGGCAGAATTGGGCTGTCTTTGCGAGTCTAGTCTGCATTTGTTGCTTACTGGAGCCAATGATAGCCACATCATCTGCAAAGCCTCGTCCGACTCGTGGCTTGTGGAATAAGCGCACCAGTCCAACCGAGGTGGCTTCGAGAGCTAAAAGAAACACGTTGAACGGGAGCTCGAACAGCAGAGGCGAGATAAGGTCGCCCTGCTTCTTGCCTCTCGTTAGCTGAATCCGTGCAGTCGTGCCGTAAGGCAACTGGGCTCTGTAGAAGGCGCCTCTGTACAAGGACCGGAGTAGGTCGATGTCTGGGATACCGAGTCGCTCGAGCCACTGCCACAGCGCTTCGTGGTCGATACTGTTAAAAGCATTCTCGAAATCGAGATATGCTACGTAAAGTGTTTCCTTTTGTCGGGCTGCGTCTTCGAAGGCCCAGTGCAGTGACTGAGCCTGCCGAGTGGTGCTCCGCATCCGTCGAAAGCCCTCTTGGGAGTCAGCTAAAAGGCCATACTTTTCAGAGATTCGATAGAGGCGGTCTGTCAAGACAGCGCTAAGGACCTTGTACATCGCGTCCTGCAGGCAGATTGGCCGATAGTTGTCTAAACTAGATATGTCACCCTTCTTGTGAAGGTAGCGGATCAGTCCTCCCTTCCATTCAGTGGGCATGAGTTGCCTGTTGCCAAGGATCGCGTTGACCGCTTCAAGGACAGCTTCTCGGACGCAAGGGGGTCCGTACTTGAGGCACTCGTAGGGGATGCCGTCAGGACCTGGGGCCTTGTGAGAGGGGAGTGTGGAGAGGTACCACTCCAGATCTTGCTCGGAGATGGGTTCGGCTAAACGCTCAGGTGCATCATGGGGAACCTGAGGGATTTTGGCCGTACCAAGGAAGCTCATGTCTTTGTAGTCCTCTGGGTCTACAAAGGCATCCCGGAATGCGCTACACGAGGTACAGTAGAGATCGACCCTACGAGATTCGCCTGCGACAAGCGGCACTGGGAGCAGCGAGTGATTTCTACAGGAGCAGCAGCGGCTGCGCGTGGCCAGTCCATCAAGAGCTAGCTTGAATTCCCAGCAGCAGAGACGGTCTGGTGAGTCGCTAAGCAAGTCGCCATTCGAGGCCCAAGAGATACCCGGGGCGATGCCCGGGGTCGACAGGACGCTATGGAGGGTGCACGGCGGGATGTTGCACACGGATATAGTGCCCGCGCTGAGTGAGACTCTCAGGCGCTGGTCGAGGGACGATATCAGGGTCACTAGAGTCTCTGGATGGCAGTCTTGGCTCCTCAGAGTAAGGCTGTCCGGGAGGGGAGAGACTAAGAATGGCGCTGGGGATTGTGGGCCTGTGTCATGGAGGAAACGGCGAAGTTCGCCTTTCCTCTGGTACATCTGGAGAACCGCGTGTGCTCGGGACTGGGCTTCCGACTGTTTCCGCTGGTCTTCTCTCAGCTGTTTAAGTTGCTGGAGGGTCTGGGCAGTGGTCTCCTGCAGCAGGGCGAGCCATGATTTGGTGAACTCAGCGTGAGGTGGTGAGAAAGGATCCGTAAGGAAACCAAAGGATCCCCCTGAAGGCACAATGCCACGGTGCCAAATGTCTTTCATGGCCTTCGAAGGCCCTAAGATCCTGTCGGAGGAAAGGTCTTTTCTGCCGAGAATATCCCGCCTTGCTGCTTTCAAAGTTCGGAGAAGCGATGAGAGCTTGATAGACTCCGGGCAATGGAATCGGATCGCTGGCCTCAGCTTCCCCCCGGAGGTTCCGAGGACCTCGCGAGCCGCGCGCAGCGACTCTTCTTTGATGATATCTAGCCGTTCGAATGTATCAAGACTCGCAAAATCCGGAACAGCCAGAACACGTTGGCTGACCAGAGCCGACCACCTATCGCGTTTAGCGCTGAAGGCGCCCATCTTCAGTCGTGCGGGAGATCGCATGTCCTCGAGCGACGGGAGGGGGGATACTACGCCTTCCGACAGCGTGCTGCGGACTACCATATGGTCGTGACGGGCGTCTGGGCTGAGAAGCGCAGACGCTGAGATAAGGGTTGAAGCTCCCGAGGGGGCGGTCTTGGAGAGAAAGAAGTCGAGAGTTGAGCTTCTAGATCCATCGACACTAGACCAAGTGGGGGCTGGTGGCGCGGTGACTGTGAGGGACAGATGGTCTACAAAGCGGCGAATCCTAGCGTCAGCAAGGTGCACCTGTGAGTCCGTACGGTAGCCCCAGCGGGTTGCGAGGGAGGCATTGAAATCGCCACCCAGAATGATGTGATCCGTTTGCGATTCCCAGCGGCCGATGACTGCGCTGATCAACTCCCACTGAGATTCCTGGCAGACTGGGTTGCCTGCCTGGAAGGCATAGACGTTGCCCCACATGACGCTCACCTTGGTATAGACATCCGTAGTTCTGACGAAGTGCGTTCTAGACAGAAGGATACTGGGCGAGGTGCCAGCAGGGTCCTGAGCTTGCCGTGTTACTTCTAATAGAGAGGCCCTTGCTGCAAGATGGAGGTGGACAAAAGTGACAACCTCGTGCCGTATGTCGCCTGGACTACTGCTAGGCAGCTTTCCTACAAAAAGGCAGTAGTGCGGAAGAAGTCTGTGGGCAAGTGCCTTAAGGCTCTTTACAGCGCGAGGCGGCAGCTTCGCCTCTTGGATGAAAACCACAGCAGGCGTGGATCTGAAAAGGTCTGTGAGACCTTCTAGACTGTCACGAATTCCCACAGGCCCGACATTAATGGTCAGGACGTGTTGGTGGGGGAGGCCTGAAGTGTCGTCGGTAGCAGGAGGGGGGATCGGTACCGTATCAGCCATGGTGTTCCAGGGCGGAAGGTCGCGGGTAGGAGCAGCGGCTGGTCCTGGTTGTGTCTTAGGTCCACCCGCCTCGGAGTCCGTCCCAGAGGCTACCATGGACGTCGTCGTATCGAGAGCCTCCAGGGCTACAGAGTCAACCTGTAACTCACCCAGGGGTGCTAGGGGGTCGACGGTGTTGGCGTGATGCTCCCTCCGTTCTTGAGGACGGTCCAGATCGTAGTCAACAGGAGAGAGTACCTGCTCAATTAGGGAGCCCCTCCCCGCCGCCGCGCCTACAGAGTGCTGGGATCCCCCTGTGCGGAGGGGGGCCGCGGGAGGTGCCTCTGGTGAAGGAGAGTGGGCGGCTGTATCCAAGGTTGTGCTTGACGGGATCAAGTCGCGTCCTACGAGCCAGTCTTGCAGGTTCGACTGGGGGCTTTGTGAGTTTGACCTCTGTAGCGTGGGGGGAGCGAGATGGTATGTGGGACGTTCCCAGCGCCACCTGCCTCTAGGGCAAAAACTATTTCTACAGCAACATCTGACCAAGGTGCGGCCGGCTCTTGCGGCGCCAGGAAACCCAGTTGACCAGAATGAGCCGCCGTAGTCGAAGGAGAGTTGCTCTCCTTTTTGAATAGTTCTAGACGTCTTAAGGACCCATATCCCGAGGCCATCTGTAGACTCCACATATCTGGCCGCGCAGTTCGGGCCGTCAAGGCCGGGACGGATATTGGTCGTGGTCTGTGAGTTTGAGACGTACGCAATGCATGCGTGATTGACCATTTGCATTGATCCGGGACGGATGGCAGAGTCGGCCGACGGTTGTCCGTCGACCACTAAATGACTAGACGAGACGATGCCCAGGTCGATGTAATGGTTAGAATATGAAGCAGGATTACGCTTCTTAATGGTCCCCGAGTAGAAGCAGATGTCCAGGTCAGAGGGGATCACGCGCTGAGCTGCATAACCACGTCCAGTGGTGGGGCTGTTGACAAGGGTGAGATAGCACTTCGCCGAGTCTAAAACAGACTGACACAGAGTGCGAATGTCAGGATCCGAATGAAGGGCAGCTACTCTTTCTGCCAGATCATGCTCTTCGTCCATGCGAAAACCTCTTCCGACAGTGTATATAAGAATATCGGGGTCGCTACGAGGATTGGCCGACGCTCGGGAACGAGGGCGAAGAGTTCGAGTGGACTGTGCTGAGTCCGGTGAAGTCCTGCCCCGACGCGAGCGGCGAGAGGTCGGAGGGTGATCACCAGAAGAGGTGGTCAACGACGAATCCTCAAGGGGGGGAGCATCCAAGGGGAGCAGAGCGGCGGGCGCGGAGATATCATGTACCGGTGTCGAGGCCTGGAGGCTTTCTTCCCCACCAGCAAGGGCGGCCGATGTCATCGAAGAAGGCTCCGAGACCTGCACAGAGGAGGAGGGGGGCGCCGCTCCTCCCTGGGAGGAGGCTATACCGGGGGAGCAGTTCCCCGGAGGCGTAGGCCTAGGCGCTGGCATGTGCGGGCGGGCCCCCAGCAGTCTGGGGGGTGAGCAATTTCCGCAATCCTTTCTCGCCCAACACCTCTATGCACTCGGGGGGTGCCCGCGATTCGAAGAGTGCTGGCAGGCGCATCCCAAGGATGGCAGCAAGTTCGTCCTGAACATGATTTACGTTTTGTCGGAGACTAGTGACAAAGCCAGTGGCCACCTCGACGTTGGGGCAGGCGAAGTATACAGCGAAGGGGGGCTCTGCGTTTTTGCGGAGGAAGAAAACTGACATGCCTTGGACACTTAGGTGCTGTCGCCGCGACTCTAGATACTCATTGTGGATGACCCTCTCTCGAGAGCGGGTCACGTCAGAAATCCAGCGCCTCGGGAGGGGGCCCACCACGAGACTAGCGGCGATCAGTCCTGGGTCCGAATGATCATCGAGTGCGATCAGGCGGAGAGCTGGTTCCAGGTGACGGAGAAGGTCATGGAGGGCAGCTTTGGGGATATTGGGTGACCCTACACGCAACGAGACTATTCCACCCAGTTCTAAGGGCACCGTGTGTCGATTGCGATTCCGCTGTAATAGTGTGGTAAGATCTACGCCAACAATTATTCCGCACTGCTGTGACCGGGGGTCGACGAGAATGGTTCGCTGAGGACCTCTGATCTCGCAGCCGTAGCGACACTGCACCGTGGTGTTCCAGGCACGAGAGAACGCGGCGGCCAGGATAGCCATGAAAACGGCGTCACCAATCTCAAGCGTCGAGGCAAGCTGAATGAGGCGAAGAGCGTCTGCGTGATCGAGCTCCGCCTCGACAAAGGTCGAAGAGGGGTTAAACGTCAGGTACGACTCATTCGACAGACGGATGCGACCAGTTATGAGGCCGGTTCGCCAAGAGTCGGGGTTGAATTCCGGAGGTAAAAGTATCGAGGCATTCAGGTACCTAGATTGGGATGGGTTATACCAGAGCTTGACGTTCGAAACCAATGCTTGCCAAGTGTCGTACTGATGGTCATCGAGGCGGAGGCCGCGAAGCGCCGGAGCATGACGAGTAATTAGTTCTACTAAGAGTGGAACGAGCTCCTCAGGGCGAGGGTTTTGGCCGAGGCGCTGAATGGAAGGGCCCAGGGAGTCAATACGCAGGCTATTGATGCGTACGTCTATCCAGCTGGAAGCAACGTACCAGTTCGGCATCGTCTGACTAGGGTTGGGAGTTCGAATGGCCATGTCTCTCAGGGCTAGAAGGCGGCCGATAGAGGGCCAGTCCGTCAGGCGATGGAGTGCTGTGAGCATGTCCAGAGAGCAGGACCTGAGCAAGTACTGAGCAGTTGCACCTTCCAGTGATCGCATGACCTGTGGAGGCCCTTGACTTGAAACTAGAAATTCGAGACTCTGATCGACGGCAGACCAGGCATGAATGGTACTATAATCTGGGGGTTGCTCTGCAGCTTCTCTTCCTTGCCCGGAATCTGCTCCCCCCCTGCATCGAAAAAGGACCTCTATGAAGCCTCCATGGTGCTTAAGGCGTTGAAGATCAGGCCAAGAACGAGGTTCATCGCGTTCCCGCAGGCGTTCTATGACGGGGGAAGCGGGGGGGCAGTCCGGCGGAATTCCGTGAAATTGAATGAGAACCGAATCTCGACGGAGGAGGCTCAGATAGTCGTCTGGACAGAGCTGCTTGAGAATTAGCGCGGGAAGCGAACCGATGTCGCGAGTCTGAGCAGTCGGCAGCTGAACATTATGCATCCGGCCCATCCAGCGCACCGGCATGCTGAAGGCGGGTGCGCTATGCGACGGGCTGGGCCGAGTGAGACGGGCAGGCGGTGGAGGCCGCCCCAGGTCTACAGAGAGGGCTCGGGATGGGGAAAGGCGTGCTGAGACTGGGCCACTGAGACCCCAACACTCTGTCAGTAATAGGGGCACCCGCCGCGGACTGCACTGAGAGACTGGAGTGGGGCCGGTCACAGAGGGCTTTGGAGATGCTAGGACCTTGCGAGAGGTGGTGTCAGTTGCCTCGGGCATGCAGCGTTCTGGTACCGCGGGGGCGCGGGCGTGGGTGCGGAATTCAGAGGAACCGCGGGAGACGAGCTTAGAGGCGCCAAGGCGAGCTTGAGGGATCGAAAACTTCACGCTGCGGGTGTTGGTGTTTGGAGCGGGAATCCCACGTGGAGATTGCGGCGAATGTGGAAGCGAAGGGGGGCTAGGGGTGTTGATCGTAGGGTGGAGTGCGGGTGTAGGGTGGGGAGGCCGACGGATAGACTGGCCCCGGGGATGAGTGAGGCGGCTACGCGTGGGCGTGGTTCGAGGAGCGAGAGTAGGTGGGGAGGGGCGCTGGAGAATGCGCAGAATCGTGGCGGGGGGGCGGGGGGGGTCTTCATGCGTTATCTTGTCTGGTGGTGGGTTTCTTGCCATCGAAGGTGTAGGCCAGTGTTCTACAGGCGATGGTGGTGGCGAAGGGGTGAGGGCCGGCGAAGCGTTTGAGCGTGTTTTCCTGGGCTCCAAGAGTGCTGCCTTGTATGTCCTGGCCGGAAGGAAGTCTCCGAGCGTACGCGAGTGGGGCTTGTGGAGTCGCCGGTGGTCAGAAAGATGAGCAGACTTGTCTACGGTATCGGGGGTGGACAGCGGTGGAAGCTTGATTGGCCGCTGGCCCGTAGGAACGAAACACACGGATCTGACAAGTCGTGGCAGCACATCTCGCGCGCGAGAGCGAGGGCTCGAAGAGGACTTGCTGGCGTGGGAGGCGACATGCTGTGCGCTATGCTCAGGGGCGACTTCAATGGATCCAAAGGCGTCATCATTCGAAGAAGAGAGTGAGGCGAGGACCGCAAATCGGTTTCCAGTGTCGAGGGGAGAACGCCAGCGGGGTCCGGTGGTGCAGGGTGAACGAGAGCGGCGCGGGTGGTTCTGATTCTCCTTCTGAAGGGGCGACGATGTGCTAGCCGTGATGAAACGGGAGGCGCTAAGACGACGGCCGCGAACAGCCGTGTGCCCCGTAGTGAGCTCGGATGTCATGACTTCGGAAAGCGCGCTGGCCGGAAGGAGTCGCTCAAAGTGGGTCGCCGAACGATTGCACATGACCATCATCACGCCTGCAGGCTGTGACACAGGGTACTGGAAGGAGGCACAATGTACTGCGTATGTCCCACAACGAGATTCTCGAAAAAAAATGATGTCGCAAGGCGATGACAGGATACTTTCAAGGTTGCCTTCCTGAGAGGCAGTGGCAAGAAGGCTCAAAAGGAGTTCCGCGCAGAGGTGGCCGGTGCCCAGAGTGCGCTCGACACAGTGGGCGGTCAGTGTGTCCATATCCATGGTTTCAGGCGTGAACGTGGCGGGCAACAATTCAGTGCTCATTATCAGCTTTCTGTCACTGTCTAAAGTGCAGAAGTGTTGAGCTAGCATTTCTCGAAGGCGGACAGGGTCCGGGACCAAGACCTCCCTGAGGCTAATAAGGAGACAGTTATTGGTGCCGTAATGGTTTCCGTCGTTGCGTTCGCGCAAAGCGACGCCAAGAATGTCGTCGCTCGAGCCAGGGGTGGTTCGAAAGCCTGTGCGAAGGACGCGTGCAGATTCGCGGAGAGCGGGGAGGGGCATGCTCGGGGAGACCGAGACCAGGCGTGAACGAACGAGATCAAGTGTGCGCGAAAGCGTTGGGCAGGAAGGATCGAGAACGGCGGACTCGCCTGGGCCGGCGGAACAGAATGAGCAAGCGGTACTTTCACGAGAAGGCAGAGTGCTTGGATGCTCGGGGATTCCGTCGCCGTTCCCGGTGGATGGGCAGCCCGCAGTGCTGCATGTGCTGCACAAGTCTTCTAAAACGGGAGCGTCTACAACAGACGTACCTGATTTTTCCGGGGGAACTAGACCTGATTTTTCCGGGGGAATTAGACAGGTGGATACGGCGGGAGGCATATCATGGATTCCATCTGCACTCGCTTGCGTTGAAAGGACAGTCGCGGGATCCGGGAAGAGGACAGCGCTCGCGCTGAGGATGACGGAGTCTTTCCTGTCGTGAACCTCTCTCTTCGAAAAGTCGAAGGGGTTAACCTGCCTGCGGGATGCCTGAAGAGAGCTATCCAGTGCGTGCGCGGGGTCTGGAGGTTGCTCTTTGTCGATAACCGTAATGGGATCGAGCTGACGATTTTCTACAGGGAGATCATCGATGGGTACTGAGGAGCCTGAAGGAAGGATAAAATCCGGAGGTGTCCTCGGCGAAAAAGAAAAAGAAAAGCGCTTGACCGCCTCGGTGGGCAAATCGGTTCCACGGGAAGTATCGATCGTTGTTTGACCTAATGACTGCAAATCTCGTTGGATCCGGGCCAATGTATCGGCAATCGAGGGGCCATTACATAGTACAATAGGAAATGGCCCTGGTAATCTGGAGAAATTGTGCGGCTGCGGAGTAATGTCGAGTTGCCGCGCGGTGCCAGCAGAAGACACGTCAATTTCGGCGATGGGATTGTTTTCTGCGTGGAGAGTATCGCTGAGTATCGAGGAACTTGACGGAAGAACTGTACTAGGAGGTGTTCTAGGCGGGAAGGTGGAATAGCATTTGTCCATTTCGGTGGGCAGAGCGGTTCCACGAGAAATATTCTTCGACGAGGTGCACGAGGACTGCAAATCTCGTTGAATCTGTGCCAATGTATCGGCAATTGAAGGGCCGTTACATAATTCGATTTTAAATGAACTTGGTGGTCGGGAACAATGGCGCATGATTTAGATCTGTGCTAATGAATTTGAGGATAGTAGTGTGCAGAATTGGCTGTTCAAATATATATGGATTATTCAGTAAGTCGAAAACAGATATGAAATATAAAAGCTACAGAATAATAATGAGAAAAAATTTAAAATGTATAGATGAGGATCAGAGTAAGCGAAACAACAATCGGAAGAAAAAATTGGTCGAGTCGATCGAGTGGCTGAGAAGTCCCGAAACTTGGAGAAGCCGATGAATCTGTGAATAACTATAGACACTGAAAACGTGCAAGCCTAAAACAAAAAGAAAGACAAGCAAGTTGGGGATGGTGGTTTCTAAGCTAAACGAATCAGAGAGGCGCTCTGCAGGGAGATCAAAAAGCGGGTGATGACGTCGAAGCCATTTTTTTTTCCATTAATCAAATTA
>Ga0194129_10006871_pt1 | contig 13766 bp, 25 predicted proteins | sample TA2KigCa35mmetaG_FD_150862 | JGI IMG/M metagenome (GOLD analysis project Ga0194129, IMG submission 150862) | Freshwater microbial communities from Lake Tanganyika, Tanzania - TA2015038 Kigoma Deep Cast 35m | ecosystem: Environmental > Aquatic > Freshwater > Lake | place: Tanzania: Lake... | reverse complement strand
AAAGTGGTAAGGATATCCAAAAGGTATTGAAGTATTTAGATATCAAAGCCCCAAAGTATTTACACCTATTGGATAGTTCAAACCGATTAAGAAAAGATAAAAGAAATAAACCGAAACGATTGATATGAAGCATCAGAATAAATGGCATAAATGGGGATACGGATTTGGAAAAGCATTAGGATGGATTATTTTAGGGTTAATTGCTTATTGGATTATTTGGGCGATTGCTACATTGGGTACTATTATAAATGAAGTAAATCGAATGTAGTGTATCAATGTACAGCCGTATCAAAATTAATATTGTAGTATGATTTGTGAGTGATAGTGGGATTTTGTGGTAAAGAGTGGGAAATAATTACTCAATGTCAAAATATATTTATATATACTTACACACTACAATAAACATAAAACCTTAATAAAGTATATCAAAGGAATCTCTAATACCCCACCTTTACACGCCGTGAGAGCAAAAATTTTTCTGTATAAGCCCTTTGCAGTTTGCTCAAAATCCCGTAGTGAGTTTACAAATGTAAAATGTGTAACAAATATGTAACACGGCTGAGCAAAAATATGTAACAAATGTAAACTGAAGCGTGTTACATATTCGTGATTCCCGATGGACGCCTTTTAGTTTCCCCCAGGGCGAGATAAAAGAAAATCGTGCAAAGATACGAAAAAAAATTCACATAGCAAAATAAAAAGTTATCCACACCCCTTGACTTTATGGGTTTTTTTTCGTACCTTTATAGGGCGGTGCGGGCGGGAATAATCTAAAAGTGGGGGCACATAACTAACTGATACTCAACACGTTAGAATCCTACGAGAATCTTTTTACTTTAATCCATTCTATATAAGCGCTTGATAATCAACACGTTAGCAAAGTTTAGTTAAACAATCGCTTTGGTATATAACGTATATTATGTTAAATAGAATTCCGGTTGAGTATCAATGGGTTAGCTCGAAAAAACCCCCAAATGTCCTATATAAGATATTATGTTAAATAGAACCCCCGAGCGGAAAATATTTCTCGTTGATTGTCAACACGTTAGCCAGTTTTACAAAAATAATGTAAAAAATATTTTGCTATATCAGGGGAATTTTGTATCTTTACTCTGTAAATGAATCACAAATCTATAAATCAATCAGTTATGAGTTACGCATCAGTTAATTACGAATCCTTTGGTAATATAAAAAAAATCCCAGCTAATAGGGCTAGGGTTGTTAAAGCTGGTACGCCAGTAGTTACTTACACTACAATGTTCGGTACGAGTTACCGCTTTCCCTATCGTACTAAGAAGCAGTACGCTGAAATCGTTTCTTTTGTTAAGTTATTCCGCCAGGAAGATATTACTTTGAAACGTATCCTTTCGGACTATTCAGTTAAGATGGGACGTTATGTGAATGAACCTAAGTTAAGAAAGGAATTGAAACAGGCGTTTGGTTTCACTAAATCAGCTATTGACCATATCCTTTCTATTCACTAATTCCCTAAATTAATTCAGATGAAAAATTATCAAATCATTCTTACAGCTATCGTATCCTTTGGAGTTGCTTACGCTATCTTATTTGGATACATACCAAGCCGATACTTCGCCGGTGAGTTAAACGAATTGGGATGTGCGGTTATAGCATTAACGATGGGTTTGTTATCTACCTTCGCCATCGATTGGAAAGGTTTCTTTAACTATTTAAATAAATAATACTATGAGTGGATATACTAGATTCGATAGACATGCCAATATGAGTGGTGAAACACTTTCTGAAATTGGTTCTATTATAAGGGATGTCGATTTTACGGAGTTTGAATTAACTAACCAATTGTATGGGTTGTACGATGGATACCTTTACGATGAGCTATTGGTTAATTCACAGGACCTACCTAAGCAATTATTCAGACGAATCATTAAGGTATGGGCTATTGTGAGTAAGTATCCCAAATTAAGTTATACATACGCTAAGATGGATGACGAGGCCGATGTGGAGGCGTTGGAATATTATGAGGGTATGGGTGTAGCCGAAGGTAAAAGGTATTTAGCAACTATATAAACAATAATAAGTTATGAGTAGAAAAATCACACAAGAATCAGTTAGGAACTTTTTAGATGGAGTTCCCTTTAAGAAATCAAATATGAGTGTAGTGCGTGAGGGTACTATATACTATTTGAAGTTGCATGGCAATAAGATAGCCGCTTTGGAGGCTGATGGTAAAATGTGGGTGAGTAGTGCTGGATGGCATACTAACACTACAAAGGAACGTTTAAATGGTTTGCCTGGCGTTAGGGTTCACCAAAAGAATTGGGATTGGTATTTGAATGGGCAGTTATGGGATGGTTCACCCCAATATGTTCGTAATGTAAATGGTGCCGTATAATCCTAATATGTAACGGATTGATAATCAACACGTTATAAAAAAGTACCCCAAATATTTGGTAATTCGAAAAAAATGTCGTATATTTACATAGTAAACAAAATCAATCAGTTATGAATACAATCCCTAAAGGTTACACTATTACCCCAAAAGTGAAGTTCCTTAGAACTAAGGACGGAAAGAAACGTACACAATTAGTAGAGTTAGTCCATAAACGTAAGGGCATTAAAAAGCTCTTCGGTAATGAGGACTACGCTATTAAATTTATAGCTAAGCTGGAGGCTCAGAAAACTGAATCCAACGCATTGGCTGGTAAAGGAGCACCTACCATTGGTAAAAGTGCTATCCTATCAGCAGGTAAGGATTTAGTAGCAGCTAAGGAGTTAGCAGGTGATTTTGAACATATTACTAACGAAAACGAATAAAGATGACGTACAAAGAATACAATGGCTGGACCAATTGGGATACGTGGAATTCGTACAATTGGTTAACTGAATCAGAAGCTCCCTACCGTGTGGCGTGTAGAGTTACAGGCCCTAAGCAACTAAGGGAGGCATTTATAGATATGTTCCAACTAGGCCACGACGATATCGATGTGGACGAGGTGAATTGGGATGAACTATATGAAAGTTTTAATGATTAATTAAAGGTCAATCGGCTTCCCACCTATATTAAAGAGGTTAGCTATCATAAAAACACTATTATGAATATTTACAAAATCGCTCTTAAAGAGTACTACGATGTGGATAGAATCCACCAAAACAAAAACTTTGGAACTAACCATCCAGGCCATCTAAAAGATGCAGATACAATACTGCATGTTCCGACTAAAGATGTGTTAAGGAAAATGGGTGCAGAAAATGCGTCTGTTGTGCTTATGCATGGTATAGGTAAACCAATGGAGGACTTTTATGGTCATGGATATAAAGCTAGGATTAAAGCTAAACACGCTATTAGGATGCCATATAAAATGGCTGAATCTATGTATGGTGATTTGACCGTAAATTCGATGCCTCTACCAATTATTTAAAAATAAATTTGGTAATATCAAATTTTATTCGTATATTTGTATAAACAATGAGGTGAAGGCGTAGACCTCAATTCAATTACGCTGGATTAAAACGTTTAAAAATGGCTAACAAGTCAAACAAAACAACAGTGAACTTTAAAGGTGCAAAGAGTATCAAAGGTGCAACATTTACACCGGCTAAGTCAACTAAGAATCGTAAGGCTGCTAAGCGCAGTACATCTTATGAGACTGTACAATCTAACATCCAAAAGATTACTTACCCATCAGGTACAGTATCTTATCGTGTTAGAGTAGCAGGTGAATCTCAATTCGCTACTTCTTTGAAGAAAGCAAGAGAGGTTCGTAAGAGCATGATTGCTTAATCTGCTCAAATACATTATGTGGAGGGACCGGCATCCGCTGGTCCCATCACTAATTTAAACTTAAACTATTAGTTAAACATAAACAAACAAAGATGAAAAAAGTAATCGCAATTTTCGCAGTAGCAGCTACGCTTGTAGCATGTGGAGGTAATGGTGCTTCATCTGAGGCTACAAACGATTCAACAGCGGTTGCTGTGGATTCCGCTGTAGTAGCAGTTGATTCCGTTGCAGTGGATAGTGCTTCAGTAGTGAAGTAATCCATTGGGGGCCCACACCCCCTATAAGCGGTGAAAGTGTTATGTGTGCACATCTGACCCCCAGTCAGAGGGAGGTGGTTCGATTCCATCTCACCGCTCAACGCATTCGGTACATTTGGTTATTCTCTGATTGATTGATTTACATTTACAACAAAGCGTTACACTCAATAGGTGGCTACTACCGAATAGCCATCTATTTTTATTTATAACAATTACAAACGAAGTGAATGAAATGGAAGCTAAGCAGTACAATAAAAGAAAGAAAGGATGTGGTCAGAATAGGTAAGATGGCTGAGACGTGGTGTCGGACACATATGGGTGAGAACAATAAGAAAACGTATCAGATAAATGTATGCTATTGGAGGTGCCTGTTTGAAGATGATACCGATATGGGTGAGTATGACCCACAAGAACACACTATCTTTATATACTATAAGAACATCAGTACGGTAAAGGAGTTAATCCAAACAATCATACACGAATGGACTCATTCTATACAACCCCTTACATCTAAGTGGAAGGAGTACAATGAAGTATCATATAGTAGAAACCCCTTTGAAAGACAGGCCTACAAGTCAGAGCAGTTATATTCTGATATGTGGGCAAGTATTAAACACAAATTAAACAAATAAGATTATGCAAGAAGCAATTGAAGTATTAGAAAAAGCAGAGAGCGTGTTAATGAAACGTATCCGTGCTATGAAAGATGGCTCACCCAAATGGGCGGCATCGGCTAGGTTAAATGAAATAAGAGCAGCCCTTAAATTGATTAAGCAATATGAGAAGTCCGCAGAGTTGCATGAAGATGAATTCTTAAAGCAGGCTCTGACCCTTAATCCCCCTATTGCGCATGCATAATTCGGACACCCTTAATAAAAATAAATTCAGCTAAGATGCAGAATACACATACCATAGTAGTAGACACATATACAGATATAGATAAGATACAAGCACTATATACAGAGAGAGAAAGTACAATGGCAGACCCTCAATTCCAAAGCTGGTATAAGCAATTCCATATAGGTAGACTACATACCAATAGAGAGTTAGTACACAATGCTAACAACCTAATGAACCAATGGAGTGGAGCGGATACACACAACAACTTCCTAACTCGCTTACTTAAAAGATTGCATGCCATGTAAGTTATAGTTTACCCCACTATCATCAACTGAGCCCGTAGCAGAAATTGCTATGGGCTTTTTTTATGCCCATCCGCATTTGGATATTCGTATATCCAAATATACATATACCCCCCCTAACTGAATTTCATGTAACTAGGAAAAAGGGAAAGGGCGTAGACCGGGTCGGGTACGCTTAAATACCGAGCCCGGTTTTTTCGCTATAGGAAGCAATTTTGATATGGGTGTTAACACACTAATTGTGGATAAGATAAAATAAATTTACCTAAAAACTAAATAAAAATTTCAAAATCTTAATAGTTATGACTGACAGCATTTAAGCAGACAGCAGACAGTAAAAGCAGACAGTACTAGAAAAAACCCTTCAGAGATGTGGGGTTTTTATTTGCCTTTTCCAATATTTATAATAAAGAATTCTATTATGCTCAGACAGGATACATACATTAGAATTTCAGAAACCTTCTCTACCGCAGTAGGTATGGCAAAGGGGTTAGAGGTATGGGATGCCCTTACACATAAGATAACCGATGGAATGCGATGTAACGAATTGATATACCATACTATTGAAGATGGTTCTTATCAGAAGGTTCGTAGAGAGGTACTTCGTTTAGAAAAGATAGCGAGGAGAGGAATTAAAGAATTAACTATATATAAGAAAGCAATTAAAGGTGATAGCAGAAATACAACAAAACCCACAAAGGTACTCCAAAAAGGATAAGGAATACTTTATAAATGCAGGCAGTACTCTACCACCCGTTACCATTCAGGTCTTAGAAGATGATTTGAATATAGAAGGGGTATTACCTTTTGATATTAAAGGGGTTATTATTTATTTAAGAAATTATAATAGGTATCTGGCATCTAAGGAGTTATTAGTAACACTTTCGGACTCAGTTTCTAAGAACCCCCACTACACATATAAGGAACACTCTAAAGTATTAGGTGCTACAATGGGAAAAACAATTCCTATTATTTCAATAGATACTCTAAAAATATTAGAGGAGATAGAAAAGCAAAAGGGAAAGATATCCTTTTCAGGCGTCAAAGATGTAGAATGGGAAATCAATGGAGATGATACTTCAGGACTTATTAAGCAAATCATATGGACATTATCTCCATCTACTGATAAACCAAAGGATACATATAGGGTATTTGATTTATTCTTGTCCGCAGATTACTCCATAAATAAGATACCCGTAGAACCATTAGATAAAGATAGTAGGATTGATGAAACTAAACTGGCTAAGAACATAGAGATAATCAATAAGCGTTTATTACAACTAAGTTCCGATTTCCAAACCATTAAGGATATATTCTACTTTGGTAAGGTTCTACCTACTTCAACAACTAAATACACTATCCTTGCTTCCGCAGATTCGGGTGATGATATCTCCGTACAAGTGGTATCTAAATCTTCTATCGCAGTAGATAAACAACCCCTTGTATCCACATCTCAAGCGGAAGCGGCTCAATCCAAAGCAGATGAATTGGCACAAAAGATAGAGCAGGCTCAAACGGATTTACAAGAAAAGATTAACGAAACGGAAAATACTATTAACACTGCTCAATCGGGTGATACTCAAGCACAATCAGAGTTAAAAAAACAATTGTTATTGGCGCAAAAAAATCTAACGAATACAAACGCATCCTTATTACAAAGGTTAAAGTCGAAAGGAATTGATGTATGATAAAACGATTTGGAGATATCGCTACTTTAGTTACACTATTACCATTACTCATTATATTTGCTTTATTGGTAGGTTTATACTTTATGATACGTTTTCCTATATGGTGGATAGAAAGAGCGTTAAAGACTAAGAAAAGATGGTTAAAATGAAAGGATATGGATATACTATAGCGTTTACTATCAATGGGGATACCAAAAATTTTCTTTTTTAAAAAACGACCCGTTCCCCCCAACCCCCCTCAAAAGTTATGAAAAAAACACTTTGGACATATGGAGATTCTTTTACCGAATCATTTAACACTGCAAAAGGAGCATTTTTTTGGGTTGATGAGTATGTTGCTTGGAAAGGTTACATACCCAAAGTATATGGAGAAATAATTTCAGATGAGATGGAAATGGAATTAGTTAATTTAGGTAGAGGTGGTACTGATAATTATAGTATATTCCAATCCGTATGCGATTCAGCCAATCTTATTAATTCAAATGATGTTATTATAATAGGATGGTCATCTTGCACTCGATTCCGTCTGGTAAATAAATTTGATAATTGGATATCAATAATACCAATGCTCAATAGAAACATAAGGAATTTAGAAGATGTATCAAATACTACTTTGGAAGAAGTGTTGATTAACAGGACAAAAGCAAAATATGCTTATGAGGTTCATAGTTGGATAAAGTTATTAAATATTGCATTTCCTAATAATCTTATAATACATTGGTCGCCGTTGGATAGAATCGTAAGTAAAAACTACATAGGCAATCTAACAAATATAACCAAAGAAACAAATAAAAATATAATTAATGACCACTATGGTGAAGTAGGGCATAGACAATTGGCAAAAATCTTCATTGATATGATTAACTCAAATACCATTTATACGAGAATGTTGTAAATTATTTGGAAATCTAAATAAATATTAGTATATTATAGGTTATGAATATTACCATCTTAGAGAAATTAGAAAAGGGTTGGATATCTTTAGATTGGAATATCTATTTACCAAAGGTAAGATTGACTAATAAAAATCTTTCTGAATTGGTTGATAAATTAGATAATTGGAAGTCTAATAAAAATTGTAAAGAAATAATATTGGTCAAATATAAAGTCCTACCAGCCTATATAACTCTCAAAAGAGAAGATTTTAAATCTATGAGTAAATGGTTATTAGGAAGGTTAACACAATTAGAAATGTATGAAGAATGTGCTAAGTTACATTCTATAAAAAATAAGTTATAATATGGATAGATTACACACAATTAAAAACTTTCTTACCGATAATGAATGTTCTGATATATTAAGCAAATATAAAACAGAACTACAATTAAAGCCTGCTGAAATAGGTCATGGTGGAATTGATAATAGAAGAAAATCATCAGTCGCATTTATAAATGGTATCGAAAGTATAGATAATAGATTAAGAGATACCCTAAAAAATCTTATACAAATAAAAGGATTTGAAGTAACAGGATTAGGTCCATATCAGTTTACTGAATATAAAGTTGGTGAGTATTATGATTGGCACACCGATTCATCTCCAACAGATGAATTATATAAAGATAGATTTTGCTCTATTGTAATACAACTAAACGATGAGTATGAAGGTGGGTATTTACAATTAAAAGATGAGAGTGGGGATAATACAATTCAATTAGATAAAGGTATTGGAACGATGTATATTTTTTATTCAAATATTAGACATAGAGTAATGCCAGTAAGTAATGGTGTAAGATATTCTTTAGTTAATTGGGTATCTCTAAAAAAAATAGAAAATTTTAAAAAAACCCTTATTTAGTGAAAAATATAGTAATAGTTGGCGGTGGAACTGCTGGTTGGTTAAGTGCGTTTTTTTTAAAAAGAAAATATTCAAAATACAACGTATTTTTAATTGAAAGTACTGATATTGGAATATTGGGTGCTGGAGAAGGTGGCACGCCTAATTTGCGTTCTATATTAATAGATGATTTTGGATTTGATGAAGATGAATTTTTAAAAGCGGTAAGTGGTACAAAAAAATATGGAATCTTATTTGATAGTTGGCATAATGATACAACGCATTCTTTTGTACATGGGTTTGGATACGATGGATTAGAAAATGATTTATATTCATACCATTTTAACGCCAGATTATTTGCCGAATATTTAAAGGATAAGAGTGTAAATAAAGGCGTTATTCACATAGATGATGAAGTTTTAGATTTTCAACAAACAAATAATAAGGTAACTAAAATAGTTTTAAAAAGTGGGAAAGAAATAGAAACAGATTTCGTTATCGATTGTTCTGGGTTCCATAGATTGGTTATTGGTAATCTTTATAATTCAAAATGGAATTCATATGAAGATGAATTACTAGTAAATTCTGCTATTCCTTTTTTCATAAACGAAGTAAATGATAATGTAAAGCAAAGAACAATTGCTCAAGCAATTGAGTGGGGTTGGATGTGGAAGATACCTTTACAAAATAGGTGGGGATGTGGATATCTTTATAATAATACAATGATAGATGATGAGTTTATTAAAAAAGAAATTGAAAGATTATATAAGGATAAAGATATACAAATAAACAAAAAAATAAAATTTAATGCCGGTTCGTATGAAGATGTTTGGATAGAAAATTCTATTGCTATTGGGTTATCAAGCGGATTTTTAGAACCATTAGAAGCAACATCTATAATGACTATAATATTTCAGTTGAGACATTTACCTTCTGATATATTTGATTATTCTAATCAATATAATTACAATTACAAAGTAAGAAAGTACAATTATCAAAATATGTTATTTTTAAGGCACCATTATAATTGTAGTAGAAATGATACTATGTTTTGGAAAACATATCATAATAAAAAACTACCAGAACTATTAGAAAAAATATATTCTACACTAAATAGTGGTAACATACCATTATCATACACTTTTCAGATAGATAACGATACTATAACATTCACAAAAAAGCAATATAAACATATTTTTTATAACAACTTTTTAAAGAAGAAAAATACTATTATATGAGTAGTATGGAAGAAATAAAATTTAGTCCAACATTATCTATATGGAAATCTGAATTTGATATCAGAAATAAAGATAAATTAATATTAGAATGCGAAAACTTAATAAAAAGTAAACCAAAAGTTAATACTGATGGATATGCTTACTATATAAATAATGGTTTAAAATATAATGGAAAGATTGATATTAAAATCATAAATGAATTAGATAAAATTTTACATTACGGAATAAAATCATGCATCGATATACATAAAAAAGAATTTAACGAAATTAAAATGGATTCTTGGGTAAATGTAGTTAGAGCAAAAAACCCTGTTCAAAAAAATTATAAGACAAGTGGGGAATTGGTATTTCATAATCACGTTGATTTAAATATTTTAAACAAACTACCGCCTCCACTATATACGTTTGTTTGCTACATACAAATGCCAAACAATTTAATAAAAGATGATGGTGTTTTATTTATGGAGGATATTGATAAAAAAATATACTCTATATTACCAAACGAAGGTGATATTCTTATAATGAAAGGAGATTTGCCGCATGTACCGAATTATGCTCTAAATTCATCATTGGATAGAATTGTATTAGCTGGTAGTATAAGAATGGATTTTTCTAAACTAAATAAAAGTTTAATATGATTGATAAAATTTATATATTCGATGATATAATAACTAAGGAAGAACAAGACGAAATGTTTCAGTTTGTCAAAACAACAAACATAGAATGGACTTTTGAAAAAAATATAACAGGAAGATATGGTAACAAAGATGATAAATTTTATCCAGCAAACGTTTTACCAAAAATTAGATTAAGTAGTCACTATATAGATACCTTAATAGACAAAATACAATATAATGCGGTTCAAAAATTAAATCTAAAATTCATCGAAAATTATAGATATAAAATAAATTGGACAAAACCTTTGGGGTTTGAATATGATGCTAAAGATTTAATGCATGTAGATAGTGATATACAACATATAGCAATGGTTTATTATATTAACGATACCACAGGAAATACATTTATATATAATAGTATCGATGGTAATAATGTTGAAATAAATTTAAAATATAAATACAACGATATTGATTATTCTAAATTAAGTTTGATAAAAAGTGTTGAACCTAAAAAGGGTAGGGTTGTTATTTTTGATGGGGCGTTACATCACCACGCATCTTATCCTGAAATTGGGGATAGATACATAATAAATTTTAATTTTGTAGCCAAACAAAAAAACACATCTTTAATATAATGTTAGTAGAAAATAAATTTATATACCTAAATTTACCACGATGTGCATCAACATCTTTCCATATAGCTTGTCTAAAATATGGATTTGATATTAAATACTATGATGATATCATCCACACACTCAATCCTTCCAAAATAGATAAAAATGCTAACAATGAGGTAATAGCGGATAATCTAACCCACTCACATGAAAGGTTGGTAAATTTAAAAAAGAAATTTGGAAGGGAACTGCCTGTTATTGCAGTAAAACGTAATCCATATGATAGGTTTATATCTTTATGGAAACATATATTAGATGAATTGTATCGAGTTGGCGAAATAGAAACATTTGAAATATTTAAATCACTTACAGTAGATGAGTTATTATCATATACTGAATTAGATTTGTCATCCAATGATACAAAATATCCAGCTATTAAAGAGTTCTTCAAAAGAAACAACGTTCCTAAAACCGGGCCATATGTAACAGCTATGATATATATGATTATGAGTCCAATTTCACATTATCACAACCACGATAAGTCAATAATTTGGTTTGATATAAAAGAACTTTCTTTATTAGAAGAATGGGTATCTCAAAAATTAGGATTAGATTTTAAGTTAGAAAAAACTAATTCTAGTCAGTATTTCGAATGTGGTATTATAAACGATGAATTTTTTAGAAAAAAATATGATTCTATTTATAAAAATTATGACAACCCAAAAAGTATTAAATCATTAATATGATTAACTTTAAAGAAATATTTATTGCTTGGCAAACCGCAGCAAGACCAACACCATTTCAATCTAAAGTTGCTAAAGATAGGTTAGAAGTGTGTATTAAATGTCCATTTAAAAAAGAAGTTTTTGAAAAGAGGCAATGGTCTGCAGTTTGTAGCAAGTGTGGGTGTCCTTTGAAAGCAAAAATATTTTCACAAGAAGTAAACCCGTGCCCAATGGGTTATTGGATTGAACCGGATAAAAAGAATGGTATAGAATTTAAATCAAAGGATAATAAAACTTTTTTGTAGAAATTGGATATTTATAATAAACATTAAATAAAAATATGAAAGGGACTATTATTGGTACTGACCTCTTGCAAAGCGGAACTGATGTAAAGGTTATAGAAATAAATACAAACACCACAATATTCAATGCTGGTGCTGAGTTATTAGATTATGATGCTCTTTTTGAAGTATTGACTTCTAATAATATAGAAGAATTACATTTTATTTATACAGCTGGTAGTAGCTTCTTACCTACTAACGCCAGTTCTTTTGTGTTTGAAGATAAATTAAAAGAAAAGTGTTTAGAAAATAATATATCATACCACAATTATATAGTTCCGGAAAACTCTGTTACTGTACCATATATTGAAGATACGGCAAATAAATTTATTTTAAGACAAGCATTTGATACTACCGCATTAGTTGATGATACCTATTGTGCAGATAAATTTGGGTTTTTAAACCTAATGAGTGGTAGTAATTACATTCCAAAATCATTTTTTAATGATGAATCTTTGGGAATAGATTCTATATCTACTATAAATTTAAATAACCCAAATCAACCAAATTATGTTATAAAGGCTAAATCTCCTACATATGATATTAATATATATCCGGAATTGTATGAATTAACTTCACAAGAACAATTGAATGAATTAAAATCTAATTTGCCGGCAAACTTTTTAATGCAGGAATTTATTTACGATTCTCAAAACATAGTGGATGGTAGATGGAGTGTAATAAGAAGCATTGATATTGTATATGGTGGAGAGTTAGATGTTATCAATATGGGAGGATATCATCAATCAACAATTATACCGTTAACTTTTTCAGATAATGAATTCGTAGAGGGTACTAAAAAATATAATCAGAAAACAAGATACAAATATATTAATAAACAATTGTTTAATACATTCAAAATAGATTATCACGTAGATGATGAAACACAAATTTTAACATATGATGGTACATTAGCTGATGTAGATACTATTCAATTAGGTTCTTTCATTAAATCATTGGATTTTACCGATTTGGAAGGAAGGTCACCAAATAATGGAGATGATATAGCTGTTTTCGGTTGGGATGGTACATTAGCAAAAACTATTGAAACCTTAACGGAAGTATCATCATCACTAAATGGTATAATATCAGCATCGGTAGATACTATTTTTGTAAAAATTACATTAGAAAATGGATTAATGTGGGATGATGCACCATCCGCTACTTACTATATTGAAGAATCAGGCTCATTATCAACTAGATGGGATAGAGTAAATAACTTCTATATTGGTGATAAGTTAATTGTAAAAAATAATTCAACAAATGAGTTGGAAACAATTGAAATAACTAACTTAGAAATGGTTCATGGTCAAAAAACAATTTATGATTTAGATTTTGAACCATCTGATTTATTTTTGGTGGATATCGGAGATGGTTTATTTGGTATTATGCACAACTCTTGTTGGTGTTGCTATAATCCATGCGGACACTGGTGTTGTGATAGTGGATGTCCTCCATGTAACCAACAGTTTCCACCTAAATTATAAAAATTATAAAAATAAAATATTATGCCAAATAACGTAAGAGTAGAAAGACCAGCTCAGACTATAAAATCAAATATAACTCCATTGAATGCGGATTTAAAATTAAAAATAGCGTCAGCTTTTCAA
>Ga0194129_10006869_pt1 | contig 13767 bp, 10 predicted proteins | sample TA2KigCa35mmetaG_FD_150862 | JGI IMG/M metagenome (GOLD analysis project Ga0194129, IMG submission 150862) | Freshwater microbial communities from Lake Tanganyika, Tanzania - TA2015038 Kigoma Deep Cast 35m | ecosystem: Environmental > Aquatic > Freshwater > Lake | place: Tanzania: Lake... | reverse complement strand
CCTCACCACGTCCTGCCGGTCGTAGCGCGGGTTTCCAACCCGCGTCCCGCCTGCGCTCACGCAACGCGGTTCCGCTCCCGGATTCGGCACGGGTTGAAAACCCGTGCTCCTCACCACGTCCTGCCGGTCGTAGCGCGGGTTTCCAACCCGCGTCCCGCCTGCGCTCACGCAACGCGGTTCCGCTCCCGGATTCGGCACGGGTTGAAAACCCGTGCTCCTCACCACGTCCTGCCGATCGTAGCGCGGGTTTCCAACCCGCGTCCCGCCTGCGCTCACGCAACGCGGTTCCGCTCCCGGATTCGGCACGGGTTGAAAACCCGTGCTCCTCGCGGCGTCCTGCCGGTCGTAGCGCGGGTTTCCAACCCGCGTCCCGCCTGCGCTCACGCAACGCGGTTCCGCTCCCGGATTCGGCACGGGTTGAAAACCCGTGCTACTCACGGCGTCCTGCCGCCCCGTAGCGCCGGCGCTCACGCGTACGGAAGCCCCAATCGCGTGAGCGATGGGGGCCGAAGCGGGATCCCACCTCACTCCACGCCCAGGGTCCGCCAGGCGTGGCGAAACAGATTCCGCGCGTCGGCGTAGCGGCTCTCGGTCGACGTGCTCCCGAGCACCACCACGATCAGCCGCCGCCCGCCCCGTTCTCCGCAGGCGGCCAGGCAGCAGCCCGCCGGGGTCGTGGTGCCGGTCTTGATCCCCGCGTAGCCCTCGATGCCGAGCAGCCGGTTGGTGTTGTTCCAGACGACCTCGCGGCGGTAGCCGTCGACGTTCTCCAGCGTGACTGTCCGCTGCCGCGTCGCGACGACCGTGCGAAACAGGTCGTGCGCAAGCGCCGCGCGGGCCAGGGCGGCGATCTCGCGGGGGGTCGAGCCGCAGCCCTCGACGGTGAGCCCGTGGGGATTGCCGTACTTCGTGCCCTCGAGCCCGAGCGTCGCGGCCCGCGCGTTCATCGCCGCCACGAACCGCTCGAGGGGATCGCCGGCGCCGTCGCAGCCCGCCCCCACGTGCTCGGCGAGGGCCACGGCGGCGTCGTTGCCCGAGGGCAAGAGCAGGCCGTAGAGAAGGTCCGCCACCGTGACCCGATCCCCGGGCCGCAGTTGGGCGGTCGATCCCGTCTCGGTGCCGGCACGCGTGGAGATCGCGACCGCGTCGGCGAGCAGGGCCGGCGTGGCGGCCGCCCGCTCGAGCACGACCAGCGCCGTCATGATCTTCGTCACGCTCGCCTGCTGCCGGATGGCGTCGGCATCCTTGCCGAGCAGGAACTCGCCCGAATCGGCGTCGACCACCGCCCAGGCCGGGGCCGTCGTCAACGGTGGGCCGCCGGGGGCGTCGGCGGGCTCGACCGCGGGCAGCGGCGCCGGGGCGGGAGCGGTGCCGGTGACGAGCGGCCCCAGGGCCGCCCACGTCGCCGTGTCCACCACGCCCGTCTCGGGGAGACCGGCCTGCTTCTGAAACGCCCTGACGCCGGCCGCCGTGGCCGGACCGAACTCGCCGTCGACACCGAGCCGGTCCGCCTCGGGCAGCTCGGCGTTGAGGGTTCGCTGCAGGTCCTCGACGATCCTGCCCGCGGTGCCCGCCGCGAGCGACCGCGGCTCGACCCGCCGCCCCTCGGGCCCCGTCCGCTCGAAGGCATCGAGCGTGGCCCGGGCGAACCGGGCGATCAGGTCGTCGGCCGGCCCTCCGGGCGCCTTGCGGTCGCGGTTGTCGCGGGTGAGCAGGCAGAACGCGATCGGCCCCGCCGGCCCGAGGATCACGCCCGCGTCGGTCCGCACGCCCGACACCAGGCCCGTCTTGTGGGCCACCCGCACGCCGGCCGGCAGGTCGCGGCCGGAGGTGCCTCGATCCTCGCAGGCGAGCATGTGGCCGAGCATCACCTCGCAGGCGCCCGCGTCCACCACGCCCGACCGCTCGAGGTCCCGGCCGTGGATCATCCCCATCAGCGTCACCAGTTCCGCCGCCGAGCCGTTGCCGAGTCCGTATTCGTGGCTCCGCGCGGTGTCGAGCGACGTCTCCCGGCGAAACACGTAGGAGTTGAGGCGGATGCCCGGCAGGCCGATCCGGTCGAGCACCTCGTTGGTGGCCGGCAGCCCGATCCGGCGGATCACGATGTTGGTCGCCGTATTGTCCGAGCTTGCGACCATCATCCGGATCGCATCGCGGAGCGTGAAGGTCGCCCCGGGGGAGAGCTTGTCGATGATCACCGAGCCGGGCACCACGTCGTCGGCGGTGAAGGTCACGGTCTCGTCGAGCCGGACGCGGCCCTCGTGCGCGGCCGCGTAGGCCGCCACCATCACCGGCACCTTCACGAGGCTCGCCAGCGGCATCTGCCGGTCGGCGGCAATGCCGCAGCCGACCCCGGTGCCGAGGTGCCGCACCGCGGCGGCGGCCACCCCCTCGTGCGCGGCCAGCAGGGGTCCGAGGGCGTCCCGGAGCGTCTCCTCGGTGGTCGCCTCGCTCGGCCCGGCCGCCCACGAGGCGGTTCCGTGCCAGGCCACGAGCCCCGCCAGGACCGCCACCGCAACCTGCCAACGCCAGGGCATGCGTGCCACGCTCATCACTCCATGCCGACAGGGTCAGGCGGCCAGCGGGCCGCCGAGCAGTTCGACGCCCGTTCCCGCGTGATCAGGATACCGCCGCCGCCCCGCCTCCACCACGACGCCGTGGGCGATGTCGGCGGCGAGCAAGGCCGCCCCGTCCATGTCGACGTGGTCGAGCAGGGGCACGAGTTGGGCCAGCGCCGAGATGCCGACGGACGACTCCGTCATGCAGCCGCACATCACCGCGAGGCCGAGTTCGCGGGCCCGGGCGATCATCCGCCGCGCCGCCGCCAGCCCGCCGCACTTCACGAGCTTGATGTTGATCCCGTGAAACCTCCCCGCGCACCGGTCGACGTCGGCCTCCACCCCGCAGCTCTCGTCGGCGAACACCGGCAGGGCCGAGCGGCGGTAGACCTCGGCCATCCCGGGGTCATCGGCGGCCAGCGGCTGCTCGATGAACTCCACGCCCAGTTCCGCCAGCGGCCCCGACAACTCGATCGCCTGCCGGGGCGTCCAGCCGCAGTTGGCGTCGACGCGGAACGGCTTGGCCGTGTGCCGCCGCAGCTCGCGGACGATCTCCAGGTCGCGGTCGGTGCCGAGCTTGATCTTGTAGACGGGCCAGTCGGGCACCTCGGCGAGCTTGGCCGCCATCCGTTCGGGCGTGTCGATTCCGATGGTGTAGTTGGAGAGCGGCCCGGCGGCCGGGTCGAGCCCCCAGAGCCGGTGGAGCGGTCCGCCCCGCCGCTTGCCCCACAGGTCGTGGATCGCCAGGTCGACCGCGCAGTGGGCGAAGGTGTCGGCGCCGAGAAGGGCGGCCGCGGTGTCGAGCAGGCCGTCGAGATCGTCGGCGCTGGCCGCGTGGAGCCGGGGGGCGACGGCGGCGATCCTCCGGGTGAGCGACTCGACCGTGGCGCCGTAGTACGGATTCGTGGTCGCCTCGCCGTAGCCGAACAGGCCGTCCTGGTGCAGCTGCACGATCACCGTGTCCTGCACGTCGACCGTGCCCCGCGAGATCGTGAACGGATGGCGGAGCGGCAGGGCGAAGTGCCGGACGACGAGGTCGATCACGCGCCGCGCCTCCGGGAGGCGAGCGCGAGCACGGCGTCGACGAGCTCGTGGCTGCCGTGGCGGATCGGGTCGGCGACCGGCAGACCGAGTTCCCGCCGCACCCGCTCCCGCTCGGCGTCGGCCTGCTCGGGGGAGAGCCGGCGGCTGTTCATCGCCACCGCGATCACCCGGCCACCGCCCCGGAAGCCGGCCATCGTCTCGTAGGCTGAGATCACGCGCTCCAGGGGGGGCAGCGGGATGTGCGGCAGCCCCATGTGGTGCGGCCGTCCCGCCTCGTAGACCACGACCATGCCGTGCGGATCGCAGCCGTGGAGCAGGCCGAGCGAGACGCCGGAATACTGCGGATGCGTGATCGTGGCCTGCCCCTCGACGATGACGACCTCGTGATGCTGGTTGGCGAGCACCTGCTTCTCGACCGCCCCGTTGACGAAGTCGGAAATCACGCGGTCGATCGGGCAGCCGTCTCCCTCGATCATGATGCCGGTCTGCCCGGTGGCGATGAACTTGGCGTCGACACCCCGGCTCCCCAGGGCCCGCGCGAGCTCCACCGACGTCACCATCTTGCCCACGGAGATGTCCTGGCCGATGGTGAGAATCCGCAGGCACTCCTCGCGGAGCGGCGGGCACTTCGCCACGTCCCGCTCCGCGTTGCGGCGGACGTCGTGGATCTCCACGCCGCGGTCCCGGGCCGCGGCGGCAAACTCCGGATCGTCCGCCAGAAAGTCGTGCAGGCCCGACACGACCCGCATCCCGCGTCCGATCGCGGCCAGGATCACCGGCCGCCACGACGAGGGCACCTTGCCCCCCGGGACCGCGATGCCGATCAGGAGTTCGTCGGCCGGTCCCGCGGCCTCGAGCGTGGCCACCACCGGGATGCCGCCCCCGACGCCGAACAGGTCGGCGGCCGTCCGCCCGGCCTGCGTCGAGTCGAGGATCGCGACGATGTCGGCGGCCCGGTAGCGGAGCAGGCACGAGGCCGTCTTGCCGGCCAGCGGCTCGCTGTGCCCCTCGGTGAGCAGGACGATGCGTCGGCCGCGGTCGGGCTGGGCTGCCATGCGAGATTCCCGGGAAAAACCGCAACTATCCGGCATGGCCGGCGGCTCCGTCAACTCTCGACCGGATGCCGCTGCCGGTTTACAACCGTGGGTGGCGGATTCACCCCGGCCGGCTGCCGCGGCCCCGCGGGCACGTCGCCGGGGGACTCGATGCACGGCCGCACCGGAAGACTCTGGCTCGTCGGACTCCTCGTGATGACGTGCCCCTCCGCCGTGACGCTGGCCGCCGACTCCGCGCTCCCGGCAACGCGGCAACTCGTGCTCGTCGTCGTGCCTGACTGGTCGTCGCCGCGGGGCACGCTGTCGTGCCACGAGCGGAACGGGCCGACGTGGCAGCGGGCCCGGGCCCGAGTTCCCGTGACGATCGGCGCCGCGGGATGTGGCTGGGGACTGGGCCTCGTCTCCGGCGACGGCACGGAGCCGCTGAAACGCGAGGGAGACGGCCGCTCGCCGGCGGGCGTGTTCGCCATCGGCGCCGCCTTCGGGGCCGCGGAACGGCTCGACACGGGGCTTGCCTACCGGCCGATGAGCGGGCATCACTGGTGCGTCGACGCACCGGGCTCGCCGCACTACAACCGGATCGTCGACGACCGCGAGGTGGGGCCCGGCGCCGTCCGCGGCACCGAGCCGATGCGCCGCGACCTCCATCTCGACGGCGACCAGTGCTACGCCGTGGGCTTCGTCATCCACCACAATGCCGCAGCAGCCCCGGGCCGGGGCAGTTGCATCTTCGCCCATCCCTGGAAGGACTCGGCCACGCCGACGGCCGGCTGCACCGCGTTGGCCGAGGACGAGCTCCGCGGGATCCTGGCGTGGCTGCAGGCCGACGCGGCTCCCCGGTTCGCGCTGCTGCCGGCCGCGGAGCATCGCCGCCGCTGGCGCGACTGGGACCTGCCCGAGCCGGAGGCAACGCCATGACCAGCGGCCAGCGCGTGTTCGTGGGATTGGTGTCGGGGGCGGCGGCGGGCTTCGCGCTGGCCAGCCGGGCGCCGGGCCACGTCGCCGCGGTCGAGGCGGTGGCCAAGCCGATCGGCACCCTCTGGCTCCACGCGCTGCAGATGACGGTGGTGCCGTTCGTGGTGGCGCTGATCGTGGTCGGGGTCGCCCAGGCGGCCGAGGTGGCTGCGGGCGGACGGATCGCCCGCCGGGCGCTCGCCTGGATCGTGGTGCTGGCAGGATCCGCGGCCGCCTTCGCCGCCGTCGCCGCGCCGCGGATCTTCGCCGCCTGCCCCCGCGCCAGCGACCTCGTCGCCGCGCTGCGGCCGACCGCGGCCGCGCCCGCCGTCACGGAGGTGGCGGGCCTCGAGCGGATCACGGGGCTCGTGCCGGTCAACGTGGTCGCGGCCGCCGCCGAAGGGGCGATCGCCCCGCTGGTGGTGTTCGCGCTGTTCTTCGCCTTCGCCGTGACACGGCTGCCCGCGGCCCGCCGCGAGCCGGTGGTCGCGCTGGCCCACGGCATCGCCGACGCGATGGTCGTGATCGTCGACTGGGTGCTGCTCGCCGGGCCGATCGGCGTGTTCGCGCTGATCCTCCCGGTCGCGATGCGGGCCGGCACGGCCGCGCTCGGGGCGCTGGGCATCTACGTGGCGGTGCTCGTGGCGATCTACCTGGCGATCACCGCCGCGGTCTACCTCGTCGCCTGCCTCGGCGGCGGGGAGTCGCTGGCGCGATTCGCCGCCGCGATCCTGCCCGCGCAGGCCGTGGCCGCCGGCACGCAGAGTTCGCTCGCCAGCATGCCGGCGATGCTCAAGGCGACCACGGCGCTGGGCTACCCGCCGCGGGTGGGCGGGTTGGTGCTGCCGCTGGCGGTGTCGCTGTTTCGGATCACGAGCCCGGCCCAATACGTGACCGTGGCCAGCTTCATCGGGTGGGCCCACGGCACGCCTCCCGACGCCGGGGCGCTGGCGCTGGCGGCGCTGCTCGCGGTGGTCATCAGCCTCGGTTCCGTGGGCCTGCCCGGGCAGGCGAGCTTCATGGGCACCAATCTCCCGGTGGTGCAGGCCGCGGGCATGCCGGTCGAGCCGCTCGGCCTGCTCCTCGCGGTCGACGTGATCCCCGACGTGTTCGCGACCGTCGGCAACGTGACGGCCGACCTCGCCCTCGCCTGCCGCGTGGCCCGCGCGGAGCACGCCACGGCCCGCCGGAGCAGGAGCGCCTGATGGCCGACTCCGGGATCCTCGCCGCCCTGCCCACGCTCGCCGTGCTCGCCGCGGCGATCCTGCTGCGGAGCACGCTGCCGGCGCTGGTGGTCGGCGTGCTGGTGGGCCACGCCCTGCTCGACGGCACCGGGCTGGTGGGCGGCCTGGCCGACTCGCTGGCACGGCAGCTCGCCACGCCCGCGGTCGCCTGGGTGCTGCTCGTCTGCGGGCTGTTCGGCGGGCTGATCGAGCTGGTCGTCGAGGCGGGGGGCGCGGCGGCCTTCGCGGGCCTCGTCACGTCGCGGATCACCACGGGCCGGGCGGCGCTGCTCGTGGCCTGGCTGATGGGCCTGGCCATCTTCATCGACGACTACCTCAACGCGCTGTTGATCGGCCATTCGCTGCGGCCCGTCACCGACCGGCTGCGGGTGCCCCGCGAGCGGCTGGCCTACGTGATCGACGCCACGGCCGCACCGGTCTGCATCCTCGTGCCGCTCTCCACCTGGGCCGTCTACGTCGCCGGCCTCCTCGAGTCGACGGGCGCCGCCGGGGCAGGGGAGGGGATGCGGGCCTACCTCGGGCTGATTCCCTGGGCCTTCTACGGCTGGATCACGGTGGCGCTCGTGCCGCTGGTGTCGCTGGGGTGGATTCCGGCCTGGGGCCCGATGCGCTCGGCCGACCTCCGCGTGGCCGCCGGCGGCCCGACCGCGCCCCCCGGCTCCCCGCTGCCCCAGGCCGATCGCCCCCCGGCCGCCGGTCGGCTGGCCGACTTCCTCGTCCCGGTCGCCGTGCTCGTCGCGGCCACCGCGCTTTCCAAGGCGGATGCCCTGCACGGCGTGATCTGGGCGCTGCTCGCCGCGGCGGTCCAGCAGGGCCTGGTGCGCCGCAGGCTCTCCGCCGGGCAGATCGCGGACCTCGCCTGCCGTGGCGTCGGGATGATGGTGCCGGCCCTGGCGACGATCCTGCTCGCCTTCGCCCTCAAGGACGTCAACGACCGGTTGGGCCTCGTGCCGCTGGTCATCGAGGCGGTCACGCCGTGGATGTCGGCCGCCGCGTTGCCGGCGGTGGCGTTCGTCGCGCTGGCGCTGGTGACGTTTGCCACGGGCTCCTTCTGGGGCACCTACGCGGTCGCCCTGCCGATCGTCGTGCCGCTGGCCCGGGAACTCCACGCGGATCTGCCGCTCACCCTCGGGGCGGTCGTCTCGGCCGGTGCGTTCGGCTCGCACGCCTGCTTCTTCGGCGACACGACCGTGCTCTCCTCGCAGGCCAGCGGCTGCGAGAATCTCGCGCATGCGGCCAGCCAGTTGCCCTACGTGCTGCTCGGGGCGGCTCTCTGCGTCGCGGCGTACCTGGCCTGCGGCGTCGCGTTCACCGCGTGAGCGCTCCAGGGTGTGCCGGCCGATGGGTGGTGCACGCGGGTTGGAAACCCGCGCTACGACGGAAGCGTCACCGCGTGAGCGCTCCAGGGTGTGCCGGCCGATGGGTGGTGCACGCGGGTTGGAAACCCGCGCTACGACGGAAGCGTCACCGCGTGAGCGGTACGGCAGGTGCGGGCAGATCCCTGGCCGGATCCCTGGCCGAGCCGTGGTGCACGCGGGTTGGAAACCCGCGCTACGGCGGAAGCGTCACCGCGTGAGCGGTACGGCTGCGGCTGGCGAGGAGCAGGTCGATCGACACCGGCCCCGCCAGGTATCCCGCACCGGTCCGCAACGCCCGCTGTTCGGTCTCGACGGCATGCGCGTCCGCCACGAGGAACACGCTGGACCGCACTCCGCGGCCGAGGCGGTTCAGAGAGATCGTGGCCCCGCCGAGCATGGGATCGACCGCTGCCTGCGACACGAAGGGCATCAAGATCTCGAGGAGGTCGAGGCCGGCCATGTCGGGGAGTTCGGCCGCCACGAGCCAGACGTCGGCCCGGAAGCGACGGGCCATGCGGATCGCCGACCTGGCGTCGACGCAGAAGTGCAGCCCGATCTCACCCCGCCTGCCGGCGGTGACGAAGTCGTCGAAACGGTCGCAGTTCGGGGCCACGATCACGACCTCCTTCGGAACTCGGCCGGTGCGATTGCCGAAACCTTCATCGAGCCGAGGTTTGGTCGCTGCGGTGGCCTTCATGGCTGGATCCTGTCGTGCGGCCTTCGGGCCGGCGGCTCTCCGCTCCCCGACGGCGTGCTCGGCTGACGGGAGATTCCTCTGCACGCTGCGTGCCAAACCCCAGGGAAAACCGGTAGTGCCTCGTTACCCGAGGATTTCGCCGATTCCGGCGGTGTCACGCCAACACCGCGACCGACCGAGCGGGGCGATTCGCTCCCCCTGGTGGTCGCCAGCGACCACCAGGGGTGGGGCGATTCGCTCCACCCGCGAGCCATGCTGTCAGGGCTGTGCTTTCGCCAGTTTCGCAAACTCGGCGGCCGTGACCTGCCTGATCGTGCCATCCTGAAGGAGCACGAAGCCCCCGTCCGTGGCCGCGGCCTTCTCGAACGCCACCACGCGCGTGGCGGCCTCGGGCGCGTCGGAGAGCCGTGAGCCCCAGACATACTCGACCGCGCCGGTGCCGATGAACCGCCCTGCGGCGGGGTAGGCCGCGTCGAGCGCGCGGAGGTCGGCTGCGGACTTGGGCACGGAATCCCCTGTCGTCGCAGTCCGCCGGAGCATTTCGCGAAGGTCGACGAGCCCGTCGTTGGGCGTCGGCGGCGCGACCTGCCGCGGCGCCCCGCTGCAGCCCGCCACCGCCAGGGTCAGGCACGTTGCGATCAGCAGTCGGCGGGCGACGCGGGAGGGCCTCATGGCAGAACGAGCGCCTCGCCACTTGCCCGACTGCCGGCGGCCTGCCAGACGTCGAAATCCACGTTGTCGCCCACGTAGCGAATGGAACCATCGGCCAGCCCGACGTTCGCGCCGCCGGGATGGTAGCTCGACGCCGCGATGTGCGCAACCCGGTAACTGACGTCTCCACAGTTGTAGCTCTGCTGTGCCGGCGTCGGCGACCGCTGATTCCAGTTCACCGGCAGGGTGTGCGTGTACATGAACATGTTGGGAATGTCGCGGTAGTACTGGTGCCCGGTGTAGCGGATCATTTGCGACGCTCTCAGGTTGCCGTTCGGCATGCACTCGGGAACACGGCGACCGTCGGTGAGGCGGGAGCCCGTGAGCGCCGCCGCCGCCATCATGGCGGTGGTGTTGTCGTACTGGCCCGATTCGTTCCACGCCAGCATGCCCCGCATCACCTCGGCGAACAGGGCGGTCTTCGACATGCCGTCGCTCACCTGCGAGGGCTTGTACCCTTTCATCACGCTGCCAGCCGGCGGGTCGGCAATCGCGAAGATGCCATCGATCGCTGTCCCCCCCTTCATCGCAGCCCCGCCGGTGCAGGCGAAGTAGTTGTCGCGGCCCATGGGCACCCCGGTCACCCACTCGGCCACGAACTTCGTCGAGGGGTCGGACGGGCAGAGCAGCGAGCGGACGTCCTGCTCGCGGGCCTTGGAGTTGGCCCCCGGCTTGGCGGGGATGCCGGGCTTGACCTCCTTGTCGAGGTTGGTGTCGTAGTTGAGATCGAAGAGCTGAAATCGACCCGCTTCCTCGAAGTACGGCAGGATCAGCACCTGCGGCGTCGCACCGTTGTCGCTGGCCCCCGGAAACGTCGCCGGCTTCCCGCTGGCGTCGGTGCCCACCGTCGTGTATCGCCGCGGCGGAAGCGTCAGCTTGGCGCTCGCATACGTGAGGGCGGCGAGGCACGTCTGCCGGAGGCGGTTCTGGCAGTCGGTCCGCCGGGCCGACTCGCGGGCGCTCTGCACGGCGGGCAGGAGCAGCCCGATCAGGGTCGCGATGATCGCGATCACCACGAGCAGTTCGACGAGCGTAAACCCGCGCCGCGTTGACTTCATCTGGCTGCACCTCCCGCCCGCCGCCGCAGCGATCCCCACGCTGCCAACCCCAAGGCCGCCAACACTCCAACGCCGGCCGGCTCGGGGACGGCGGCGATCCCCGGAGGGGAATTATAACTCCCCGCCCCATACAGCCCCGTCGCCGAGAAGTCGGCCACATCCTGGATGTCGACCACGCCGTCGTAGTTGAAGTCGCCATCCATCCAGGTCGCCGGCTCTCCGGTGCCAAACTTGCCGGACGACACGAAGTTCGAGACGTCGAGGATGTCGACCATCCAATCGAGATTCGTGTCGCCCTGGGCGGCGTAGGCCGCGGTGAGCGACCCGTCGCCGTTGTCCATCCAGCCGACGGCACGCATCTCGAAGTTTGCCACCTGCGCGGCGGTGACGGTCGAGGTGATGCCGCTGGTGCCATCCCACGTGCCGCCGTTTCTCCCTGCCACCAGTGCCGTCACGAGGTCGGTCGCCGACAGCCCCGCGATGACCGTCAGCTTGCCGTTCTGCACGTCGGTCAGGCCGCCGGCAGTGGCGGCAAGTCCGCCAACCGCGGTCTCCAGGTAGGGCGCGAGCGTCACTTTTGCACCTGTCGATGACGTGACGGACCGCGTGGCCAGCGCGCCGGGGCTCGCGAGGACGAGCGTCGCGCCGCCGATCACCGAAACCCCGGCGGTGCCGGTGACGACACCGCTCACGGTGAGCGTGCCGGAACTGACCGTCGTGGTGCCGGCGTAGCTGCTCGAACCGGAGAGCACCAGGGCCCCGCTGCCCATCTTTCGCAGCTGCCCGCCTCCGGTGACCGGGCCGGCGATCGTGAGGGTCTTGTCAGCAGCCACCTCGAAGTAACCGCCCAGCGTGCCGCCGACGTTGATCGTGATGCCGCGGGTGGCCGGCATCGTGAAGCTCTCGGTGAACCGCATCCGTCCGCTCGATCCCGAGTTGGCCAGCGCGATCGCATCGGGCTTGAGCGTGGCGGGCACCGCACCCAGGTTGGCGTCGGCCGACACCTCGACGAAACCGCCGCCGAAGGTGGCGAGGCCGCCCGTGAAGGTGTTGCTGCCCGTGAGGACCAGCGTGCCGCCCAAGCCCGCCTTCGTGAACGTTCCCGATCCCGCGATGACGCCACCGTATGTCACGAGCTTCGTGGTGTTGAGCGTGCCGCCGGCGGCACCGACGGTGATCCCACGGTTGGCGTCGATCGCGCCGTCGGCCGCCACGATGAGCGTGCCCGGGGCGGTCGCGGTGCCGAGCCGGATGTTGGCCGGATCGGGGGCTGCGGGAACGGCCCCGAGATTGAAGTCCCCGTTGATCGTCAGGGTTCCGCCGGTGGTCGTGGTGACGCTGCCCACCATCGCGATGTCGCTGCCGATGATCGTTCCGCCGGTGGCCGTGTTGATTCCCGTCAGCGTGATGCCTCGGCTGCCGACCGCCCGCAGCACGCCCGGCCCGGTGATCGGACCATTGAACGTCAGGCGGGCACCGAGGGCGTTGATCACGCCGCCGTTGGGCCCGAGCGTGAGCCCGCGGAAGACGTCCGTCGAGATCGCAGTGCTCACGCCGATCGCCCCGCCGTCGAGCGTGATCGCGTCCGGCGTCTCGCCGGCGGGGAGGGCCCCGAAGCCCGTCTCGGCGGAGAGTTGCTGCCCGGAGCTGTTCGTGCTGCTACCGATGCGGTACAGGCCGCCGAGAATGTTGAGCTTCGCGATCGTGTAGTTGGCGGTCTGCGCCCCCTGCACGCGAAACTCGCTCGTGCCGGTCTTGGTGAGCGTCTGGGCGCCGCCGTTGGTTGTGGTGCCCCCCTCGCCCAGAAACGCTCCGGAGAATATCGTCGTGCTGTTGAGGTTGTATTCGACGGTGCCGCTTCTGGACGTGAGGAGGATGCCACTACCCAAGGAGGTCCAGATGGAACTGGCGTTGCCGGTGTTGGCACTGAACAACTTGCCGCCGTCGAGGACGAGAAGCCCGCCGGCTGACTGGGTAACCGGCCCCAGGGCAGTCATGCCCAGTGCTGCTCCAGGCCCGACGGTGACCGTGCCCGAACCGACTTGCACCACGCCGCTGCCGCTGAGCGTCAGATGCCCTTGATTGACCACAAACCCTGACGCATTGTTCGTCCCGTCGACAGTCACCGTGAACGCCCCGGTGGCGTCGGAGCCGGCCGAGAAGAACGCGACGTCGCCTTCTCCCGGATTCGCGCCGGAAACCCAGCCCGACGTCGCCGCATCGCCGGCGGCACTTGGGCTCCAGTTGGCGGCCACCGCACTCCAAGTGCCGCTCGGCGTGGTTCCGCCGGCGCCGGGCGTCGGGCCATCGATGTCCCAGTAGACGGTGCTTTGCGCCTGCGCTGCCGTGGGCAACATCATCGAGGCCACGAACCAGATCCCCGCCCACGTCCACCCGAACCTTGCAGACCTGATCACGTCGCACCTCCATCAGTCAGTTGCCGGGACCGCACCATCATCCAGTGTTGTACTGAACGACCGCGGCGGCGGCAAGTTTTATTCCTCCGCGTTTTCGGAAAGAGGGGGTTCGGTCCGACGTCTTTCGCATCAAGGCGCCGGTGAAGCGTCCCGGCACTCCCGACCACCAAACAGCGGAGGGCACGGGAGTCGAACCCGCAACCGGTTTCCCGGCACGACATTTCCAGTGTCGCCGCTAGCCATTCGCTTACCCTCCACAAGTCACTGATTCTGTTGGACTTAAGGGACTCGAACCGAGGGTTGCGATTGGCCTGATCTAACGCCGATCTAACAGATTTTCGCAACTTTTCCCGACTTGAGCCCTGATCTAACAGGGGTGACGACCGCGGCCTCGTGCATCCTGCCGCCGCGGACTTAGGGCCCAATATAGCCGCCGGCAGCGGGGCAGTCGACGGCCCATCGGCGGCTGGTCCGGGGAGCCGCGGTCCGTCCGCCCGACCACGGACTAGTGTAGTGTCTCCGAAATAACGCAACTTATTGCTGTCAGTGCCGTTGAATCCTCAACTCATGGAGGATTCCGTCATGCGTGTTGCCAAGCCAGTTGTTCTGACGGTTGAGCAGCGAGCGACGCTGATGAAGTGGTCGCGGGGCCGGAGCACTCCGGCGCGGTT
>Ga0194129_10006866_pt1 | contig 13773 bp, 14 predicted proteins | sample TA2KigCa35mmetaG_FD_150862 | JGI IMG/M metagenome (GOLD analysis project Ga0194129, IMG submission 150862) | Freshwater microbial communities from Lake Tanganyika, Tanzania - TA2015038 Kigoma Deep Cast 35m | ecosystem: Environmental > Aquatic > Freshwater > Lake | place: Tanzania: Lake... | reverse complement strand
ACCTGGGGCAGCGCTGCGGGCAGAGTCCGGGCGGTGCGCACCGCCTTCTCGTCGGTGACCGGGGCGGGGTTCGCCGGCGTGAGGTAACCGGGGTTGAACGACCGCACCAACTCGAGCCCGGCAGCCGGATCCGAGAGCGCGGCCATCACCGCCTCGGGCCGTTGGATGCGGTAGCGCTCGATCTCGAGGTCGTTGGCCACCACGATCCACCGAACCCCGAGGGCCTGGGCGACGGGCTTGATCGTCGTGGGGTCGATCGTGCCGGCCTGGAGGGACCGGTCGAAGGCGGCGAGGAGGTCGGATCCGGCGACGCCACCCATGGGCAGCACCTCACGCCAGGTCATCTCGCTGCGCGTGAGTCCGACCAGCACCGGATCGAGGGTGTGCCCCCAGCGGTAGGACGCGAAGTCGCTGCCGGGGAGGAGTAGGGCGCGTCCAGGGTGACGGTCGAGGAACCGACCGGCGTCGCGCCAGGCGGCCGGGACCTGCTCGGAACGGGAGTAGCGATCGGCGATGAGCGCACTGGTCCACGGTGCCACGAACGTGGCGGCCGCCAGGGCGACCACGACCGCACCGGTGGCCGTGCCCAGGCGCGGGGACCGCCGCACGAGGGCGGCGACGCCGGCCGCAGCAAGGCCGGCGAGTCCGAGCACGGTCAGGGCGATGGCCCGCTGCGAGTTCCGCAACGACAGCACCAGCCCCGACGAGCGACTCGCCGACTCGAAGGCCCGGCCCACGACCGACCGGTCGGTTCCCCCGAAGGCGACCGACGACATCAGCACGCCGATGAGGACGAGCCCGGCGAAGAACACACGCTCACGGAAGCGAGACCACCAACCGAGCGCGAGTGCGGCGAGCGGGCCCGCGAACGACACCACCATCACGGTGACGTTCTGGGTGAACGCCGGGGCCAGCCCTTCCAGCCACGGGCCCTGGTTGTCGCCGCCGTAGAAGAACCAGTAGCCGAGCCCTCGGAGCCCTTCGACCGCCGACGCCGACGACGACGTTTCGCGTACGGTCTCGGTCACCTCGAGCACCGGGAGGCCGAAGGTGCCGCCGACCCGGTAGGCGACGATCCACCACAGCTGGGTGACCAACGTAAGCAGGCCGATGCGCAGGACCACCCACCAGGCGTCCCGAGCGCCGACCGACCGCTCCCAGCACGCGGCGTAGGGAACGAAGAGCATCGAGCCGACGACGACGAAGAAGATCGACGACCCGTTGAGGGAGCCGGCGGACGTGACGACGAGCGCGTAGACGGCCGCCCAGCGCCACGGATCACCTCGGAGGGCGGTGCGGGTGGCCAGGATCAGCCAGGGCAGGGCGCAGAAGGGGAGGAGCAGTGCCGACTGGCCGGAGATCATGCCGAGCACGAACGGCGACAACCCGTACAGAAGCCCTCCGGTGAAGGCGGCGCGTCGTTCCCCCCAGAGCGCCCGGAAGAGCGTGAAGGCGCCCAGGGCGGCGACGAAGAGGATCGAGCCGGTCCACAGGCGTTGGGCGAGCCAGTCGGGAAGCCCGAGCAGCTCGGCGACCCGGAAGAAGGGGCCCATCGGCCACAGGTAACCGATGTACTGGTGTGTCACCGTCCCGCCGCTCAGTCGCGCGTTCCAGAGGTCGGGCGCGCTGCGCAGGAGTTGCGCCGGGTCCAGGTAGAGGTATTGCTTGGTATCGGCCGTGAGGGTGCCGCGGTGGGTGAGCAGCAGGGGCACGTAGCACAGCGCGGCCAGCGCGGTGATCCAGGGCCAGGTTCGGCCACCGGGCGCCGGTCCGTCGCGGTGGGAGGCTGCAGGTCGTCGACGGTCGTCGGTAGCGGCGCCCACTGCGGCAATCTAGGTCCCAGGAGGGTCGCGGCCCGGGCAGTCCGGATGGCAGGATAAAGTCCCACCGCCGAGGAGCCCCGTGACTGCTCGCCCAGCGCTTTCGATCGTGATTCCCGCCTACAACGAGGCGACCCGGCTTTCCCGGACGCTGGCTGCCGTGCGGGAACGGTGCACCGACCCGGTTCCCCAGGTCGTGGTGGTCGACGACGGCAGTGTCGACGGCACAGCCCTGGTCGCCCGGGCCGCCGCGTCGGCGTCATTCCCGGTGGAGGTGCTCGTCCTGTCTGTGAATCGGGGCAAAGGTGCCGCCGTTCGCGCCGGTGTGGCGGCCACCACGGGCGACGCGATCCTGGTGATGGATGCCGATCTGGCCACCGACCTGGCGGCGATCGAGCCCGCCCTCGCCCTGGTCGCGGCCGACGTCGACGTCGTCGTGGGCTCCCGGGCCGTCCCGGGGTCCAGCGTCCGAGGTGCGACCGGGCTGCGCCGGGCCATGGGTCGCAGCTTCAACTACATGGTCCGGGCCGTCACCGGCCTCGAGGTGCACGACTCGCAGTGCGGGTTCAAGGCGTTCCGGGGCGATGTCGGGCGATTGCTGCTCGCCCTGAGCGAGGTCGACGGGTTCGCCTACGACCCGGAGGTCCTGGTCCTGGCCCGGATCCTGGGCTACCGGATGGTGGAGATCCCCGTCGCCTGGACGGCGGTCGAAGGATCGACCGTCCGGCCGGTGCGCGATTCCCTGGTCACGGGGGCTGCGCTGTGCCGCATCGTGACGCGGCGCCATCCGCGGCGGGTGCGCGCCGAGGCAGGGCGCCTCGGTTGGGCCCCCCGGACCGGCGACCGACCGTGAGGATCGCAGTCCTGGCCTGGCGCGACCTGACCCACCCGCGCGCGGGCGGTTCGGAATACGTCGTGGACCACCTCTGCGTCGGACTGCAAGATCGCGGTCACGACGTCGTGCTCCTCGCCGGCTCCCCGGTCGGAGCCCACCCCTACCCGGTCCAGCCGCTCGGCGGAACGTTCGACCAGTACCTGCGGGCACCCTGGGCGTTGCGACGACATGTGGGTCGGGTCGACGTCGTGCTCGACGTGCAGAACGGGATTCCGTACTTCGCGCCGCTCTGGCAAGGGGCACCGGTGGTGTGCCTCGTGCACCACGTCCACACCGAGCAGTGGGCGATGGAGTTCCCGGCTCCGGTCGCCACCTTCGGACGCTGGCTCGAGCGTTCGGTGATGCCCCGCGTCTACCGGCGCTCGACGTACGTCGCCGTGTCGGACTCCACGAAGCGGGCCCTGACGGCAATCGGGGTCGCGGCTGACGCCGTGCACACGATCGAGATGGGCGCGGCACCGGTGGGCGTCACCGGGGAGCGATCGATCGAGCCGCGCTTCCTCGTGCTCGGACGATTGGTCCCGCACAAGCGCGTCGACCTCGCACTACGTTGCTGGCCCCGCGTTCGCGCTGCGATCGGAGGTACGTTGGTGATCGCAGGCGACGGCCCTGACGCCGTCGCGCTCCGGGCTCGGGCCGGCCCCGATGACGGGGTGGAGTTCACCGGCTACGTGAGCGAGGAGCGCAAGGCGGCGGAACTTGGCGCAGCGTGGCTGCTGGTGCACCCGGCCCACCACGAGGGCTGGGGAACCGTGATCATCGAGGCGGCGGCGGCCGGGGTCCCGGCCGTGGGCTTCGACGTCGGGGGCGTCCGGGACTCCGTGGTGGCGGGGGAGACCGGGATCCTTGCCCGCTCGGAGGACGAGTTCGTGTCGGCCTGGATCCGTTTGGGCAGCGATGCTGCGCTGCGAATCAGGATGGGCGATTCCGCCCGGTCCCGGGCCGCCGCGCTGACCTGGCCCGCCGCCCTCGACCGGATGGAGACAGTGCTGCACAACGCGACGACGCCGACCGGGTGGCGGCGGTGACGACCGTCGGCGCAGCGTCCGGTGGACGGATCGCGCGCTCCCGCGAGCTCTGGCGGCTGTTCCGGGCCGAGCGCACCGATCCTGGCGCCTTCTACCGCCGCCTCGCCGCCGACGGGGTGGCCGGGCTCGAGCGTCGGCACGGCTCGCTCGTGGGTCGGCGCATCGCCGACGTCGGCTGTGGCCCGGGCTACTACACCGAGGCGTTCCGGGCCGCGGGGGCGATGGTCGTGCCGGTCGAGTACGACGCCGGCGAGCTGCGGCTGGCCGGGACGCCCCCGCCCGACGCCGTGCTCGGCGACGCGCAACAGCTCCCGATCGCGACCGGCGCACTGGACGGGATCTTCAGCTCCAACATGCTCGAGCACGCGCCGCGTCCCGCACTCGTGGTCAACGAGATGATCCGCGTCCTGCGGCCCGGGGGCTGGGGCTACCTGTCGTTCACCAACTGGTACTCGCCGTGGGGCGGCCACGAGATGAGCCCGTACCACCTCCTCGGCCCGGCCCGGGGGGTGCGGGCGTACGAGCGCCGGCACGGCACCGACCACAAGCACCACGTGGGCGACAATCTGTTCGTCACCCACATCGGCCCGACGCTGCGCGACTTCGGGGCGCGCTCGGACGTGGAGGTCCTGCGGGTCGAGCCGCGGTACTACCCGTGGGCGGCGCCGATCATGCGGGTCCCCGGCGTGCGGGAGCTGCTGGCCTGGAACTGCGTGGTCCGGTTCGTCAAGCGTTGACGGGCGTCCCGGTCGGAGCACCGGTCCGGTAGCGTGCGCGACCGTGGCCGACGTACCCAAGTCCCTCGGGCTCACCCCCGCTCTGCACGCCTACGTGGTGGCCCACGGCACCCCGCCCGACGCCGTGCAGGCCGCGCTCATCGACCGGACCGCCACCCTCGGGGGTGTGTCGGCGATGCAGATCGCACCCGAGCAGGGCGCGCTCATGACGACCCTCACCCGACTGCTCGGGGTTCGCCAGGCGCTCGAGATCGGCACCTTCACCGGGTACTCGGCGCTGTGCATCGCGCGCGGGCTCGCCCCCGGTGGGCGTCTCGTCTGCTGCGACGTCAGCGAGGAGTGGACCGCGATCGCCCGCGACGCCTGGGCCGAGGCCGGGGTCGACGACCGGATCGACCTGCGCATCGCACCGGCGCTCGAGACCATCGCGACGCTGCCCGAGGAGGAGTACCTCGACCTCGTCTTCATCGACGCGGACAAGGAGCGTTACGCCGCCTACTACGAGGCGCTGCTGCCGCGGCTGCGCCCCAACGGCGTGATCCTGGTCGACAACACGCTCTGGTCGGGTGCGGTCATCGATCCCGACCGCACCGACCCGGCCACCGAGGCGATCCGCGCGTTCAACGCGCAGGTCGCCGCCGACGACCGGGTCGACTGCGTGCTGCTGTCCGTCAGCGACGGCCTCACCCTCCTGCGCAAACGCTGATCCGGTGCGCGTGCGCACGCGCTGATCCGGGCGGGGCCGTGGGCTCAGTACTCGCTCTGCGAGGCGGCGGCACCGATGAGGGCCGACACCAAGATGCCGAGCGGCAGCGTGCCCCAGTACGACAGGTCGACGCCGACGTTGCCGAGGAACAGCATCAGCAGCCACGTCGCCGGGAACGTGGCGATCAAGAAGATGACGAGCAGGGCGAGCATGGCCTTGATCACGGTGGACCTCCGGGTCGGGAGCGCGAACGGTAACCCACGCCGGTCGCGGTGCCGGGGATGCCGGCCCGGGTCCCGGTGGGGTCAGTCGAACGATCCCGTGCGCCCGTAGCGGTAGTAGCCCGAGAACTGCTGGTTGACCGCCTCGGGCAGCGGCACCACGGTCCCGAGGGCCCGGGCCCCGTGGATGATCTCAGCGACGCGCTCGATGAGCTGGGCGATGTGGAGCACGTCCTTCGGGGTGCGCCCCACCACGAACAGGCCGTGGTTGGCCATGAGGACCGCGGCCTTGCGGCCGACGCGCGACGCGACCTCCGCGGCGAGCTCGTCGGTGCCGGTGGTGCGGTACTCCGCCACCTCCACGTCGCCGCCCACGTAGACGTCGAACTCCTCGATCACCGCCGGGATCGGCTGGCGGGTGACCGCGAACATCGTGGCGTACTTGGCGTGGCAGTGCATGGTCGCCCCGATCTCCGGATAGCTCCGGAGGGCCGAGAGGTGGAGCGACTTCTCGGTGGTCGGGTTGCGGTGCCCCTCGACCACGGTGCCGTCGAGGTCGCAGACCACGAGGTCGTCGAGGCCCATCTCGAGGTAGTCGAGCGACGACGGGGTCAGCACGACATTGCCGTCGGGGAGCCGGGTGGCGAGGTTGCCGGCCGTGCCCTCCACCAGACCGCTGCGCAGCATCTCCTGTGCGGTCCAGAGGAGCTGGGCCCGGGCCTCGGCGTCGGTGAGGGGTTCCTTGGCGCTCATCGGTCGAGGACCTCCGGGTTGACGAGGTTGGCGGGACGGCCACCGGCGAGGAGCTCGGCGAGCCCGTCGGCGATGACCTTGGAGTGGTTGGCCTCGGTGTCGTAGGTGGCGCCCCCGATGTGGGGGGTGAGCACCACGCGACCCATGGCGCACAGGGGGTGGTCGACGGGGAGCTTCTCGCCCACGAAGTGGTCGAGGCCGGCGCCGCCGAGGTGGCCCGACTCCAGCGCGGCGACGAGCGCGTCGGTGTCGTGGAGCTGGGCCCGGGCCGTGTTGAGGAAGACCGCGCCCTCGGGCATGCGGGCGAACTGCTCGGCGCCGATCATCCCGGTGGTCTCGGGGGTGACCGGCGCGTGCATCGACACCACATCGGCCGCGGCGAGGAGCTCGTCGAGGGTCGAGGTGGCGTCGGGCGCGTACGGGTCGTGGGCGAGGACGGTCATGCCCAGGCCCTCGAGGCGCCACTTGAGCGCCCGACCCACCGCACCGAGCCCGACCAGGCCGGCGGTGCGCCCGGCGACCTGCCAGGCCCGGTAGCGCTGGTACGGGATGGTGCCGTCGCGGAAGGTCTGGCCCTCGCGGACGTCGGCGTCGGCGGGCACGATCCCGCGATTGACCGCGAACAGCAGCGCCACGGCCAGCTCGGCCACGGCGTCGGCGTTGCGGCCCGGGGCCCGCAGCACCGGGATGCCCTTCCGGGTGGCGAGGGGAACGTCGATGTTGTTGGGGTCACCCCGGCACGCGCCGAGGGCGACGAGGGGCAGGTCGTAGAGCGCAGTGCCGGTGACGAAGTCGGACTCGACGATCAAGATGTCGGCCCCGTGCTCGGTGACCTTGGCCGCGAGGGCGTCGCCGTCGAGGAGGCGCACCGGCTGCTGGTCGATCCAGGGGTCGAGCACGACCTCGGCGAGGCCGCGCAGCGTGTCGAGGCCCTCGCCCCGGAAGGGTGCGGTGACGTAGGCGGTGTGGTTGGGGGAGTTCATCGACCGCAGTCTCGCACGGACCTGACGGAAATGTCAGTTCGAGCCCGGCCCGTCGTCGAGGAGGCGCCCGAGGGCCGCCACGTCGGTGGGTCCCGGGCGGCCCCAGTCGGCGTCGTACCCGAACACCGACCGGGCCGACTCGGACCCGAAACGGTCGTCGAGGATCTCGACCTGCTCTGTGGTGACCAGGGCCGGGTGCGCCACCCCGCAGGCCCGGCTCAGGCGCAGGAGCTCGTGGCGGAGGGCCGACAGGTAGTTCGCGCAACGGACCGACTTGTCGGTCGGGTCGAGGCCCCGCTGCAGGCGCCGGGACTGGGTGGCGACCCCGGTCGGGCACCGGTCGGTGTGGCAGCGCTGGGCCTGGATGCAGCCGATCGAGAGCATCGCCTCACGGCCCACGTTGACCCCGTCGCACCCGAGGGCGAAGGCGAGGAGGGCGGCCCCGGGCAGGCCGAGCTTGCCCGAGCCGAGGAACACGACGCGGTCGGTGAGCCCGGCCTCGGCGAAGACCCGGTACACCCGGGCGAAGCCGACCTTGAACGGGAGCGCGACGTGGTCGGTGAACACGAGCGGCCCGGCCCCGGTCCCGCCCTCGCCCCCGTCGACGACGAGGAAGTCGATGCCGCGGTCGCCGTGGGCCATCAGGCGGGCGAGGTCGCGGAAGAGGGCGTCGTCACCGACCGCGGTCTTGATCCCCACCGGCTTGCCCGACATCTCGGCGAGCGACTCGACGAAGTCGAGCAGCGAGTCGGCGTCGCCGAACGCGGAGTGGGCCGCCGGGCTCACGCAGTCGACCCCGACGGGCACGCCGCGCAGCGCGGCGATCTCCGGGGTGACCTTGGCCGCAGGGAGCAGCCCGCCGATCCCGGGCTTGGCCCCCTGGCTGAGCTTGACCTCGATGGCCCGGATCGTCGGCTCGGCCTCGACCACGGCCCGGAAGCGGGCGGGGTCGAAGCGGCCGGCGGCGTCGCGGCACCCGAAGTAGCCGGTGCCGATCTGCCACACCAGGTCGCCCCCGTGGCGGTGGTGCGGCGTGATGCCGCCCTCGCCGGTGCCCTGCCAGCAGCCCGCGAGCGCGGCGCCGCGGTTGAGCGACTCCACCGCCCGCCCGCTGAGCGAGCCGTAGCTCATGCTCGAGACGTTCACCGCCGAGTTCGGGCGCCACGCGTCGCGCCGCCCGCGGGCCCCGCCGAGCACCTTGGCCATGGGGAGCCGGTCGTCGCGGTCGCCGGGCGGGGCCGACCGGGGGGCGTCGAGCGGGAAGGCGGCCTGCTTGACGATGACGTAGTGGTTCGACCCCTCGAGGTCGTTGTCGGTCCCGAAGCCGTAGTAGGGATCGGTCCGCTTGGCCGTGGCGTAGACCCAGCGGCGGTGGTCGCGGCTGAACGGCTTGTCGGAGTCGTTGTCGGTGACGATGTACTGGCGCAGCTCGGGGCCGATCGCCTCGAGCAGGTACCGCAGGTGCCCGACGACCGGGAAGTTGCGCAGGATGGCGTGGCGGCGCTGGGTGAGGTCGTGCACGACGACGGCGGCCAGCAGGACCGCGACTCCGAGGAGCGCCCACACCCACCAGTCCACGGCGGTCGGTCCCGGTCAGCCGCGCGGGAGGCCGAGCACCCGCTGGGCGATGATGTTCTTGTTGATCTGGGTGGTGCCGCCCGCGATCGTCGCCTGACGGCTCCCGACCCGGTCGCGGCCCCAGCGGCCGGTGCCGGCGTCGGGGCCGAGCACCGCCGCGGCGACCTCGCCGATGTGCTGGTCGGTCTCGCTCCACACCAGCTTGGCGATCGACGCCTCGGGTCCGAGGGCCCGTCCGTGGAGCTCGCCGGAGATGGCCCGCTCGGAGACCAGCTTGAGCAGCTCGGCCTCGAGGTACACGCGGGCGAGCAGCTGGCGCAGCGCAGGGTCGTCGGCGGCGCGTCCCCCGGCGCGTCCGGGCGCCTCGCGGGCGGCGGCGAAGAGGTCGGCGACCTTCTGGCGGGTCCCGAGGTGGAGCCGGGCCACACCCCCGCGCTCGTGGTTGAGCGTGGTCATGGCGACCCGCCACCCTTCGTGCTCGGGGCCGAGGATCGCGTCGGCGGGGACCCGGACGTCGTCGAAGAACACCTCGTTGAAGTCGTGCGCCCCGGTGATCGTGATGAGCGGCCGGAGCTCGATCCCGGGCGTCTGCATGTCGACGATCAGACAGGTGATGCCGCGATGCTTCGGCGCGTCGGGATCGGTGCGCACGAGCAGCTCGCACCACCGCGCGTGGTGGCCGAGGCTGGTCCAGACCTTCTGGCCGTTCACGACCCAGTGGTCGCCGTCGCGCACGGCGGTGGTGGACAGCCCGGCGAGGTCGGAGCCGGCGTCGGGCTCAGAGAACCCCTGGCACCACACCTCGTCGCCCCGCAGCATCGGGGGGAGGAAGCGGGTCTTCTGCGCCTCGGTGCCGTAGGTCATGATCGCCGGGGCGACGTTGGGGATCCCGAGGACGTTGACCGGGCCGGGGGCGCCCGAGCGGTGGAGCTCCTCGGCCCACACGACCTGCTCCATCACGCCGGCCCCGCGCCCGCCGTACTCGACCGGCCACGCGATCGCGGCGTAGCCCGCGTCGGCGAGGCGGCGGTTCCAGGCCTGGGCCGCGGCCAGCTGCCCGGGCTCGTCGTAGCCGAGGCCGCCACCGCCCAGGGCGCGGATCTCGTCGGTGACGTTGGCCTCGAGCCAGTCCCGGAAATCCTTCCGGAAGGCCTCGGCGTCGGCGGGATACGTGAAGTCCATGGTGCCGGTCACTGTAGGCCGGGGTCAGGCGACGCCGAGCCGACGGGCGGCCCGGTCGGCCGCCGCCCTGCTCCCGGTGCTGACCTGAGCCGTCAGTCCTCGAGCCCGCCCCGGGCCAGCTGGGCCTCGAGCTCGGCGGCCTTGCGCACGTTCTCGGCGTGGAGCTCCTCGGTCGTGCGGATCTGCCCGTCGGCCTTGAGCTCACCCATGATGTGCACCTCGCCGAGCGTGGACGCCAGGTAGTCGGGTCCCTCACCGGTCGGGATGAACCATCCGGTCGGGCACATGGTGAGGATCTCGACGAACGAGAAGCCCTCGCGGCGACGCTGGGTCTCGAACGCCCGCCGCACCATCTTCGTCGTCCGGGCGACCGCGCCGGCGTTGTGCACCGAGCCCCGGGCGACGTAGGCCGCGCCCTCGAGCTGGGCGATGAGGTCGCCGATGAGGATGGGGTAGCCGTGGTACTCGGCGTCGCGACCCTCGATCGTGTTCTTGGTCCGCTGTCCGAGCACGCTGGTGGCGGTCATGTGACCGCCGGTCTCGCCGAACACGCCGTTGTTCACGAGCACCGCGGTGAGCGACTCGCCGCGCGCGGCGGTGTGCAGCACCTCCTGGAGTCCCTCGTTGACCATGTCGCCGTCGCCCTGGAGGGTGAAGACGGTCGCGTCGGGGAGCATCCGCTTCACGCCGGTCGCGACCGACGGCGCCCGGCCGTGCAGGCACTGGACGAGATCGATGTCGACGGTCGAGCCGAAGCTCGTGTAGCAACCGATCCCCAGTGCGCACACTGCCGTGTCGACGAGCCCGAGGTCCTCGATCGCCTCGGCGATCGCCCGGATGGCGAGCGGCTCGCCGCACCCGGGGCACAGGTGGTGGTGGTTGGTGAGGAGCAGCGCGGGCGTCTTGGGCTCGACCACGCGGGCGCCGTCGCCGGGGGCGTGGGCGGTGTCGAGGACCGGACCGAGGGGGATCGTGCTCACGGCGTGACCTCCGGGGTGGGGGCGAGCTGATGGGGTGCGGGCTCGTAGGTGAACTCCTCGTAGCCGGGGACCGGCGGCTGGGGCCGGCCCTCGTGGAGGGCCCGGATGCGTTCGCGCACCTCGTCGACGTCGAGCAGGCGGCCGAGGCCGAAGCCCGAGTGGTCGCTCGACACGCCGCCGATGAACTCGACCGGCGCGGCGCCGGCCACCGCGATGCGCACGTCGTCGACCAGCTGACCCGACGAGATCTCGAACGAGCCCACGATCCGGGCGGTGCGGGTGGCGGCCCGGACCGCGTCGACGGGGAACGGCCACAGCGTGATCGGACGCACCCACCCGACCCGCAGGCCCTCGTCGCGCAGCTGCGCCACCGCGTACTTCACGAACTTGGCCGGGGACCCGAACGCCACGACGACGGTCTCGGCGTCGTCGCAGAAGCCCGACTCGGCCCGGGCCTCGCGCTCGACGTAGGCCATCTTTGTGGCGATGTACTGGGCCTTGCCCTCCTGGCCGAAGTGGCGCTGACCGACCTTGGTCACCCCGAGTGGGGTGACGCTACGCGACCGGCCGGTGCCGCTGCGGCTGCCGTCGACGGCCCATTCCTTCTCGGGCAGAGGTGGGAACTCGACCCGCTCGACCGACACGGCCTCCTGGGTGTGGGCGAGCAGGTAGTCGCCGTAGATCATCACCGGGTTGCGCCACTTGTCGGCGAGGTGGAACGCGAGCTGCACGAGCGCGACCCCCTCCCGCACGTCCTGGGGTGCGAGGACGATGTGGCGGTAGTCGCCGTGGCCGCCGCCCCGGGTGGCCTGGAAGTAGTCACCCTGGCTGCGGCTCATGTTGAAGATCACGAGCGGCAGCTCGGCCAGCGTCGCCTCGGAGAACGACTCCTGCATGAGTGCGAGGCCCTGGCCGGTGGAGCCGGTCGCGGCGCGTGCGCCCGTGGCCACCGCGCCCCAGGCCATGCCCACGGCCTCGATCTCGGACTCGGCGTTGATGCACACGCCCCCAGCATCGGGGAGCAGCGCAGCGAAGTGCTCGAGCACCTCGGTGAACGGCGTCATCGGGTAGCCGGCGAAGAAGCGGCAGTCGGCCAGGATCGCGGCGCGCACGAGGGCCTCGGAGCCCTCCATCAGCGCGCGGGTGGGGGTAGTGGTCGTGGTCATGACGGCACCTCGTGCTCGACGGGAGTCTGGAAGCGGAACACCTCGAAGCAGTAGTCGGGGCACACCATGAGGCAGGCGGCGCATCCGGTGCAGCCCGGGTGGAGCTCGGGGTAGTGGTAGCCCCGCTTGTTGACCGGCGCCGACATGGTGAGCACCGCGGGCGGGCAGGCGGGGATGCACAGCTCGCACCCCTTGCACGACTCCACGTCGATGGTCACCGTGCCGCGGGACTTGACGACCGTGGTCACGTGAGGGCTCCTTCCCAGGCGCGCGGGGCGCCGATGTCGGTGGGGGCGGCGGCGAACCCGGCGTGCAGCGCCCGCTCGTTCGCCTCGATGTGCTGACGCCGGTACGACGGGATCGCCTCGCGCATCCCCTCGACCAGCGCGTCGAGGGTGACCAGACCGGTCAGCGCGCTGTAGGCGCCGATCATCACCATGGTGCCGCCCATCGGGTTGCCGGCCTCGGCGGCCAGCTCGGTGGCGGGGAGGCGCACCACGGTGACCGGCGCGGTGACGGTGGTGGTGAAGGTGGAGTCGTTCAGCAGCACGATCCCGCCGGGCCGGAGCTTGGGCTCGAGCGGGACCCAGAACTCGTCGTGCATCGCGATCGCCGACCAGGCCCGGGCGACGACCGGGGGAGCGGTGATGGGCGCGTCGGCCACGACCACGGTGCTGTCGGTGTTGCCGCCGCGCATCATCCCGCCGTAGATCCCGAAGAACATCACCTCGCGACCCTCGCGGGTGGCGGCCCGGGCGAGGACCTGCGCGCCCAGCTGCACCCCCTGGCCCCCGATGCCGGTCAGCAGCAACTCGTACTCAGCCAACACCCACTCCTCTCAGTGCGAACGCGACGAGGTGATCGACGTCGTTCCGGCTCGGCGTCGCCCGCCGAACCAGTGCGGACTCCATTGCGCCGAACACGAGGTCGTACAACAGCTCCGGGCCGTGGTCGGGATCGCCGCCCGCCGCGGCGACGGCGTCGCGCAGCGGTGCGAGCAACGCCTCGCGCGACGCCTGCCACGCCTCCGGGAAGCGGTCGGCGAGGCGGGTGCCGTGGACCACGAACGGGCGGGTGTTGGCGGCCGCCTCGGCGTTGCGGGCCTGGGCCATGACGCCCTCGATCCACGCGGCGATCCGGGGCGCACCGTCGTCGGCCCGCTGCATGCGAGCGGCCAGCGTGGTCACGAGCTGGCGGCGGCCGTCGGTGAGCACGGCCAGGAACAGCTCGTCCTTCGAGCGGAAGTGGCGGTAGAAGGCCTGGTTGGAGAGGCCCGACGCCTTCACCACGTCGCCGACCCGGGGCTCGAGGTCGCCGCTGGCTCGCATCACCGTGTACGCCGCCTCGATCAGACGGCGGATCTCGTCGGCGTATGCGTCGCGGCGACCGCGCACGGTGCGGTCGGCCAGCGCGTCGGCGATCGGTCCCGGCGAGCCGGTGCCGTCGCCACGGTCCAGAACGACGTTCTCCATCCCTGGAACAGTATTCCCCGTGGATAGTGTGCGCCAATGCCCGGCGGTCCGGAGGGGTCCCCTGTGACGACGATGGGACCCGGGCGGGCGACGCTCCGGGGTCACCTGCGCATCATGCGGGTGGACCACTGGTTCAAGAACGTCTTCATCCTCCCGGGCGTGGTCGTCGCGCTGAGCGCACAGGAGCACGTCGACTGGCCCGCGCTCGCGTGGCACCTCCTGGTGGGGGTCGTGGCGGTGTGCATCGTCGCC
>Ga0194129_10006862_pt1 | contig 13782 bp, 17 predicted proteins | sample TA2KigCa35mmetaG_FD_150862 | JGI IMG/M metagenome (GOLD analysis project Ga0194129, IMG submission 150862) | Freshwater microbial communities from Lake Tanganyika, Tanzania - TA2015038 Kigoma Deep Cast 35m | ecosystem: Environmental > Aquatic > Freshwater > Lake | place: Tanzania: Lake... | reverse complement strand
ACGGCCGGGTGCGCGGCGTCAGGACGCTCATCCTAGTACGGGTGAACCATCGCGCCTGTTGTCCTGGCGGGGGGCTGGGGTCTTGCGGGGCCGGGCTCTTGCGGGCTGAACTCTTGCGGGGCCGGGGTCTTGCGGGCCGTGTCGCTCGTCGGGCTGGCGCGGGCGCGGGGCGAGGCTGGCACCAATAATTGCCACACGACATTGACTCGGCCCCGCTCACTGTCCTGCTGCTCCTTGCGGGGCAGATTGATAAAGTGGCGGCAAGGTTGCACAGCATCGGTGATCTGACAGTCAAAACCTCTCGCGGAAGACCACGCAGTCAACACCTGACGTCGTGACCTGACAATCTGGACCTGACTTCACAGCCTGTTCCGTCAATCCCTCCAGCGATGGAGGCGCGGAAGACCACACCTCAACAGGGCGGATCTCTTCAACGTGGGACAGTCAACCTCTGGCAACAGGGCCTCCTCGTCCGTTACGTGGCATGGCGGCTGTCCGTTTGGTTCGCCCAATCCTTTCCCCTTGGCCCTCGCTTCCTTTCTCCATGACTGTTCCCCTCCCCCCTCGTCGCGGCACCCTCGCACGCCTGGGGAGCCTCGTCATGGCGGCTGGCGTGGTCAGCTCGCTGGTCGCCTGCGGCGCGAGCGGCACCTTGAACGGCGCTGGCGCCTCCTTCCCGGCCCCCATCTACCAGCGGTGGTTTCAAGATCTGGCCGGCAAAGGCGTGCGGGTGAACGACCCATCCGTGGGATCCGGGGCCGGAGTGCGTCAATTCATCTCCCGCACGGTGGATTTCGCCGCCAGCGATGTGCCCATGCACGGGGATGACATCGCCAAGGTGACCCAGGGTGTGCTTCCGATCCCGATGACGGCCGGAGCCATCGCCGTCGCTTATCAGAACAAATGGAACGCGGAGCGAGGCGCTGAACAAGATGTTCAGCCAGACCCTCTCTGATTCGGCCCAGGCGTTGGCGGAGGGTTTGGGCTTCATTCGTCTGCCGGCGACTGTGCTGGAGAAGAGCCGAGCGGCCCTCGCCACCCTTCAGCCCTGAGGCCAGCGGTCACGGGGGGCTTCCGGCGGACCGGCGTCGGGCGTCAGAGGGCGCAGACCTGGAGAAACCGTTGGCTCTCCGGCGTGGGGCCATCGATGGCCCAGCCATGGAACTGCAGCAGCTCGGCGAAGCGGCACACCTGCCGTGTGGAAAAGAAGGCCTGGCACGAGGGGGGATTCTGGTCGCACGCCCCGGTGGAGCGGCCGTGACAGGCCGCGTAGCGGTTGTCAGCTTCTTTATAGATTTTCCAAGTTCCCTTGAAGGGTTTGCCGTGATCCACAAGGGTGAGCAGAAGTTGGCCGTTCATCGGAGGCGCCTCCAGGGGACACTTTGCTCTGTTTTTAGCCGAAAGGTCCCGCGGTCAGCTGTGACAGCCAGGACCCATGACAAAAAATGGCCAGATCCACACAGGATCGGGTAACAAGAAAGACAATTCACAGGCACCCTGCCAGCGCTCCGTTCTGATGGCCGCCCTCACTCCCTACCTGGAAATGAAGGCTGTGGAGACCTGGCTTGGCCCACTTCAGGTGTTTCGTGACCTCACCTTGTCGCTGTTCCACGGCGAACACACCGTGGTTCTGGGCCCGAACGGATCGGGAAAGAGTTCCTTGATCAAGCTGCTGGCTCGGGAGCTCTATCCCGTGGTGAAGGAGGGCTCTTCGCTGCGACTGTTCGGAGAGGACACCATCAATCTTTGGCGCCTGCGCGCCCGCATGGGCTTGCTGTCCCAGGATTCGCGCCTGGCGGACAAGCCTTTCGTGCCAGCCCATGATGTGGTGCTCTCCGGTTTTTTTGGATCGGTGGGGCTGGGGCGTTCTCAGCGGCCGACCCGAGCCCAGCATCAGAGGGTGGAGATCCTCCTGCGGCATTTTGGGCTGGCGGAACTCGCCACGCGACCTTTTGCACAGCTGTCCGAAGGGCAGAAGCGTCGTTTTCTGCTGGCGCGGGCCCTGGTTCATGATCCGGAGGTGTTGGTGCTGGACGAGCCGACCAACGGGCTGGACATCGGCGCGCGGCTGCAGGTGTTGCGGCACCTTGGTGCCCTGGCCCGCGCGGGCACAACCCTGCTGATGGTGAGCCATCGCATTGAGGAGGTCATCCCGGAGATCCAACGGGTGGTGCTGCTCAAGGATGGCTGTGTTGTCGGGGATGGCACCGCCGCTGACTGTCTGCGAGATGAACCGCTGAGTGCTCTCTATGGCCTTCCCCTGCGGGTGGTTCGCAGCGGGGATTGCCGGCAGATTTTGCCGGTCTGAGCCGCAGCGGAACGGCGTTTCGTCCCCAGCAGGCCCGCGTCGAGAGAGGGGGTGGCCTGGCTGAAACCCAGTTCTGGCAGGGCTTCTGACGGACTTCAGGGCAAATCAGTCAGAAGGTGCACCGATGGATTCTAGAGGATGGGGCTGCACACTCTCTGCATTGCTGAGTGGCATGGTGGGCGACTGGCTTTACAGAGTCAGGCGGACCCTCTGAAGAGGGAATCCAGCGGGTTTTCAGGCCCTTGGCACGCCCCTGATCCTGAGGCTGCGTCAGGGTTTTGGCCCCCATCCGCGGGACTCACCCTCAATCTCCCGGCAAGGTTAAGGAAGAGTTCGAGTTGATGCGGGGGCATGAGACGTCGTGTTTTGCCATCGGCTGTCTGTCCAAGGTGAGGCCAGCGAGGGTCAGACATGGCCAAAACACTTGCCCTGAGAGGCATTTGGCGATCGAGACCACTGTGGTGGCTGGAGATCTCTGGCGCCCATATGCCTTTGCTGATCGACGGAAGAATTTCCCTCGTGGCTTGGCTAGCCGAAAGGCTCTCCGACTTGGTACACTACGAGTGTTCTTTGGGGAACGAATCATGTTGACTGGAGCTGACCTTCTCAGCAAAGTGAAAGAGCTGGGCGATGTCTCCAAATCGGAGCTTGTGCGCAGCTGTGGCTACGTCAGCACCAAGAAGGACGGGACCGAGCGTCTCAACTTCACCGCCTTCTATGAGGCGCTGCTGGAGGCCAAAGGGGTCAACCTCGCTGAAAGCGGCTCTTCCAAGGGCAAAGCGGGCCGCAAGCTCAGCTACGTGGCCACTGTTCAGGGCAACGGCAATCTGCTCGTGGGCAAGGCTTATACGGCTCTGCTCGACCTCAACCCCGGCGATGAGTTTGAGATCAAGCTTGGCCGCAAGCAGATCCGCCTGGTTCCCGCTGGTGCTCCTCAAGACGAAGAGTGATCCAGGCCTGAACACGCGTCGCGCCAGTCCGGGTGGGGGTGTCATGCCCCTGCCTGGGCTTGGTTTTTTTGTTGTGGGCTGGCATGAAGCTCAATGCGCGACAGCGCATTCGCTATGAATTCGGGCGGCGTCGTCAGGCTTCTGGACCTGTTTGCTGCAAGTCGCACCAGCAAATCGTCCAAAAAAGTCTTTACATCTCCATTCCTGAAGCGCGGCCCGGCCCGAAAACAGATCCTGAAACCGACCTGAAACCGACCTGAACCCAGCACGGACGCGAGTGCCGAGAACGTCGCATTGGCGCGATCGGCTCCGTTCGTCTTCTCGGGCCCGTCCTCCTTCTCGCGACTGTTCCGCTTCTCGCGACTGTTCCGCTTCTCGGTGCCGCTCTCCACGGTGCCGGAGACGGTCTTCGAGAGCCGCTGGCGCGCCTGCGCTGGTGCCAAGCTGGCCGTCAAGCGAGGCTTGCGAGCTGAGGGGGCCTGCCATGGTGGAAGTGGCGCTGGCGATGGTGGAGCAGGACGGCCGCTGGCTGCTTCAGCTCCGGGATGATGTCGATGGGATCGTGGCGCCGGGGTGCTGGGGCTTGTTCGGAGGCCACCTCGACCCCGGCGAAGACCCCGAGCAAGCGCTGCGCCGGGAGTTGCTGGAGGAAATCAGTTGGCGCGTCGACCAGGTCCAGCATCGATTCAGCCATCGCCAGGCGGAGCGGGTGCTCCACTTCTTTTTCACCACCCTGCGAGACCCTCTCGACAGCCTCTGCCTTCGCGAAGGCCAGGACATGGTCCTCGCCAGCCTCGACACCTTGCGCCAAGGGAGCGTCTGGAGTCCCGCCCTGGGTGAGCACCGTCCCCTGGCCGCCTCGCTGCAGCTCGCTGTGGACCATCTCAGCGCTCGCTCCTGACGGCGATCCGCGCCTCCCCCGCCCGCTCCCGTGACGGGCTCAAGGCACGCGACAAAAAACCCTTGGGGGTTGCCCAAGGGTGAAAGGGATGGTGGCGGCGCCCGCTTCTGAGGACTTCACATTGCTCAACAAGCAGGTAGGTAGCACTGCTCAATCTGCTTGTGTCAGAAGATCACCACACATAGGGTGGAATCAGTCCTCACACACCTCCGATGAGCACTCTGCACACCGGTCATCTCTCCAACGGCTTTGGCGCTCAGGCCGCTCACCTCGATACAGGTTTCCTTAATAATGTTGACACATCGGCGGACCCTGTGGAGGCTTACTTCGAGTGCATCAGCCAGTGCTCCCTGGATGATGGTGAGTGCGTGACGGTCTGCACCACCATCCTGCGGGAAAAGAGCTGAGCCTCAAAACCACTCGTCCACGGCCTCCTCCCGTGTGTTCACTTTGGCATGGGGGGTGGTTCGCGCAAAGTCCAGGGTGATGGAGCGATGCTGCTCGCCATCCGCCGCCAGAGCGCGGATGGGGTAGTGCTGCTCCCCATCGGGAAAAGTGGCATGGAAGCTGAAGGTGCCGTCCTCCGCCAACGGCACCTCCCGATCTCCGACCCGCAGGGTGGCCGCCGGATCGGTGGCGCCGTACACCAAGAGTTCGGCGTCGGCCACCAGCCAGAAGCTCCGCTGACGGGCCGTCAAACCGGCGCCGGACGCTTCGCGTCCGCTGGCCCATGCCCCCGCCCCGGAGACCTGGCCACCCGCTCCGGAGAGCTGGCCCCCCGCCCCCGCCAGTCCTTCGGCACCGTGCTCCTGGAAGCCCTCGGAACCCAGGCCCAGGCGTCGCCGGCTGGCCGTGGCCTGTTGATACAGCCGCTCGTGAAGACCGGGCGCTCCGGGAGGTGCGGACCACACCGGGATCTGCTCAGCTGTGGCCAAGGTGAAGGGGCTGAGGGACTCCATGGGCCCATCGGCTTCCGCGGGCATGCGCACCACGGAGGACACCACCAGGGGGTACCAACCACCATCCGCCGTGCGGTAGCCCAGCTCCACCCGATACGCGCGATCGCCGACGGGGACGGGCAGATGCCACTCATTGGCGCCTGCGGACACCACCACCTGCTGAACCGCGTGAGGAAGGGCCTGGCCGTTGTGGCTGCCGTTGACATCGGTCAAACGAAGCGCAAGCTCCTGCCCACCGGCGGCAAGGGCCCGCTCCCGATCGCTGGTGGCGACGGACCACCGGGCGATGGCCCATTGATGGTCCTGGGGCATCAGGGACACCCAGCTGGCGCTGATCGGCTCGGCAGCTGAGGGCTGGTCCGCTGTTGCGGCGTCGGCTGTTACGGCGGGCGCGGCGAGCGCGGGGGCGTCCACGTCTGCGGCGTGGGAATGCTCCTCGACGGTGGATGGGGCGGGGGCAGGCGCGGCAGGGGTCGGGAGTTCGGCTTCGGGGGAGCGCACCTGAATGGCCGAGACCAGCTGATCCCGCAACATGCTGCTGTAGCGCCAGATCCCCAGGCGTCTGGCCAGCTCGCGCAGCTGACTGAGGCGCATTTGTGAAAGACGGTCTTTGGAGAAGCCGAAGGAACCCATCTGCAACTTTTGCAAAATTTTAATAATTGTCGCCGATCATGACCGTCTCGGGGCTGCATGTCAGCACACCCTGATGCCCAGGCCCTCTGGACGCGTTCGGGGATCGCCGACCCCCTTCGCCCAGCGGGTTCGCGACCACCAAGCCCGGCGGGGAAGCCACCAGCCTGCGCCTGGGCGCGGAGGGGATCCCGGGGGGCGCGTCCAGCGAATCTGATCGCTAAATTCGAAGGGTTGCTGGTCGATCGGGTGGCAGTCCCGCGTCCACCCATGACGAGGTTGGACCCCGGTGGATCCGTTCACGAGCTTGTTCAGAACAACGGCCGACCCCGATGGATTTCACTCCGTATCTGCAGACCCCGGAAGAGGGCACCACGGAAGAAGGTTTGCTTTCCATTGAGATTCCCGGGCGGATTGCGGTGGCGATGAAGGGGCGATTTTTGCTGCATGCCGTTTGCAAAGGCTTTGGTGAAAACAATCGCATCACCTGTGCGGTGACCGACCAGGATAGTTGTCTCACTTATTTGGCTGATGATTCAGAACCGAGCTATGAATTGCTGATCTGTACTGATTATTTGGAAAGCGGAAACGGTTTTGAGTTGGTGCGACTAGCCAAACAACGCCAGCCAAAATTACATTGTGTCGTCCTTGCTCTCGGCGATGTCATCCCGGCTGAACATGCGGAAGCGCCGTGGTTGGAGGCGGTGGTGGCTGAGGCTGACTTCGTGGAAGATCAGCAACCGCTCAAAGCCGCCGTGCTGGCTGTCATGGCAGGTCATTCCTACCGCAGTCCTTCTTTGCGCACTGGACTGCTGCCTTATCTCAGCTGTCCTCGCCTGACGCCGAGGGAGTATCAAGTGCTGGATTTGCTGGCCAGCGGCATGAGCGATCGCGACATCGCCAAACGCTTGATGGTCAGTGAAGAAACAGCGCACACGTACAGCAAGCGGCTGTTGCAGACCCTGGGGGTGAACAACCGCTTGCAGGCGGTCTTGAAGGGCATGCGTTGCGGGATGGTGCAGCTCTGAGGTCGCCGCCGCGGCTCATTGCCCCCAAACGGGGGCAGTGCTGCGGGGGGACGCTGGTCCATGCTGAGGGCATCGCGGAACCCTCTCCATGGTCCAGTCGACTCCATCCTCCTCAACCCTGACGATCGGGGAGCTGCAGGCGGGTTATCCGCTGTATTGCAAAGCGCTGCGGATGTTGATCCGTGAAGCCAAAACGATGGAGCAGATCAAGCGCAGCGTCTGTTGGCATCGTCTCACCACCCTCCATGCCTGCATGCCAAGGCAATACAAGGATCCTGAGCATCTCTACTTCCATCTTCGGCGGGAAGTGAATCAGTGAGTCACTGAGGCGGCTGTGACAGGTGGTGGCACTGGTCTTTGTGTGCATCCGCTCCTGCCATGGCCGCTTCTTCCGCCTCTGTCTCCGCCGCTCCCGTGGCGGACGACCGGTTGGTGTCCTCCTTGATCACTCTGATGGAACGCGGCACCGCCCCCTGGCGCCGCGAGTGGGATGCGCGGCGGGGAGGCCACCACGTCAATCTCTTCTCCGGCCGCGGCTACCGCGGAGCCAATCCCATCCTGTTGACCCTTGGCCTGCACCAGCGGGGCGCCGCGCTTCCCTACTGGTGCGGGGCTGGAGAGGCCAAAGCCCATGGTTTGACGCCGAAGCGGGGCAGCAAGGCGGTGATCGTGGTGCGCCCCCAGGTGAGGCGGGCTTCCGTCGCCAGCCAGGGCCCTGACGCGGCGGAACCCGGCACGGGCCATTCCGGCGCGGTGAACTCCGGCGCGGGGAATCCCGGCGGACAGACGCCCCCGACGCGCGCCCTGGAGCGGCTTCCGGAGGCGCGGGAGGCTCGCCCTTGGGTGCGTTACCAGCCCGTGCCGCTCTTCAATGCGGAAGATTTGGAGGGAGAGGCCCTGGCCGCGCTGATTCAGGCGCGCCAGGAGGCGGCACAACCCGCCAGGCGATCGGAACCGGAGCGGCTGGCACGGGCGGAGGCGGTGCTGCGGGCCTGGCCGGTGCCAGTGCGGCACGGCGGTGGCAAGGCCTTCTACAACCCAAAAGAGGACAGCATTCAGCTGCCGGAGCGCCAGGCGTTTCACTCGGCGGGCGCCCTGTATGCCACCTGGGCCCACGAGGCCCTGCACAGCACCGGCCATGCCTCCAGGCTGGCCCGCGACCTCTCCGGAACGATGGGTGAGGAGGCGTATGCGCGAGAGGAGCTGCTGGCGGAGCTGGGGGCTGTGCTGCTGGGGGAACGGTTGGAGATCGGCAGTGATGTGGGCAACCACGCCGCCTATCTGGCGGAATGGATCAAGTTGTTGCGCCAGTCGCCCAAGATCTTGTACAAGCTGTTGAGCGAAGCGCGGCAGGCGGCGGATCTGATCTGTCCGGCGGACAGTTAAACCGCCTGGCGTTCGCCCAGGCTTCGTTGCAGGACGGCGTGGTCCCCATCGCCGTCCCGCAGCAGCTGGAGCAGGTAATCGCCATAACCGCTCTTGCGCAAGGGAAGGGCCAGCTTTTCCAGCTGAGCGCTGTCGATCCAGCCTTGCCGCCAAGCCACCTCCTCCGGACAACCCACCTTCAGACCCTGGCGATGCTCCAGGGTGCGGATGTAGCTGGCGGCCTCATGCAGGGAGTCGCAGGTGCCGGTGTCCAGCCAGGCCATGCCTCGCCCCATCAATTCCACCCGCAGGAGTCCTTCCTCCAGATACATGCGGTTCAAGTCGGTGATCTCCAGCTCGCCTCGCTCCGAGGGCACAACCTGTCGCGCCCGCTCAACCACGGTGTGGTCATAGAAATAGAGGCCAGTGACGGCGTAGCGGCTGCGAGGTTGGCTCGGCTTTTCCTCCAGGCTGGTCACCCGACCCTGCTGGTCGAAGGCCACGACGCCATAACGCTCCGGATCACTGACGGGATAGGCGAAGACCGTGGCGCCGCCGCGGGTGTTGTTGCTGCTGGTGAGCTGGGGAACCAGGTCGTGGCCGTGGAACAAATTGTCGCCGAGCACCAGAGCGGCGGGCGCCCCCGCCAGGAACTCCGCGCCGATCAAAAAGGCCTGAGCCAGACCATCAGGACTGGGCTGCATCGCGTATTGGATGCTCATGCCCCAGCGATGGCCATCGCCCAGCAAGCGCTCAAACGCCGGCAGATCGAGGGGGGTGGTGATGATCAGCACCTCGCGAATCCCGGCCAGCATCAAGGTGCTGAGCGGGTAATAGATCATCGGTTTGTCATAGACCGGCAAGAGTTGCTTGCTGACGCCTTGGGTGATCGGGTGCAATCGTGTGCCACTCCCGCCAGCCAGGATGATCCCTTTCCGTTGAGAGGAAGCGGCACCCGAAGCCTTTTGCCAAGGCGAGTTGGAAGACGTGGACAAACCCAAGCGTGCCAAATCATGACGGGCTTATTGAACCATGCGCGCGTTTGTGTCGTCCGTGCGGCGTGACACTTGGCCGCAAGTCCCCTCTTGGGCGGGTCTCTGGGATCCCGAGGCGTTCCGCGCCTGGGCTTGGGGTTGGGGGGAGGACCGTAGGTGAATGGGGGGGGGAGGGGGCGCCATCCCCCTCGCGGCCTGTCGCCAAGCGGCGCAGGGGTTGGCTCAACAGCAGCGTGAGCACGAAGGCGCTGAATTGCACCACCACGACACAAGGGCCGGAGGGCAGGTTGGTCCATCCGGAAGCCAGCAGGCCGATCAAGGCGCAGCCGCCCCCCAAGAGCGTGGAGAGGAGCACGTAGGTCGGAAAACGTCGGCTGATGAGGCGGCTGGAGCAGGCGGGGAAGACCACGAAGGCGCTGATCAAGAGCACGCCCACCGCTTTGATCGAGGCGGCCACCACCAAGGCCAGCAAGATGATGAAGGTCAGTTGATGGCGGTTGGTTTTGACGCCAAAGGCGCTGGCCAGATCCCCGTGGAGGGTGAGCAGGATCTGGGCGCGCAGGGTGAGCAGCAGGTAGGCGACCGCCGCCAGCGCCAGGGCGCCGATGAGAAGGAGATCTCCGCGGCTGATGCCGAGGATGTCGCCAAAGAGCAGTTGCTGGATGCCGCCGCGGTAGGTCTGCACCAGGCTGAGGGCCACCACGGCAAAGGCCAACGAACTGGAATACACGATGTTCAACAGCGCGTCGGCGGGCAGGCGGCTGCGTTCCACCAGAGCATTCACCAACAGGGCAAACACCACGGCAAAGGGGATCAACACAAGGGTGGGGTTGATGTTCAACACAATCCCCAAGCTCACGCCCAGCAGGGCGGAATGGCCGAGGGCATCACTGAAGAAGGAAAGCTGGCGCAAGACGGCAAAGCTGCCCAGCAGGCCGCCCAGGCTGCCGGTGAGCAGGCCGCCAAGGAGGGCCCGCTGCATGAACGGCTGGCTGAGCACCTCCCCCAGGGACACGGGATCCGCCATCAGCGCCCCCCGAGGGCGCGCGTCAGGTTGGCCACGTTGCGGCGCATCACCCGCGCAGAGGTGTCAGGGTCCGCCGCGTCTTCGGCGCTGCCGGTTTCCAGGGGATCAAAGACGCTGATCGCCACCCCCAGATCGCTGGCCAAGGACTGGAAGGAGCGGCCCCCCTCCTGGGGTTCGCTGAGCAAAGCCCGCAGGTCGCCGCGCTTCACCTCTGCCGAGAGCCGCTCCAGAGCGGCGGGGGTGGGGTTCATCTCCGGCACATCCACCAGAAACACCGCTTTGAAGCCGTAGCGATCGGCGAAGTAGGGAGCCACATCATGAAACGCCGCGAAGGTCTTGCCCCGATACGGTTGGAGTTGTGCGGCGAAATCGCTGTTGAGCTGGCGCAACTGGGCCGTGGTGGCGGCGGCCCGTTGACGGTAGCCCGAGGCGCAGCCGGGATCCGCCTGGATGAGGCCGTCGCGGATGGTCTCCACCTGGTGGGCCGCTCGCAGGGGATCGAGCCAGATGTGGGGATTCACCCCGCCATGGTCATGGTCATGGGAATGGTTCCCGTGGGCGGGGGCTCCTTGTCCTTGTCCTTGACGTTGGGGGCTCCCGTCAGCGTGGCCACCCCTCGGCTGGAATCGATCACCTTCAGGTTGGGCGGGTTGGCGGCGGCGATCAGTTTGTCCAGAAAGCCCTCCATGCCGAGCCCGTTTTTCACCAGCACCCGGGAGCGGCGCAGGGCGAGCAGGTCGCCGGGCTTGGCCTGGAAGTCGTGGGGGCCGAGGCTGGGGGGCACCAGGGTGGTGACCCGGGCGCAGTCCCCGGCCACGGCGCGGGTGAGCAGGGTGATCGGCAGGAAGGTGGCCATCACCTCCAGGGGCGGGCCGCTGCGGGTGGGGGTGGTGCTGGTGGCGCCAGCGGGGGGGCTTGGGGTGGTCCTTGGCTGGGGGGTGGGCGCCGTGCAGGCGAGGAGCAGGGCGGGGAGGAGGGCCAGGGTGGTGCTGATGGTCAGCGGGCGGGGCCGCCGGAGCGACAGCCGACGCGACAGCGGAAGTGGGCCTGTTGGAGCCTCGGGGGAACAGGAGCTGCGGTTTCGACCCATGGCGATGCGGAACTCCAGGATCACCCACTTTAACGCTGAATGAGAATCATTCTTGTCGCTATGGGGCGACGCGGCGATCGATGGCTTGTGATTCCACGTGCTGAACAGCTCAACGCCTTGTTTGACTCGCCTTCTAATCTGTCAATTCATGGATGTTTTCTAAGCCTGTCTCAGGCGGCTTTGGGAGCCGTGGCCCTTGCCTTGATCAGGTCGAGCAGGTGGCAGATGTCATCGACTTCGGCTGCCGAAAAGAGACTCTCTGGACCTTGCGCGAGGTCGCTGAAGGGTGGCTCGTAGAGACGGGTGGCCTCCAGAACACCACGGCTGGTGAGCTCGTTGATGATCTCGTTGATATAGCGGATTTGGTTGGCGGTGTGCGTTCCATCGGCCAGAAAGTCCGCGAAGACTTCCTTGGCGGCATTGCGCTCAAGACCGACGAGGGAGCGGATGAACAGGCCAAAGCCATTGGACTCCTGAGCCGCCCGCTGGATCGCCTGCTCGCTGCCGACCCCATGGGAGAGCAGGAAACGCTGCAGTTCATCGAGGTCCGCAGGGGTGAGGGGTTGGTTGCGGCGGAGGCGCTGCATGGTGAGGTGATCCTCATGGTCCCTGAGGAAGTCGCGGGCCCGCAGGCGGAACTGCTGGAACTCGTCACGGGTGAGCAAGAGAGCGGGATCCACCTCGATCAGCTCACCGAGCTCGTCAGCGCAGGAGTTCGGCGAGCGTCTGGCGATGAAGCTGCAGAGCATTGTCGGGATGGCCAGCGAGCTTCAATTGCCCGGGAATGGCCAGGCCGGGCCCGGAAGGCAGCGCCTTCTCATCAATGGTGGCGATCAGCGCCAGCCGACTGCGGAACAGGCGGGTGCTGAGGGTTTCCGGGGCGGCGGTGAACACGACGCCACCCTCGCCGAGGAAAAATTCGAGGTTCTGGCAGAGATCGAAGATCCAGAAGCACGCCTTGTCCTGGCCGGGCCCGAACAGGTCCTTGCAGGTGCGGGTGCCGCGCCCCACCATCTGCCAGAACTTGGTGCGGGAGCGCACCGGTTTGAAGAACACAAGATTGACGATCTCCGGGATGTCGATGCCGGTGTCGAGCATGTCGACGGAGATGGCGATGCGCAGATCGCTGCCTGGATCGGCGAACTCGTCAATCAGCGACTGGGCGTACTTCACCTGGTTGTCGATCACACGGGCTGCTTTGCCGGCGAGATGAGGGTGGTTGTGATCAAAGCGCTCGCGGATGAACTCCGCATGCCTGTGGTTGCGCGCAAAGATGATGGACTTGCCGAGTCGATCGCCGCCAGCTTCAAGGCAGCCCTTGGTCATCAAGACCTGCAGCCCCTTGTCAACAGTATCGGTGTTGAACAACCAGGCATTGATGGCGCTGGATTCGACACGATCCTTGTTCTGCATGTTCTCGTCCCAGTCGAGCAGGTCCCATTGGGCCTTTTCCTCGTCGCTGAGGGTGGCATAGCTGATGCCTTCGCGCGGAAAGCGCAGGCGCACGGAGATGGGCCTGAAGGGCACAAGGAAGTTGTCGGCCACGGCCTGATCAAGGCCGTACTCATCGGTGGGCATCCCGAGCTCACGATCGAAGAGCTCATAGGTGTTGCGGTCGATCTCATCCCGTGGCGTGGCCGTGAGCCCGCTGAGCAGTGAATCGAAATAGGCAAAGATCGCCCCGTATTTCTGGTAGATGCTGCGGTGGGCCTCATCGATGATCACCAGATCGAAGTGCCCCACCCCGTAACGCTTGACGTCCTTGCTGTCTTCCGCCTCGATGAGGTTCATCATCGTGGGATAGGTGGAGAGGAACACGCGCCCTTCGCCGCCCTTGTTGGTGACGAGGTTGACGGGGGAGCAATCGGGGAGGAAGCGCCGGAAGGCACGTTCAGCCTGGAGAACGAGGGAGGTGCGATCGGCGAGGAACAGCACCCGTTTCACCCAGTTGCAACGGGTGAGCACGTCGGTGAGGGAGATGGCGGTGCGGGTTTTGCCGGTGCCTGTGGCTTGCACCAGGAGAGCCTTGAGATGGCCCAGTTCCAGGGATTCACAAATCGCTCGGATCGCCCGTTGTTGGTAGTAACGACCGGCAATGGTGGTGGAAATGATGGCCTGGGAGAGGGGTTTGCGAATCTCCCGGCGGCGGATCAGGGTTTCGAGCTCGTCTTGCTTGTAGAAGCCCTGCACCTCGCGCGGCGGATAGCGAAGGTCGTCCCAGATGTGGTGGCGGTAGCCATTGGAGAGAAAGATCAGCGGTCGCTGGCCGTAGCGCTGCTCCAGGCAGTTGGCATAGAGCTCGGCCTGGCGCTGGCCCTCCATCGGTTCGCGGCTGCTGCGTTTGGCCTCCACCAGGCCCAGCGGCTTGCCGTCGTCGCCCCAGAGCACATAATCCACGAAGCCCTGGCCCGTCGTGTTGGGCATGCCCTGCACCTCGTGCTCATGGGTGCAGGTGCTGCCGTGCTCCCAGCCGGCTTCCTCCAGGTAGTGGTCGATGTAGCCACTGCGCACCGCGAACTCGGTCAGCTC
>Ga0194129_10006856_pt1 | contig 13790 bp, 8 predicted proteins | sample TA2KigCa35mmetaG_FD_150862 | JGI IMG/M metagenome (GOLD analysis project Ga0194129, IMG submission 150862) | Freshwater microbial communities from Lake Tanganyika, Tanzania - TA2015038 Kigoma Deep Cast 35m | ecosystem: Environmental > Aquatic > Freshwater > Lake | place: Tanzania: Lake... | reverse complement strand
AGTTATGTAAAAATCACATCACAATCTTTACTCCATCTATTCGAAAGGAGGAGAACTCTCATTCTCATACTATACAAAGAAATTATCTTTAAGTTCTTTTTCGGCGAAAAAACACACCGTCGAATTTTCCTAAATACGTTCGATTATTCGATTATATCTTCGATTTGTTTTGCTGATTTACATATCCGAAATCGATGATACCACCTTTTCGAAACAATCGGCAACACTTCTAATTGAACAAGCTTAAAACTTGTGTCTAATAATCCTAAAGCCATTTGCTCTTCTTGCCCTTTTAATGTAAGCGAAAAAACAGACTTGAGAACAAAATGAAGAAGAAGCATAACATGTTCGCGGCTTACATAAAATCGATACACTTTACCTTGATTGATGTCATTAAATGACTTGATAATATAATACACTAATTGATTGAATTGCGGTGCGTCATTCACATCAATTATACCATCTGATAATATTTTATTGAACCCGGTTTCGAGTATAAAGTTGAGTTGATCTCGTATTCCGTCTTCGCATATATATTTCTTAATAGATTCAAGATCATATTGAGAGAATCTGTCTTTAAATTCATCAAAAATACGTTCGATCTGATTGATTGCTAAAGTTGAATCCCTTAGCATCGCATGGAGACGCGCTTTCTGAAGAAAGGGGATCGCAAAAATTAAGTTGAATGTGATGTCTTTTGCGAATTGAAACAACGACAGTTTTGTTTTTTTAATCTCTGTGTCATCGTCGTCATAATCAATCGCACTATCTCTATCTTCTTCTTCGATGATTACCTTTTTGTTTAATGTATTTTTAGGTATGTGTTTTGGCGCTGTTTTCTTCGTGGTGCCAGTTACTGCCGCTGTTTCTGGCATGCCTGACTCAGATGACGGAATTTGTGCTAAAGTCGCCGGTCCGGTAGGGTTTGCGGGCTGTGAGTTGATACCACTATTCACAGGTGTGCTTACTGCATGAGTTTGTTGAACTTGTTGCGCGGTTTGTGGCACTTGTAATGAAACATCGGTTTGCTTTGTTCCGACTGATGGTGTTTTTTGTTTCTGTTTTGCGAGTTGATTCATCACATCTGTCATTGCGGTATGATTGATTGACTTTATAAAGTTCATGTTGTCTGTTGTTGTTGTTATGAGTGCCGGGGGTATATTTGGTTTCATGGGCACATTCACCGGAACCGGCACCGGGACATTATATTCCGGTATTTCAAATATATCATTTACAACGAGTTGCTGTGGTGCTTGTTGTGCTTGTTGTGCTTGTTGTGCTTGTTGTAACTGTTGTAACTGTTGTAACTGTTGTAACTGTTGTGACTGTTGTGACTGTTGTAACTGTTGTAACTGTTGTAATTGAGAATTACGATTAACAAGATCTGCTGTAATGTAGAATTGCGGATTCATTATTTCCTATATATCATCTATTTATTTTGTTTATTCATCATGGTAAATACACGCTTTTTTTGTTTGATGTTCAACAATTTAAAGTCACGAATGTACTCTTCGAGTGAAACACGCGTATCATCATCGGTTCGTATGCTTTCTCTTAATTCAGGTGATACATAAGTCAAAGGAATTTTCAACATCGACGTGGTTTCGTCAAGTTTAATCTCAATTAATCCAAATCGGGATGGAACATCTTGAATAATCTGAAACGGTTGAATGAAGAAATAGCTTTCGGTCATCTCATCTCCAAATAATACCATATAATTTTTACCATTTTCACTTAATAATGTCTGTGAAACATACACCATCGGAATCTTAAAATACACAGCTAAAAGCCAAACATCGATATTGGTAAGAAAGTAATTTTCACTTTGAATAACTTGTGCTAATGTCGCGCGTCCTTCGTTGATGATATCGGCATATTGTTTCATACCATAACCGTTGAGTATCATTGTGAGTTTTTTGTCTAAACCATTACTCGCAAGTTTCGCATACTCCGTTACGAGAATATCTTTTAATCCCGCCACCGTCATATTTGCGAATTGATCAATATGTTGAAACCGACAGTTATCGCACATGAAATAATTACACTGTCGGCACGCAAAATCAGCTTGGTCAAAACCGATATTTGTTTGACATTTCACACATATCTCGGATTCGGGTTCTTGAGCTGCTGCTGCTCCTGAGGTTGCAGCCCCCATTAACACAAATTCACCACTCTTGCGAACACACGCATGGCCACTTGGACATTTTGAAGCAATTTGGGCGACTGTTCTCAGTATTGTTAGCATGATATCAAATGAACATTCATTACGTTCGTTGGAAAATAAAATTTCAAAGGTGTTTATCTTCGGAAAAAAGGTATTACGTAACTTAACTGTAATTTTGCGTTTGGAAACTTCTTGACAAAAATCGAGAACATGGTTGATTTCGTTTATGCGCAATACATCAGAAGAACCACTCGCACTAAAAGGGTTGTCTTCGATTGCTTCGTTTGCGTCAGCTTCATCTCCAGCTGCTGCTCCCACTCTAGCCTTTTCCGAAATACCAGACACCGACGCCAAAGGTTTCACTTTCGTCGCACGTTTTACACCCGTTTCTATTTCAAAATACCGATCAACATACTCTTTATTATAAGTTGGGTCATAATGCTGAACGCCATAACTTCCCGCATTACTTGGCGCAACTGTATAAAAATTGGTCTGGTGTATATATGGGTTCGCATCTGCTGGTTCCATATTTTCAAAGTAATCTTGTGTAATAAATGTTTCTAACAGTATAATTTCATTCTCTCGAAGATTGTATTTTATATCTTGGAACGTCGGATACTTCATCGGTTCAAACATAAATAATCGAACGCGCTCGTAACGAATCATTTCATCCGCCAATTTTCCGAAGTAAGCGACTTCGTTATCAATATCTGGAAACATTAGGTTACGTTGAGGTAGTAAAAGCTTACACATTCCGCCAAATTCTTTCAGACAGTAACTCTTTTTACCACATGTTTCGTCATCACTTGTAATACAACCAGATACTTCACCTACCATTTTTAAGGTTTCTTTACTATACCGAATGAATGAAACATGCTTTGATACTAACTTTTTCATGTAAGATATGATTTGCGACAATTTATTCGTATAAATGACAAATGAAGAACCGATTAGCTTCTCGATGTTATCTTTGGTTGCCTTATTTTCTGGTCGGTTCAATACATTTCTCGCTGTGTTACGGAAGACATTATAAAAGTTCGTTTCCAGGCGTATATTGCGAACATATCTCTCGCGCGTCTTGTCAGCCATTTTATCCGTCGGTGTAGTTTGGATAGCTTCATCCGCAACAAGATGATTACTTTCGGTAATCGTGGGTAAGTCATCGTTTTGGTTCATTTGTGGGTCATTTTCAACATTCACTTGAATAAACTGGTTTGTTTCTGTAATTACGCCAACGATTAAGCCTTCTTCTACCACTTTTACTCTTGGAAGACAGTATATATCTTTTTTGGTGGTCTTTTTCACATGTCGTTGAACCTCTTTTAAGAATTCGACTGTTTCATGGTAACTCATGGTCCATAGTTGGTCATCGTTCATTTGTATTGTTGGAATCGAATGACTCGCTGATGCCGCTGATGTTGCTGATGCTGCTGCTTCTGATGTCACCGACGCCACACTAACGCCACTTTCATATTCGAGAGGTGCTGAAACCGCGGTGGGGATAACTCCTTTCCAATATGACTTTTCATAAACTTTCTTTTTAACTTGTGATGGATCCAATCTTACTAGCTTTGACATGGTTTGTGACACTTGTAATCCAATAACCTTTCCATTATAGTTCATCACCTGTGCGTGTATTGTAAAACCGGCTTCTCTCAATATTTTTGCTACAATCGACGCAGGCAAATTCATCTTATACTTATATTCACGTGGCTGACTTGCGTGTAGGCGACAATACGCAAAATACAAATCACGCACCGTTTCTATAATATGTTTTATTTTCGGCATCAACGTTTTACTTTTTAAAGAGAATCTGCCTAACACGCTGAATTTACCATTAGACTTGCTTTCAAACAAATAAATCGGTTCATAGTATATATCGCGTTTCATAAGAATGATGGTCTTACGATTGATATCGAACACTTCACCAGAATAAGCATTTGTCGGACAGATTACCTGAACATTATTCGTAATATCGTCATCTGGAATATGAAGAAGTATGATGTTATTTCCATGTTTAAACAATCTCTCGTTAGGGCGTGATACAATATCCCATAAGTAAGTATGATCGATAACTGATTCATCATCTTCAAGATATGCCACGAAGTTTTCAAACGCATTACATATCCTTGCGAAGGTTTCTTTGGGAAGTGTTCGAGAGATTTGAGACGTTGAATACTTGCGCACGATGTCGGCTTCGCGCAGTTCCTTATCAGGATTATAAAATGAATCTACTAACGTTCCATTCTGTAACGTTCTAAACATATCTACGTCGAGAGATTGAATTATGAGCGTTCGCATCTCTCGGATCGTCGGAATATATTCGCTATCTCTTCTCACCATTTCACTTCGTGCCGCCATCGCGGTGCTTGATGATGGACGAGGAGTCATCGCAACTGGTGTTTCATCATCTGACGCATATTCCGACTCAACGCGTGGTGTGAATGACATTTGCGACAAAGGTCTAGGTGCGGCGACTGCTGCTTCTCCACCACCACCCCCTGCGGCGGCGAGGCGTTTTGATAAAATTGACGCATTTTTCTGTATTGTATCTGTAACTTTTCTAAGAATGTCGGTCTTCGTTGAATCAGCCGATATTGAAAGTGATTCTAATCCAGATGTTTGTGACTTAGTTTGTCCTGGTACTGCGAGACCACCAGCGCTAGTGCTGAGAGGTGCGGTGACCGCACCGACTAACGTAGCTGTAGGTTTTTCGGTGTTTATACTTTCCTTATAATAATACGCAATCGCAGATACGAATGATTGACGTTCGTTTGTTTCAACACCTCGTCGAATAAGACATGGTGTGTCTTTTTTAATCGCCGCATTTTTAAGACTTATTTGACAGTTACGATTATCTGTAAATAGGAACTTTTGAAGTTGGGTCGGTAAATAACCAAAACGGCCATTTTCAAGAGGAAACTTATCCGAACTTAAAATACGGTCATCTTTCATTTCGTTTATTTTGACGGGTTCTTGCTGAAAGGACACGTGTGGCATTTGGACGCGTGGAGTTTCGACAACTTCTGCGTCTTCGGCGGCGGCCGAAGGTCCAAATACTGACTCGTCAGCAGCACTCGATACAGTTGTGTCCGATTCAACACTTTTCATGAGATCTCCACGGGCTGATTTCGATTTTGACTTTGGTGCGCTTAATTTCACGGTTTCAAACTGTTTTGCTTCACACTCTTGCCTTCTTGCGGTTTGTGCGGGCTTATCCCACTGTGCGAAACAACATGGAACACATAATCCTTTCGGGTGAGCATCTTTCTTCAAAAATCCGGGATAATGTTGTTTATAATTGCCCTTTTCATCCACGTGATATTTGTCATCGGTGAATTCGAAAATAGTCGCACCTGGTGGTATTTTTTTGGCCTTTTGAGGAATGACTGTTCCATATTTTCCCGACTTTACTTCTTCTTCTGTCAAACTCGTATTATGCTTCAAACTCCAGTATCTTGGACAAATATAATGATACGGTTTGCTTGCGTCAGAACCATACGTAATACTGTGCGTGTATGAACCTGGATGTTCGCGATCGATGCGGTCCTTCTCTTCACTCGTTAATATCACTGGCTGGCGTCGTACATTCCATGGACAGCTTCGCGAATATGCGTTGAATTTTCCTGCATCTTCGTTTAAATGGATTATCGGATCACGTTCTTGTATTCTTTTCGAAAATGGGTTTGGATTTGCTAATTCCATTCCAGTTATATCAGAAAGATCTTCTTCTTCTGGTTCGACCTCTTCAGCAGCTCCGGCGGCACCAGTGCCTGATGCGGTGGATTTTGATGTTCGCGCAGCGGCTCCTCCTCCGCCTCCTTGCGCGCTACTTGGCGCACTATCGCCAGGTTCATCATCATCATCATCGTCATCTTGTAGCAAGTCAAATAAATCGACCTGGTCTTCATTTTGAGCGGGTGCTTCAACTTCAAAACCAAAAATGGGTTCAGGCGCTCCGGATGCGGACCCTGCCGCAGGTTTTTTTACTTCGCGAACAATTTCTTCCATGAGATCAATCGGCTCTTCTTTGTCACTTGCGATGACATCGCCAGCTGGGCGGGTTTGTGATTCCATCGCGAATCTCTCAACGGTGGTCGCAGGTGATTGTCCTTCATCAAATGCCGATGCTGACGATGAGGTCGATGAGGTCGATGCCGATACCGCTTTGGTGCCTAATGGCGGGATTCGTGGTGCGGCAGTATTCGCGCATAATTCGGATATTTTTTCATAAGGGATATTTGTAGTGCTCGGATTCTGATAAATACGAATAATTGAATCGATATACGCATGTAACGGTGTAAGGTATAGTATATTGTTAATATTTGTAATTTCGATCGTAATAATGTTATTGAACGCCCCTTTCGTTATTTTCGTGAGAAAACCGGGATTATTTTTTATGCGTATAGCACCTCCGCGAAATCGCGAAAATTGCTGAGTTTGAAGTGAAGACAAAAACGCGGATAATTTACTTCTAGCCTCCGGTTCGCCCATCCCATAATTATCTCTCAATCCGTCAAGAATATCTCGGTCACTTTGGCGCTTGTTCATCATTTCGATAATATACGCATCTTGGCTTGACATGTCATTATAATTACTTACTCGTTTGTAACGGAGAATGATTCCTTTCTTTAAACTACCTTCCACTTCATTAAACGCACTTGAGATACATTTGATCATCTGCTTGATTTCGATATTCCGCGTGATCGGTAGTTGCGCAAAATGTTCCAAGTTAATTATTTCGATTTGTGGATGATACAGCCGAGAGAATAGGTTCATTTGAAATCCGCCTTGTTCAACATGCTCTTTGATTACACGAAGAACTGGATTCACAGTGGCGATAATAATTTGTTCGATTTCAGTCGTTGTGAATGAATATTTCGCGAATAATTTTACATAAACAGACCCTTTGGGATAAAATTCACAAAGAACCGGAATTTGTAAATGCGTTGCCTTATGGTCAGGTATATCCGGATTTGAATAAATATAGTTGATATAGATACTTACACTCTTCTTACGTGATGTGGTTTTAATCAACCGAAAAATATCGCCTTTCGGAAGATATGGGATTTTACGCCCACTTCGACTAATACCCGATATGAATAATTTGTAGATATTGTCGCGTTTTTTGCCAGGATTGTGCTTGATATATGGAATGGATTCCGAGCAGTGGATGAGTTTAAAAATCGCATCAAGTGACTGATTATATGGCGTTTCTGGATGGATCATGAATTCAACGCCCCGAATCCCATTATCGATGTAATTATGTTCGACTGTCCTTCTCTCGTAGATGTCATATAGAAGTTTAATATTCGCGGTCTGGCGCATGAATTTCTCGTTGATGATTCTCTTGTCAGCGTCAAATAGTTTTGGTTTATGAAGCATGAGTGTATCGTGAGAATGGATCGTTGCCAAGTCTGTCTCTCCGGATGCTTCTGCGGAACCTTTTTCGAGAGATGTCCGCGGTGTATCATCTCGGAAGGACGAAAGATAAGGATAATATAATGAGACCATATACGCCTCGTGTATCGGTTTTCCGAATTCGAATGGTTTCTCTTTTCCGGCAGTGCTTTCTCGGAGGGCGGTTTCTTTTGCGTAGATCAGCGCATCTTCTGCTGAAACCAAGTAGATCGCGTTGTCAATAAATATTCCATAGTCAATTAACACCATCTTGTTTGTTGTATTCACAAGTTCGCTTGCGTGTATTTCTAAAAACGAATCGGCATTTTCTGCGTCAAAAGGATTCGCAGGATAAGGATAATCATATGTTTCGGTAATATTCAAACTTTGGCCTAATGTTATATTTACAATACGCGGAGTATCTTCCAATTTCAGATTTGCGATATTTGTATAGCTATACAATTTTTCGACAGGAGTACCAAGTTCTGTGTTTTTTGAAAGGTTGTCAATATTTAACAAATAATTCTGAACTCGTATTGGCGTCATTTCTAATTTTCCGTTGGATGTAATCTGGTCATACGCAAGTTGTGTAGTAACATGTTTTGCTTGCTTACAAAATAAATATAACTCCGCATAGGAAAGCGCAACTTTATCACGTGTCAGATAGAGGAATTTCTTTTTAATGGTTTCGATGGAATCGTCTGGGTATATTCGCTCTGGAAGAAAAACCACCTTTACATGATTTTGATGAATGACTCTTAACTCATAATCACTAAATATTCTTTGAAAGTGTGGATTTTCTGGCTCTTGTAAAAAAACGTCGTTGATATCCACGATACCGCCTTCGTCTGTCATAAATTCTACGTTGCCATAAAATACGTAGATTACGTTATACTCGGGCGACAGTTCGGATGCCGCCGTTGTCGATGCCGTTGCCGTTGCCGCTGCTGCTTCTCCCACACTTGCGCCACTTTCCGACGACCTTTCTGTTGTTGGCCTGGTACTCACTCGTGATGATGATGGTGGCGTAATATCAGGCGAACGTATATGATAAATTTTATAAATAGGAATATCTGATGCGACGTTTTCCATTCCAGATGTTACTATTATATGATAAGAAGATTATACTTTATTATCATATCATGTTGATTTATATAATAGATATAGCGGTGTATCATGGTATAAATAGAAAGATATAGTATAAACACACACAGAGACATTATGTCCAAATCACCCACCGTATTCAAAATGATCGTCGCCCTTTGTCGTGGCGGCGGTATCGGTTTTCAAGGAACGCTCCCGTGGCCTAAAATCGACCGAGATCTCCGATTTTTTTCACATATGACGCGTTCCGATGTATTTCCGTATAATAGCGCGGTGGTTATGGGGCGGAAAACATGGGAAAGCATACCGGATGATCATCAACCTCTTCCGTTTCGCGATAATATTGTCATTTCAGCAATCCATGATTTTGAAAGTGAAGAACACAAACCTGGTGTGATATTCGTAAAAACATTATCGGATGTTCATAAATTCACGATGAATTATGACGTTGTATGGTTTATTGGCGGTGCGTCGATCTATGAACAAGTTCTTACGCCATGCCCGACAACTGGCAGCATGTTATTCCCGATTGACGATATTTTTATAACATTCGTCGATGAAACTTATGAACATGACGCAGCATTTCCTTTGACGTATCAATATGACAGTGTTGAAGAATGGATGTCGCTTCGAAATAAAGATATACACCATCGTGCGATATGGTGCTGGACTGACGATAAAAGCATTCCTCCGTTTGTTTCTTTTTTTGCAGAAGGACCAATGAGTAATCATGTTTATCGTATAAAAGAAGTGGATCGAGAGATTGTATCAAAAGTTACTCGACCAGCAGACATTCGTGCCATAGAAGATAAACGAACACCGAATTCGATATTTCTTCATGCGACGAGACTGATGGAGGTCTGAATGCGTTCCGCCGCATACCACGGGTCGGGTTAGTTTCTGACGCGTCGGAGTCGCATAGTGGTCGCATCAGTCACACGTCGGATTCTTTGGCTCTTTGGCTCTTTGGCCCCGTGGTGCGCGGCGGAACGTGCTTTACGGCGGTGTGCGGCCGGACGCACCTAGTTATCAAAGTGCGGATTATCATTAATCGTCATTCCACAATATTCCTTCGGCCGGAGTTTATAATCCTCCGGGTGATACACTTTGATTTTATGAGCTTCGTCGATGAGGAACCGGAAATTATTCCAGAACTCGTCTTTGTGTCCAACACTCTCCGTCATAATATGACTCAACTCGTGGAGTGCGACGAATGTCAGCGTGTTTTCATCGATGAGTTTATTTCCCTTCTTCGTTGTATTTACACAAAACGCAAGCTTCTCGCCTTTGTTCTCACTATATGCGGTGTATTCACTTGTCGGCAACGTCTCGCTTATTTTTTCAGGTCGGAAGTTTTTCACTAAACGTTTCACATTCTCTCGGTCAGGATATGTATCTCCCATATGCTTTACAACCTTCTTCATCTTTTGGGTGACCGTCGCAAGAAGATCGGCAGCAAGTTCAAGCTTCGCACGTTCGCGCACACAATATTTATTACCATCCACTTTGGACACAATACATTTTAATTGAAACGCATCAGACTCTTGATAGATTTTCAAGCAGACAACAATAATAAAAATAATAATAATATATCCAAAAACGCTTGTTTTAAACATTACGTTATTGTTATATAAATACGAACAATATACTTTGATATTTATATAACAAGATATTTTGTTTTGTTTCGTTTGATTTGATTCATACACTCGGAAACACCCATTTATCGACTGTTGTTCTCACGCAGAATGCGCGGTGGGCGAGTATCCCTATGATAAAGAGTGTTACGAGAGATTTCCAGAATGAGATATTGAATGTGCGAGAGATAATGAACGCTACGATGATGGTCGCAACAACATCAACGACCGCAATATCGAATACGCGGTAAGAATGTGCGCCTTCTCTCGGACGCCCGAATATATCTTTGTAACGACATAAGTCAATGCCGAAGATTTTCATATCAATGACTATCTCGTTGTATAACCGAGAGATTATAGTATCGGACATCGCCAGTTAGGGTCGGGTTTGTTTATAAAATCGGGTGTATGTGTATAATCCACGGTGAGCTCTTCGCCTGCTTCGATGTCATCGGCGGCGATAATCCACCATTCTCCGGTGGTTTTATCCGGTGTTGTCGAGAGATATGTATTCGGTAGAACCGACCGAGGTGGAATAAATCCGTCTCGATCTTTGCCGGGACAGTGGTTAATTTTACCACCGATAAGTGTGACAGTTTCATCTGGATTGATCGCAACGAATAATCTCTCGCCTTTTTTACGATGTCGTTTCGTAAATAATCCAAGACCCTGAATTTGACTTGGACCGATCGTAAAATCGGGACTCATGAAGATACCATGCTGGTAATTGACGAAAGCAGGCACGATGACGTTTTGAATCAATATAATCGATAACACAAATATAACAAATAATAAAAGAAGTGTCGAGAGAATGGACATGTGATGTTTCGCTGTGAACAACCGATTTGAATGTATATGTATATGTTACATAATATTACATCATGCGCGTTCGGCCGCGTGCCACCGAGTAATGCGCGTTCGGCCGCGTGCCACCGTCATCATGAAACATTATGTAATATTGGTTTTCAAGATTACATAAAATAACTGCGGCCGAACGCAACGGTGGTATGCGAAGGCGGCGGCACTTACTGAGCACCGCAACCCAACTCAAGAGGAGTGCGCATCAGGTCAGGAGCAAAAGTGCTCTGGTTCCAAGGACCCACATTCAGCTGAGGATTAGGGGGCTCAGAACGCAACTGAAGGTTGGCATTCTTCATGGTGTTGCCGATGGTGTCGATACCCGTCAAAAAAGTAGCGGAAAGCAGATTCTGGCCAAGAAGGTCGCCGCTGCCAGAAGGATTCAAGCTGCCCCACTGATTGTTAGTATCACGGGGAAGAAGATCAGACGGGTTGGCGACAGGGAGGTTAGCCGCTCCGGCGGGAGCACCACCTTGTCCAGTCATGCCATCAACGGATGAAACCCCGTTGGCGCCGGTGGTAGCAACAGGGGCTGCCTGCTGACCTCCGACCATAGGAGCATTCGGGCGGCCATTTGCCTCACCCTGAAGAGGTTCGTGGGGGACAACGAACTTTTGGTCGGAATATGTATAAACGGCATATACAAGAACAATCGCACCCAAAATCACAAGGATGTGATTCGCACGAAGTGTTTTCTCTAAATCAGACAAAAAACTCATTCTTATAATTTAATTGTATATAAAATAAATGATAAAATAATGTAATCAATATCAATTCTTGCTGTCGTCGTCGGAACTTTCCGAATCTAAATCATCTAAATCATCCAATAGATATTTTGCCTTTATTTCTTTTGCTTCTAAATATGCGCGCATAGCAGCTCTTTTCATTTCGTTTGCCTTTTGTTTGGCAATTTTATACATTTCATAAAGGACGTCCTTATGTTTTTTTAATGTAATCGGCTTACTTGTGTTTGACGAAACCGTCTGAACCTCAAATGTTGGCTCATTTACATCGATTACATCAGGTATATTTTTAAAATCGATATCCACTTCGGTGTATTCAAAATGTTTTAATGGCCGCTCTGATATATATTTTTCGGTTTCATCAATCAAAGGTCCGTCATGGATTTCATTCCCCACCACGTTGGTGTGTGTCTCGGCGTCGGCGTCTGCGTTGGCATTCGAAGAATCAACCGAGTGTTCCATACATTTATCGAGATCTAAGCCTAAATCTTTCTTCTTTTCGACCGTTTTGTTTGATTCAGTTGGATCATTCAATTGAGTCGTCGTCGCCGCCGCCATCGCTTGTCGGGATGCTTCATCACGAATTAAACATGTTTCAAATAAAGGAATGTCTGGTATTACTAATACCTGACGCAACAATAACTCAATTTGAAAGTTACGTGATGTGAATTTTATACCCTGAAACTCGACAATAGATATAATGGATTGTTCAGCCTTAATATATTCAACGGACACCGACTTCTTATTTTCATCGAACACTTTACACAAAAATGGTTGGACACTTGTATTCGTTGTAATATGACGACCTGGTTCTAAATTTACACGTAATAAGTAATTGCCTGTCTTATATGCGCGTAGAGGTGAAGCAAGCGAGTTTTCGATATCGGTTTGGTCTAATTCTTGCGTGAACCATATATGTCTCTTTTCATAGAGTAATTCAACAGACCGTTTTTCTAAACTTGTCATCCACTCAAAGAATTCGGTATCTCCTTCATTCGATGTTAATACTAAATCAATATGTGCTTTTTTACCGGCAATTACAATACCCTGTTTCGAAAGTGTTTTCGTTGTTTGAATGTAAAGAGGTTGCTTGCTTTGACAATATGAATATCGCGTGAGATAAGATCCGCCCGTAATATGCTGTGGTGGAGATAACTGTAGTTTGTCAAAATGAAACGAATCGTTGGCTTGGAAAACATCCATGTTGAGCACTGCGTAATACGATGAAACGAATTAGTATGACGCAATAAAATTATTACTGATAGATTACGAGTGAGTATTATGACATATTCCTAAATCGGAACATCCTTCGGTAGCAACAAAATCTCCAAGATGATTTAGCAAAGTTGGAACCGCTTGTTCAGCCGCACTAATACATAATTGTTGGACACTAGAAGGCAACACCTGGCATATTTGTTCAATATCTGTGGTTACAAAAGAAACAACTTTAGGATTATGGATGATGGTCTGATTCAATCCATTTGCTAAAAACATGCATGCGTCGCATTCTAGGGGATTCGCTTTCTCGACGATTGTCTCTTTGTCAGCAGCGAGGTTAGTAGCGGATTCATGTGCTAGGATGATGTGGTCTGTTTCATTAAGTGCGGGAGCATGAATCGGATGTGCGTTGGCGATACTAAACGGAAATATAGTAATCGATTCAGGGACAATCAAAAGGCTTAGTAAAAGAAGCGGAATAACTTTCATCGAATTTTATACATATTGTAAGTAAATTATTTCTATATCTAATGTATAATTAGTTATTATGCCTCGTAAATCCAATTCTAAACGCTCGCGTTCTAAACGCCAGAACCAGAACCAGAACCAGAACCAGAACCAGAACCAGAACCAGAACCAGAACCAGAACCAGAACCAGAACCAGAACCA
>Ga0194129_10006851_pt1 | contig 13802 bp, 14 predicted proteins | sample TA2KigCa35mmetaG_FD_150862 | JGI IMG/M metagenome (GOLD analysis project Ga0194129, IMG submission 150862) | Freshwater microbial communities from Lake Tanganyika, Tanzania - TA2015038 Kigoma Deep Cast 35m | ecosystem: Environmental > Aquatic > Freshwater > Lake | place: Tanzania: Lake... | reverse complement strand
AGCGTGCTGCGGGCCTGGATCGACACCCCCAAGGGTCCGGTGGAACTCAGCGGTAGCCCGCAGTACCTCAGCCAGGAGCGCTACCGCCGGCTGGAGCAGCTGCAGCGCCGCAGCACGGGCGGCCCTGCCGCTGGGCTGCATGGGCTCGCAGGCCCGCTCGTGCACGGTTGGGCCGAGCCCGGGCGCGTGCTGGAGCTGCTGCTCGACGGACAAGCCTGTTTGGCGTTGCGCGCTGATGCCCAGGGCCAGCTGCACGGGGTGCTGCCCGCCGAGGCTTGCGACGGGCGCCCCCATCAGCTGGAGCTGCGCGATGGGCGGGGCTGCAGCCTCGATGAGCGCATCGTGATGACGCCGTTTCAGCTGACCCCCTGGCCAGCCCTGCTGGAGCACAGCCGCCCCCCGTTTCCCGATCAACTGCACCCGCTGGTGCTGGAACAGCACCGCAGCCTCACCACCTGGTTGCACTGGGCCGCCAGCGGGGAGATGGAGCTGCCGCCGCAGCTGCCGCGGTTGCATCAGCTGCTGGCGCACGGCCGCGAACCCGAGGAGGCGGTGGTGCCCCTGGATCCACCGGTGCAGCTGCCCTGCAGCCCCAGCCCCGAGGTGTCGGTGGTGATCCCGGCCCACAACCACTACGGCGTCACCCGCCGCTGTCTGCTGGCAATCGCCTACGCGGCGAGCCGCGTGGCCATGGAGCTGATCGTGGTGGACGACGCCAGCAGCGATGGCACCTGCGAGGCGCTGGCACGGGATCTGCGGGGCTTTCGGCTCGTGCGACACGGGCGCAACCGGGGCTTCAACCAGGCCTGTCACAGCGGCGTGGCCGAGGCGCGCGCGCCCTACGTGGTGCTGCTCAACAACGACACCGAACCCTGTGCACGCTGGCTTGAGGAACTGCTGGCGCCGTTTGAGCGCTGGCCTGACACGGGCATCACCGGCGCCCAGCTGCTGTTTGCCGATGGCCGGCTGCAGGAGGCCGGCGGCATCGTGTGGGGCGACGGCCAACCCTGGAACTACGGACGCGGCGGCAACCCCTACGACCCACGGGTCAGCTACACCCGCCAGGTCGACTATGTGAGCGGCGCCTGCTTGGCCATTCCCACAGCGCTGTGGCACGAGCTGGGTGGTTTCAGTGCAGAGTTCGCCCCCGCCTATTTCGAGGACACCGATCTGGCGTTTGCGGCGCGGGCGCGGCAGCGGCGCGTGCGCTACGCCCCCCTAGCCCGGGTGATCCACCACGAGGGCACCAGCTGCGGCATCGACACCGGCAACCCCCACAGCAGCAAGCGGCTGCAACTGCTGCACGGGCCGCTGTTTCGGCGCAAGTGGCAGCACGCCCTGACGCCGTCGGGTCCGCCCTCGGCGGCGGCGGCCGAACGTCGGCGGTCAGGGTCATGCCGGCCCAGCCAGCTGTGGCGACCGCGCACGGCAGTCGCTGCCCTGGTGCTGCTCGACCTGACCCTGGTGCTGGTGCTGGCCGGCGGCGATCAGGGCGTTGAGCGCTCGAGGATGGCCCAGATCAGCGGCGAGCTCCACCAGATGCTGCCGCAGGGCCCGCTCGTCGTCACCGAGGGGTTCGCGGGCAAAGCCGCTGCGGATCAGCTGCTCGGTGACCTTGCCAAAAGGGGTGCGGTACAGGGCTTCGAGCTGCTCGGTCTCGACATCGAGCCACACCTGGGCCACCTGGCGGCGCCCGAGGCTGAGGTCACGAACGATCTCGGGATCCGACGGCTCGAGCTCATAGAGCTTGATCAACCCGTTGATGCGGCCCAGAAAGTCGGCATCACCGATCAGGGCCATGCCGGCGACCCCGGTGATCGGAGCCAGGGTCGGCAGCGAGGGGGCCAGGGCTGGGGCGGGCTGGAGCTGGGGCGGGGGGCTGGTCGGCTGGGGGCTCAGACCCGGTTCACAGCGTTCGGCATACAGGGGCAGCAGCCAGCCCGGCAGGTGCCGCAGTGGGTCGTGCACCTGCATCACCTCGCGATCGAGGTAGGGCAACAGGGCCAAGAACACATTGACGCTGCCATGCCTGGCAAAACCAAGCTGCAACTGGGCCGTGAGCTGAGCCTTCCAGGCGGTTTCCGCCGCATCGAGCGGCAGGGCCGGCAACACACCAGCGAGCAGGTGTCGATACACCGCACCGATGGGGCCGGCAAAGAGGGTCTCCAACGCATCGACCGGTGCCGCGAGCCAGAAGCGGGCCAAGCAGCCGCGGGCCGAACGGGCCGCCTGCAGGCTGCCGGCGCTGGGCCGCTGCTGCAGCTCGCGACTGATCGCCTCGAGGCGGGCGATCGACCAGGGCGTCAACTCCAGCGTCTGCCCCTGGGGACTGGATTGGTCGTGGCCCGGGCGCTCAGAACCCTCTTGAAATTGCAGGGGGGGGTGGCTCAACGACCGCGTGCTGCCCCCACCAGCGGCGCCATCGGAGCATGGACGTCAGCACAACCAGCCCGTGGCACGCTCTGACTCGACCCTAAAAACGGTGGTCGACGCCAAGCGGGCGGCCGCGAAGCACTCCAGCAGCTGATCGACGGCACCATGCCAGTCGCCGGGGCGGGGTTGGCGAAACAGCCGGCTGCGCCCGTACCAGGGGGTGAGCGGCCCAGCCGCCAACCAGCGGGGATCGGCGCTCCAGGGGAGCAGCACCCAGCAGGGCTTGCCCAGGGCCCCGGCCAGGTGGGCCATCGCCGTATCCACGCTGATCACCAGATCCAGCTGGGCCACCACCTGGGCCGTGCCAGCAAACCCCGCCAACGCACGGCCGTGGTCCACCAGCTCCAGCCCCAGGGCCTGGTGACCCAGGGCCTCAGGGCCAAACTGAAGGTTGTGGATTTGGGCGCCACAGGCCTGCAGCTCGCTCACCAGGCGCCAGAGAATGGCCTCCGGCAGGGTGCGCTTGTGAAACTCGCGCACGCAGAACGGGTCGTTGCCTGGCGCTCCGGCCCGCCAGACCAGTCCGAGCGGCGGCGGCTGCAGCGGCTGGGGCTGAGGCCGCTGCCAAGCGGGGCTCAGCAGGTAGGCCCCTTCGGGAGCGGTCGTCGACAAGCGCTGCAGACCAAGCATCCCTGGCAACGTCAACAACGAAGGCCGCGCCGCCGGCCTGCCCTGGGCGGGCTTGACTTCCACGATGGGGGCAGGCTCAAGCCAGGCGAGCCCCTGCTGCAAGAGCCCTACCAGGGCAGGCTCGACCAGCAGGCGCACGCCGCCCTGCAGCCCAGCGGCCCGGCGGCGGTGCATCAACGGCCCCACAAAGCGCACAAATTGCAGGGTGTCGCCAAAGCCCTGCTCGCTCTCCAGGGTGAGCGCTGGGGCCAGCGGGTCCCGATGGGGACGGCGCCGGGCCAGCAAGTCAAAGGCTTCGCCAAATCGCTGCAACCCGATCAGCACCTGGCTGTGGGCCCACAGATTGGCCAGGCCCTCGGCCGATGCGGGCGCCAGCTCTGCGGCCAGCTGACTGTGCAGTGCCGCAGCAGCAGCACAGTCATTGAGATCGCGCAGACAGCTGGCCAGACCGCGGCGACTCACGGGGCAATCGGGCCGCAACACCAGGGCCCTCCCGTAGGCCTGAGCGGCGGCCGCCGGCAGATCGGCCAGCCAGAGGGCGTTGCCCTGATTCGCCAGCAGGCGATGGTCACGGGGGTGGCTCAGGGCCAGCTGGGCATAGACCGCAGCAGCAGCCAGCCAGCGGCCGGCAGCCTGGTGCTGCTGGGCCTGCCTGAGCGTCTCATCAACAGAACGGACCATCGTCTCGAGTTGAGCAGACCCAGGGCTCGGTAAATGCCTTTACAGAGGTCTTGCTGTCGATCCGCAGCGAATCGCATGCTCATCGAACTCGGGCCTGAGGGAGACCTCGGTCCGGTTCGATCCGTTGATTCCCGACGACCACCATGGCGATCTCGACCCAACCCGTCTGCCAGAGCCTGTTTGATTTCCTCGATGGCAAAAACAACTTCGAAAAACTCGAAGCCATCCGCAATGGCGAGCTCGGGCGAGAAATCAATCGCTATGTGCAATGCAAGCTCGAGGCCTTTCACATCGGCACGCTCCCTGAAAGCCTGCCCGACTCGCTTTGGGGCTCTCACCACATGGGGAGCGCAGCCGCTTCGACACCAGCCAACCCACTGGTCTTCGGGGCCCCGATCAACGGCCAGAACCCAATGGATCTGGTGGGCGAGGTCATCAATCGCGTCACCGGGCCAGAGGATCTGCAGCCCGGGCTCGGCGGCTTGGATGAAACCCTGAGTCGCAACAGCAGCACGCCAACCGAACACATCTTCCGCTCGCATCGCAGCTGATCGCCTGACAGCTCACGCCCCACGAGTGGTTAACGACGGCTGCCGTAGGCCTTCTCCTCAATCACCCGTGAACCGTGAGACAGCGAGAGCTGTCGCTTTGTCGCCCTGGCCCGCTGGTCATTCAGCCGATAGACCGAGCGGGCCAGGGCGAGAAAGCGTCGACCAAAAGCACGCTGGGCTTCACAGTCACGCAGCTGGTCTTCCACATCCCACAGCGAGCGATTGATCACAGCCAACCTGCGGCGGTTGGGATCGGCTGGATCTGCGCCACAGGATTGATCAATCGCCTGCAACAACGCCAGCTCGCCACTGACGTGCTCGAGCGCTGGTCCGTCAACGTTCTGAACCTTGAGCTGAAGAATGGTGATTTTGTCGACCAACTCACCAAAGGACACCGGGATCATCAGGTCCAACGGTGGCTGCTGCACGCCACGCATCGCTCGATCGCCCCTCCGCAAGGCACGCTTGAACAAAGCCTGCGTGGAACCGCAGGCCGCAGAGCGGCCATGCCGCACCACCGCCACCGAGGCGCAGCTGTGGGATTCGCCATCGTTAAGGTGATGGATCTCCTAGCCCATCCCTCGCCGTGACCGCAAGCCCCCAGGCCCCTGCCCTGATCGCTGCCGGCAGCGACTGCACCGCCGCCTTTCGGGCGGCCTATGAGAACCGCTACACCTGGGATCCCGGCTTTGGCGGCTACCGGGGCCGCTGCATCTGGGAACAAGAGGGCCGCCTGGTCGAAGGCAGCTTTGTGGTGGGCGCCGACCTCAAGGCCAGCGTCGAGGGCATCGACGATGAGGCCATTCACAAGGCGATCGCCTCCCAGCTGTGGGAGGTGGCAATCCATCGCGTGCGCCGCAGCTTTGAGCAGACCCATGGCGACAACACCTTCACGGCCGGCGACACCGATGCGGTCGGCACCGAAGTGGTCGTGGGCGGCAAAAACGACGGAGATCGCTACCGCATCAGCAACGATGTGGTCACGATGGTGCACCGCCACATCCACGGCACGGTGGTGACGATCTACACCCAAAGCGTCACCCACACCGGCAATGGCTACCTGAGCAAGAGCTATTCGAGCCAATACGCCGACCCGGCCACAGGCGAATCCCGCGGCGGCAAAAGCCTGTTCAACGACACCTTCGTGCCCCTCAGCGAGGGCGGTCCCTGGGTGCTCAGCGAGCGTGTGATCGAGAGCGAGTCCCACGGCGACACCCCGGCCGGCCGCCAGGTGTTCCGCTTCGTGGATCTGCAGGCTCTTTGATCCCAAATCGCGGCAAAATGCCGCGATGCTCACCCTTTGGCTCGGTGCCTTCGATCAGGGTCTGGCCTATGCCGGTCTGGCCCTGGGCACCTATCTGACGCTGCGCGTTCTCAACTTTCCTGATCTCACGGTCGACGGGTCCTTTGCGCTCGGCGGTGGCACAGCAGCCGTGCTGATCACCAAGGGGGTTCCGATTCCGCTGGCCTTGCTGATCGCCTTTGGCTTCGGCAGCCTGGCGGGCCTGGTCACCGGCCTGATCCACACGCGCCTGGGGGTGAACGATCTGTTTGCCGGCATTTTGACCACCACCGGCCTTTATTCGATCACCCTGCGGCTGATGGGCCGCTCGAACATTCCCCTCACCGACACACCGGTGGGCATCGATCGTCTGCCCGATTGGACCGCCGGCTTTGACGAAGAGTGGGCCATCGCCCTCTCCCTGGTGTCCCTGGGCCTGGTGCTGATCCTGGCCCTGCTGCTGAGCACCGACTTCGGGCTGGCGCTGCGGGCCTTGGGCAACAACCCCACCATGGCCCGGGCCAACGGCATCAACCAGCGCCGCGGCCTCAACATCGGCATCGCCATGGCCAATGGCCTGGTCGGGCTGTCGGGCGGGTTGGTGGCCCTGTTTCAAGGGTTCGCCGACGTCACCATGGGCATCGGCTCACTGATCCTGGGGCTGGGCATGGTGATCATTGGCGAGTCGTTGCTGCGGCCGCGCAAGGTGCCGGTGGCGCTGCTGGCCGCGGTGTTGGGCGCCGTTCTGTTTCGCGGGCTGATCGCCGTGGCCCTGGCCCTGGGCCTTGAACCCGTCGACCTCAAATTGGTCACGGCGCTGCTGCTGCTGATCGCCCTGGCGGCTGGCCGCCTGCGGCTGCCGGGGCTGTCCGAGCAGGGGAAAGCCTCATGACACTGCAGATCAGCGACCTCAGCTGGGGCCATCCCGTTCCGGGTGGGGGATGGCGGCAGCTGTTCGATGGCTTCGCTCTGGACTGCCCGGAAGGTCAGTTCGTCGTCGTCATCGGCAACAACGGCAGCGGCAAATCGACCCTGCTGAACCTGATCGCCGGCACCCTGCGGCTCAAGGACGGCCGCATCAGCTTGGGCAGCCGGCCCCTGCACCGCTACCGCGACCATCGCCGCGCCCGCTGGATCGGCCGGGTGATGCAAAACCCACTCGAGGGCACCTGCCCGGGGCTCAGCATCGCTGAGAACCTGCGCCTGGCCGAGCGGCGGCGCGACAGCGGCCTCTCGGCCTCGGGCCTGCTGGGCCTGCGGCCCAGCCGCGCCGACCGCCAGCGCTACCAGGCCCTGCTCGCGGAGCTGGGCATCCCCCTGGCGCACCGCATCGACACCCTGGTGGGTGAGCTGTCGGGCGGGCAGCGCCAGACCCTGAGCCTGGTGATGGCGACCCTGGGGCACCCCGAGCTGCTGCTGCTCGACGAGCACACCGCCGCCCTCGACCCCAAGGCCGAGGCCATCGTCATGGGCCTGACCGAACGGCTGGTGCGCCAACTGGGTGCCACCACGATGATGGTGACCCACAGCCTCGAGCAAGCGCTGCGATATGGCGACCGGCTGGTGATGCTGCGCGATGGCCAGCTGATCGGCGACTGGCCCGCCAGCGAGCGCGCCGGGCTGACCCCAGAGTCGTTGCGGGGCCTGTATGGCTCAGCCATAGTGGACCCCACCTCTGCTGAACATGACGATGGTGCTGCAACGCCGTGACTTTCTGGCCCTGATGGGCACTGGTGCGGTGAGCACCGTGGTGCTCTCGGCCTGCGGCAAGCTCGGCGGCACCCAAGCCAAAGGTCCCACCATCGGCATGCTGCAGATGGTCGACGCACCGCCGCCGAACGCGGTGCGCAAGGGCTTTGAGGACACCCTCGCCAAGGCGGGCTACACCACCGGCAAGAGCGTCAATTTTATCCAGAAGGACGCCGCCGGTGAGCTGCCCAACACCACCCTGGTGATGAAGCAGTTCGTCAGCGATCAGGTCGACATGGTGTTTGCCATCGGCACCCCGCCGCTGCAGGCGGCGATGAAAACCGTGCCCGAGACCATTCCGGTGGTCTTCGCCTACTGCTCGAACCCCTGGGGCGCCGGCGCCGGCACCCCACCCGGCGGTGTGGGCCAGCACAAACCCAACGTCGTGGGCACCATTGGCACCAACCCGATGGGCAAAGAGCTCGATCTGGCCAAGGCAATCGTTCCCGGCCTGCAAACCGTGGGGGTGATCTTCAATCCCGGCGAGCCCAACTCCGAATACGAGGCCCAGGTGCTGCGCGATGAAGCCAAGACGCGCGGCATCAATGTGATTGAACAATCGGTGGCCAATTCGGGCGAAGTGCTGCAGGCGGCCCAGGTGCTGGCCAGCAAGGGCATTCAAGCCTTTGTCAAAATCGGCGATTACGCCACGATTCAGGGGTTCGGCTCGATCGCCAAGGTGGGCCTCGAGAAGAAGATCCCGGTGTTCTCGGTCGATGCCGACGACATCAAACTGCCCGGTTGCCTGGCCACCATTGGCTGGGCCTACTACGACGACGGTGTCGCTGCCGCCCAACTCGCCATCCGGGTGCTCAAAGGCGAATCGCCGAAGACGATGGCCTTTGAACCCCTCAGCAAAACCGAGACCAACGTCAACCTGGTCACCGCCAAGAGCATCGGTGTGACCGTGCCCGAAGCGGTGATCCAGGGCGCCAACCAGGTGATTCGCTGAGCCTGGCTGGCGGCGGCGGCGTTCAGCCCTCGGGCTCGGCGTCGCCGATGGGGGTGACGCTCTGCAGGCGCTCGTTGAGCTGCATCGCCATGGCCTGACGGCCGATCGCCAGCACCTTGAGGGTGTCTTCGTGGAGCCGCAGCTGGGCATCGGCGACCTGCATGCCCCGCACCAGCTCCTTGATGTCGTCGGGCAGGGTGTTGAGGTCGTAGCGCTTGCCCTCGAACGTCAGCACCGGAGGCTGGTTGGCGCCGGTGGGATTGAAGCCAGGGGCGTTGACTGGGGGCTGACCAGAGAAGGGATCCAAGGGTTCCAACTGTGCTGAGGCCACAGGTTACGGGGCAAGTCCCGTGGTTGCCGGCAGATTGCCACTGATTTCAGCCTTGGGGGCCCAACTCGATCAGCTGGCGCTCACACAGCTCGCGATAACGACCACCCCGGGACAGCAATTGCCGGTGGCTGCCCTGCTCGACGATCCGACCGGCCTCGAGCACCAGGATGCGATCAGCGTTCTGCACGGTCGCCAGGCGATGGGCGATCACCAGCACGGTGCGACCCGCCATGGCGCGATCGAGACCCTGCTGCACCGCCGCCTCGGACTCGGCATCGAGGGCGCTGGTGGCCTCATCGAGCAGCAGCACCGATGGGTTGCCCAGCACCGCCCGGGCGATCGCCAGCCGTTGCAGCTGGCCACCCGAAAAGTTGGCGCCCCGCTCCTCGACGCGGCTGTCGTAGCCCAGGGGCAGGGCCTCGATGAAGCCGGCAGCATTGGCCAGCTGGGCTGCTTCGCGAATCTGCTCAAGGCTGGCCGGCCGGCCGAAGGCGATCGCCTCGGCCACCGTGCCCGAGAACACGCTGCTCTGCTGGGGCACCAGCGCCACGGCGCGGCGCAGCTCGTGGGCCCGCAGCAGGGCCAAATCCTGACCGTCGAGCAGCACCGTGCCCTGCTGGGCGGTGTTGAAGCGAAGCAGCAGCGAAAACAGGGTGCTCTTGCCCGCTCCCGAGGGGCCGACCAGGGCCAGCACCTCGCCCGGGGAGACCGTGAGGTCGAGCCCCTGCAGCACCGGCTGGGCTGGGTCGTAGCCAAACTGCACCCCGCGCAGCTCGAGCTGACCGCGCACCACACCCAAGGGGCGGGCATCGGGCCGATCGGCAGGCTCGGTCGGCTCCCGCTCGATCTGGCGCAGCCGCCGCAGGGAGGCCTGGCCCTGCTGAAACTCGTTGAAATTGGTGGTCAGGTGGCTGATCGGGTCGATCAGCATCAGCAGGGCGGTCACGTAACTGCTGAAGCCCTGGGCATTGAGCCCGCCGGCCTGGATGCGGGCTGCGCCGATCAGCAGCACCGCCAGGATGCCGGCCGCCTCCAGAAAGCCCACCACCGGGTACTGCAGCGCCAGCAGCCGCTGGGTGAGGTAGCGGGCCTTGCGGTGCAGATCGATCTCCACCTCAAAGCGCTGCTGCAACCAGGGCTCGGCAGCAAAGGCGCGCACCAGCGGCAGCCCCGCAATCGCCTCCCCCAGCAGGGCCGCCAGCTCAGAGACTTGCTTCTGGCTGCGCTCGGCGGCCTGCATCACCCGGGCGCCGAACAGGCTGACCAGCACCCCAACCACCGGCGCCAGCACCAAGGTGGCGATCGCCAGGGGCCAGTCGAGCCACACCATGTACCCCAGCACCACCACCAACTGCAGGGCGCTGGGGGTGGTGTCCTGGATGGTTTTGTAGATGACCTCGCCGACCCGGTCGGCGTCTTCGGTCAGTCGGTAGGTGAGATCGCCGGCCGACAGCTTTTCGAGGGCAGCGAAATCGATGCGCTGCAGGCGGGCAAACAGCTGCCGCCTCAGCTCCTGGCTGACCTGCAGCGCCGGCGCCGCCAGCAGAGTGTCCTGGCCGAACTGGGCCAGCTTCTGCACCATGAACAGGCTCAGGGCCAGGCCGATGACCCGCAGCACCCGGGCCAGGTCGCCCGCGCCGATGGCAGGGATCAGCTGTCCCGCCAACATGGCCAACAGGGGCCAACAGCCGACAAACACCAGCATGCAGGCCCCTCCAGCCAGCAGCGCCCGCCTGTGGGGGAGCAGCAATGGCAGCAGGCGCCTGAAGCCTGCAGAAGATGGTGCGAGCATCGATTCAAGCTAAGGCCCGATGAAACTCGATCAATTCCTCAAATGGAAGGGCCTGGTGGCCACCGGCGGCGAAGCCAAAGCCCGCATTCAGGCCGGGGAGGTCCAGGTCAACGGCATCCCGGAAACCCGCCGCGGCCGCCAACTCTCCAACGGCGATGCCGTCGCGATCGACGGGCAGGAGCTGCTGGTGCTGCCCGATCGCCCCGGTTCCTGAGTAGCGCCCGCCCCGGCCCCGGACAGGCGGCCATTTAGGTTTTGTTCACGATTGAGCAACGAGGTGAACCGGTGCGCAAGGCCGTGATTGCTGGCAACTGGAAGATGCACATGACCTGCGCCGAGACGCGGGTGTTTGCGGCCACCTTCCGCCCCTTGATCGCCGATCTGCCCGCAGATCGGGAGATTGTGCTCGCCCCCCCGTTCACCGCCATTCCGACCCTGTGTCGCCACCTGGAGGGTGCCGGCGTGGCGATCGCCGGACAGAACGTGCACTGGGAGGAGAAGGGGGCCTACACCGGCATGGTCTCGGCGCCGATGCTGGTGGAACACGGCGTGACCCACGCCATCGTCGGCCACAGCGAACCGCGCAAGTACTACAGCGAAACGGATGAACAGATCAACCTGCGCGCCAGGACGGCGCAACGGCACGATCTGATTCCGATTCTGTGCGTGGGCGAGAGCCTCGATCAACGCGAGGCCAAGGAGACCGAACGGGTGATCCACCGCCAGATCGAGCAGGGCCTCGAAGACGTGGATCCCACCCGCCTGATCGTGGCCTACGAACCGATCTGGGCCATCGGCACCGGCAAAACCTGTGCCGCCGAAGAGGCCAACCGCATCTGCGGCCTCATCCGCGGCTGGGTGGGTGACCCCAGTGTCACGGTGCAGTATGGCGGTTCAGTCAACACGGCCACCATTGACGACCTGATGGCCCAGAGCGAGATCGACGGCGTGCTGGTGGGTGGCGCTTCGCTCGATCCGGTGGGCTTCGCCCGCATCGCCAACTACCAGGTGCCAGCTGCGGTGTGAGGCTGCCGGCTCCACCCCTGCCCGTCTGAACCACTGCCGAGGGGCAACCGTGTCGAGCCCTGCCTTGATCCCGCCAGGTCCGTTGGTGATGGGGGTGCTCAACCTCACCCCCGACTCGTTCAGCGATGGTGGCCGCTTGAGCACCCCCGCCGCGGTGCTGCGGCAGGCCCGGCGCATGCGGGCCCAGGGCGCCCACGTGCTCGACCTAGGCGCGCAGAGCACGCGCCCCGGGGCTCAGATGGTGGGTCCAGCTGAAGAATTGCGGCGCCTGCTGCCCGCTCTGGAGGCCCTGCAGACGCTTCGGGCCGCACACCCGGGCCTGCTGATTTCCGTCGACACCTTTGAGGCCTCGGTCGCGGCAGCCGCCCTGGCCGCCGGTGCCGACTGGATCAACGACGTGCGCGGCGCCAACCACACCCCCGAGGCGCAGGGCGGCAGCCTGAGGGATCCGGCGATGCTGCCGCTGATCGCGGCCGCGGGATGCCCCTATGTGTTGATGCACAGCCGCGGCACCAGCCAGATGATGGACAGCCTGGCGGTCTACGGCGATGTGGTGGCCGAGGTGCGCGCCGAGTTGCTCAGCGCCACCGAGGCAGCGCTGAGCGCCGGCGTACGACGCGAACAGATCGTGTGGGATCCGGGGCTGGGGTTCGCCAAAACCACCGAGCAGAACCTGGAGCTGCTGCAAGGGCTCGCCAAACTCTCAACAGCCACAGCCGATGGGTTGCCCCTGCTGGTGGGTCCATCGCGCAAGCGCTTTGTCGGGGCCGTGCTGGGCGAGCCTCGTCCGCGGGCACGCCTGTGGGGCACGGCGGCGGTGTGCGCCGTGGCGGTCAGCCGTGGCGCCCGGGTGCTGCGGGTGCACGACGTGGGTCCGATCGCCCAGGTTGCGGCGATGGCTGCAGCGATCTAAACAGCCTTCAGACGGCACTGACGGTGGCCACCCGTCGATGCTGCATCGTCAGCCTCGAAGCCATGACGCTGTTCCACTGCTTGCGCAATGCCACGGCTGCCCTGCTGCTGACACTCGCCCAGAGTGCAGCGGCACCTGCCGTCCCGCGCACGAGCTGGACGCGGGTGAGTGCCAAGCCGGCGATCCAAGGCAACGCAGCGATCGCCGTCTGGGCCCATGGTGATGATCGCTGCTTTGAATATCCGCGATACACGGTCAGCGAATCATCTGCAGCCAACACAGGCAACGAGGATGCCGCCAGATTCATCACAACGATCGCCGTCAGAGCGGCGAGCACACCATGCCGACAGATCGCCAAAGACACGTCAGGCAAGCCTGTCTTTGTGATCAAGAAAGGATTCGAGTTTTTCAAAGGACTGGCCGGCACGATCTTGATCACCGATTCAGGCAGCGGTCCAGACCCACGCACACTGACGCTTTACGCCATCAACAAACAATCCAAGATCCTGGAGTTTGCTGACTATTTAGACTCAGACATCCTGCTCAAGAACAACACACTCATCTTCTGGCACAAGACCAGTGCGGCAAATCAGCAGAATTGCCCGCAATACAAGCAAATCACTGCCCAAGGATTCGGCGCCGTCATCGAAAGCCAAGTGGTCGTTGACCTGACAACACACCAGGTGTCGACGACGTCGAAGCGTCGCTGCGAATCGCGACAAAGCAGGAACCTCTAGCAAAGATCGAGACACTGCGACAGCCTGCGTCCATCCGTTGGCGGCACCTCCAAGGCTGTTGAAGGTCGCCTGGATTGCCCACACCCATGCCTGCAAGCGGGGTCTCGCCGCAGGCAAACGCAGGCGCCGGTGCGGGTGCGCTCGATCAAGATGCTGGGCACTCCCAACAACGGCTCGGTGCCCGGCAGCTTTACCTGGGGTGAAATCAGCACGGCCGACTGCAAAGGCGGCGAAGGTCTTCCGCCCCCGCTGAATACGGCTTTGGTCTGGAATCCGGCCCAGGCCGGCCATCTCAACGGCATCCCGGTGACCCTTTTGGCCGGCACCTACTTCCAGGTCAAGGACGGCAACCCCCGCGTCTGGCCCTATGACGGCACGGTCTCGCGCTACAGCGCCTGGGCCGAGGGGGTCAGCGATGCCGTGATCCCCCACCGCACCTGCTGGCAGGGTCCGTTAACCCACAGCATCTTTGCGTCAGACCGGATCAAGGCCGATTGGCAGACCGCGATCACCTGGAACACGGCCGCCCTTGAGCGGGTGAACCAGGCGATCGATGAGGCCGACACGGCACTGCAGCAAACCAACCGGCGCGGCTGTAAGCCCTGATCAGCCCTCGCTGACGCCCTCGATCCTGTCTTCGATCTCCTGGTAGAGCTCCTGCAGCTGCTGAATGTTCTCGTCAGAGGTTTCCCAGTAGCCGCGGCCGTTCACCTCCAGCAGGGTGC
>Ga0194129_10006849_pt1 | contig 13805 bp, 6 predicted proteins | sample TA2KigCa35mmetaG_FD_150862 | JGI IMG/M metagenome (GOLD analysis project Ga0194129, IMG submission 150862) | Freshwater microbial communities from Lake Tanganyika, Tanzania - TA2015038 Kigoma Deep Cast 35m | ecosystem: Environmental > Aquatic > Freshwater > Lake | place: Tanzania: Lake... | reverse complement strand
CTTGATTATGAGGAAAAAAAGTTTTTAGCAGCAATACAAGGAATTGACCTAGATAAAAACAGCGGTAGTAGAAGAGGTCAACAAGAGTGGGAAGATCTAAAAGCAAGAGTCTATAGTGGTGGTAAAGCAAAAGATGGAAATGATATTTTGGCTCTTCAAGGTCCCGCTGCTGAGAAAGCAGGGTTTGGTATTGGAATGGGGCTAGAGTATGATGATTTACGTGATCCAAACTTAATGAAAAAATAAAAAATAAGTGTTTTATGCTATAATTGTTTTAACCTATAGTAGGAGGAAAAAATGGCGACAACCACATATGAGGCTCAAGAACTAACTCTCATTGATGGAACAAAGATTACAGTTCGCCCTTTAAAAATCTCTCTTCTTCGTCCGTTTATGAAGAAGTTTGAAGGGGTGGCTAAGGTTGCAGAAGATAATGAGAAATCAATGACTCTTCTTGTTGAATGTGTACAGATTGCTATGGAACAGTATAATCCTGAACTAGCAAAAGACATTAAGAAACTAGAAGAGGTGCTTGATCTTCCAACCGTGTATAAGATTGTTGAGGCAGCATCTGGCATTAATTTGTCATCTGTAACAGATCTTCTTAATACACAGGTGTAACCACATATTAAAGAAGGTGTGATCCATGGCTGATGTTAACGCTAATATTGGCGTAAATATAGATACGTCGAAAGCGTTAGCACAGTTAAAGGCTTTACAGAGACAGATATCTCAGTTTCACACCTCAATTGCTAGGTCTAGTGAGTCCGCAGCACTTGCTCAGAGGTCTCTGCAGAAAAATTTAATTGGTAGCATAAATTCAATTGGTGCCTTTTCTGCAGAACTTCGCACTGTAAGAACAAGTGCAGAAACCTTTACAAATTCTTTAGAAAAAAATAAATTTTCAATGCGGGAATACTTCCGCTATGCTGGCGCATCTACAAAAACTTTTGGTAGGTTATTTAAAACTGAATTTGACACAATAGGCAAGGTAGCCGAAGAGCGTGTAAAAACTTTACAAACCCAATATATTAAGATGGGTCGTAATGCCAGCGGGGCAATGGAAGCAATTGCTGTTAGACCTACGACTCTAAATATGCAAGACTATGGTGTAAAAACAGCCATAGCAGCACAAAAGCAAGCACTCTTCAATCAATTAATGAAACAAGGAACTACCAACCTTTTAAACTTTGGTAAAAATACACAGTGGGCAGGACGTCAACTTATGGTTGGTTTTACTATTCCATTAAGTATTTTAGGCACCACAGCAGCAAGAACTTTCATGGAAATGGAAGCACAAACCATCAAGTTTAGAAAAGTCTATGGAGATTTATTTACACCAAAGGCTGAGACACAGGCAGCATTAGATAGTATTACAGAACTTGCAAAACAATTTACTCAATATGGCGTAGCGGTTTCACAAACTGTTGGGCTTGCTGCAGAGGCTGCTGCTGCTGGTTTTCAAGGTTTGGACCTACAGCGTCAAACTATTGAAGCAACACGCTTATCCGTTCTTGGTCAAATTGACAGCCAAAAAGCACTTGAAACAACAATTTCATTACAAAATGCTTTTGGTATGTCCTCTGACAAACTTGCAGATTCTATTAACTTTTTGAACGCAGTAGAAAACCAGACAGTTGTATCTCTTGATGATATTACCACTGCTATTCCAAAGGTAGCCCCTGTAATTCAACAGTTGGGTGGAGATGTAAAAGATTTAACATTCTTTATTGCAGCCATGAAAGAAGGCGGTATTAATGCATCAGAAGGTGCTAACGCTCTAAAATCAGGTCTTGCAGCATTAATTAATCCTACCGATAAAGCATCAAATATGCTAAAAGGGTTTGGTATTAATGCAACAGCAATTATAGAAAAGAATAAAGGTGATTTAAAAGCGACAGTACTTGAATTTGCTAATGCATTAAATACTCTAGATCCACTTTCTAGAGCCAGAGCAATCGAACAAATGTTTGGTAAGTTCCAGTTTGCTCGTTTATCAACATTATTTGCTAACGTTGCTAAAGACGGAAATCAGGCTTCTCGTGTTCTTGATTTAGCAAACGCATCTGTACAAGAACTATCTGAACTTTCTGAGCAAGAGTTGGGCTTGACAGCAGACTCTTCTATGAATAAATTTAGGAAAAGCGTAGAGGATCTTAAACTTGCACTTGTCCCAGTTGGTAAAGCATTTTTGGAAGCAGCAACTCCAATTGTTGAGTTTGTTGGCAATGTATTAGAAAAATTTGGCAATCTTTCTGACGGTACGAAAAGATTAATAACACTATTAACTGTTGGTATAGGAGCAGTAGGACCTGTATTATTGATGACATTTGGTTTGCTTGCTAACGCACTTGCAAATGGTTTAAAAGGAGTTTTGCTTTTACGCAAGGGCTACTTAGCAATAACTGGTCAATCTAAGGTTCTTGGTGAACAAACACAATACTTAAATAGTGAGCAATTAGAGGCTGCAGCCGTTGCACACTCATTAGATCAAACTCACGCTAAACTTACTCAAACATTTAATTTAGAAACACAGGCACTTGTAAAATTAATTGCTGCTTATCAATCTGCTGGTAGAGCAGCAAAAACATTTGCATTTAATAATCCTGGCATGATGATGCCAACTAAACCAAGAAAATTTGCTAGTGGAGGAGAAGTTTTTTCAGTGCCAGGATCAGGAAATCAAGATACTGTTCCAGCAATGCTTACTCCTGGAGAAATAGTTGTTCCAAAGAGACAATCTAAAAAATATGGTGGATTATTACAAGGAATAATTGCAGATAATATTCCTGGGTATCAAAAAGGTGCAATAGGTTCTGGGTCATCTGGACGAATTGGAAAATCTAGAACTACAGTTGTTAGACCATATACACAAAACGTTTCAAGTGTTGGCGGATTAGTAAGTTTTACACAAATTGATCCAACAAATGTTGCCGATGTTACTAGTATTTATGCAAAAGAAATTTTATCAAGTGCAAAAATTTCATTAAGCAGTATAAATAAAGAAATTATGAATTGGGAAAGAACAAATGCTGGAGCAATTAGAATTGCAACAAAAGCGGTAAATGAGGGAACATCTTCTACACAGGCTTTTTCTGGACTTATTAATAAATTTAATCAAGATATGGAAATGGCACAAGGTCCATTTAGTAAGTTTTCTAAAACAGCACAAAAAATGTTACCAGAATTACAAAAAGATTTAATTGAAGCACAAACAAAAGCAAAACAACTTTCTTTAAATATTAAAAATTCTGCAGATGCAACAAAACTAGCACAAGCACTTCCGAATAATATTGTTGCCCAATCTTTAGCACAACCTGGATTTTTTGGAAACCTGAGAAGAGTTCGTGCAGGCGCAGCAGCAAAATTTGGTGGAGTTGGTGGAATGGGTAAATATGGAATTCCAAGATTTATGGTTGATCCAACTACCGAACCATCTTCTCGTGCTTATGGATTAGCAACATCTCAAGAACATTTTTCAACAACAATGTTGCAACAAGCAAATCTTGAATCACAAAAAGTTCTTCGTAAACAATCGAAAAGACAAGGTCAAGGCCATGGCGCATACATGATTGCTGGAATAAGAAGAGCACAGCAAGCAAGATATAACAGAGAAGATAAAGCATTGCTAGAAGCAATGGGAATGAATATAGGAAATACAGTAGTTAATGCAACCGCTAGAGCAGCAGCAACCACATCTCCTTCTAAAAAAACAAGACGGGTTGGTCAAGACATTGCTCGTGGTCTAGAAGTAGGCATGACAGATAGAACAAAAAATGTTGCAGCAGCAGGTGGCAATTTATCTCAACAAGCATTACTTGCAGCACAATCACAAGCAAGACTATACGGCGGGGCACCAATAGATGCCATAACTAAATCTTTCCGTAGACAACAAGAAAAACTAGCAAAAGCAACACCAACAATAATACCACCCACACCACCAACAGGTAGAGGTAGATTCTCTGGTATGGGTGGCAGAGGTCTTATGGGTATAGGAACTGCAACCATGGCAGCATCTATGCTTCCAGGCAGGGCTGGAGAAATAGGAATGAAGATTGGTGGTTTGGCATTTGTTGCACAATCTTTGGCAATGCTTCCTGGACCACTTAAACTAGTTGCCGTTGCATTTGGTGGTTTGTATGGAATTACAAAGTTGCTTAATGCTGCTAAAGAAAAAGAAAGACAGGCAATTGAGGGTATTGGAAGAGCAGCAAACTTAAGTACAACTCAAATAGAAAAACTTGGAGAAATTCTTGGATTCACTCCAGTAAAAAGTAATTTAGAGTTTGCAAAACCACAGGTTTCAGGTCTTTCACCAGTTCAAAGTCAACAGGTTGAACAATTAACAAAAACACTTAAAGAAGATAAAGAATTTCAAAATCAAGTTAAAGGTTTAAGTGTAGCAACAAAAGAACAAGCAGAAGCAATATTTAAATCTTTATCAATAAGGCTTAGTGGTCAAGGAGCAACAAAAGAAGCAATTCAAAACTATATTTATGCATTACAGCAAGAGGCTGGGAGATTAGACGTTTCTTTTAGTGTTAATAGTATTGACTTAACAACTAAAGAAGGACAGGCTGGCTTAAGAGATGCAGCAACTAAATTAGTTAATGATTTTAATTTTGCCTTTGCTAAAGGTTATAAAACAACTAAAGTTAGATCTAGGGCAACTGGAGAAATAGTTGAAATAGGAGAAGCGTCTGACGAATTAAAACAAAAATTATCTTCTGCTTCTCAAATTTTTTCAAGTTTTTTCATGGGAATAGAAACACAGTTAGCAACTGGAAAAATTAGTGCAGATCAATTTACTGAATCTTTTAATCAAATTTCTAATAGCATAAAGCAAATGCCAAAAGCACAAGGAATGATGGTGCTTTCAGAAATGCTAAAAACTATGCCATCAGAAATTGCAAAAGCAGCAGTCGGCATTAAAGATATGAATACAAGATTTAAAGTATTAGAAGCGACAATGCTTGGTGTATATATAACAGAAAGCATGTTAAATCAATTAATAATTAAAAGCACAGAGGGTGGTGCAGACCGTGCTAAAGGTAGGGTAGATAGATATTTAAATGAGAGAATTGCAAAAGCAAAACTGGCAAAAGAGGCAATTGCCAAACTTATCGGAACTGGAACTGGAACTGGTGGTGCAGGTAAAAAAGAAGAACCTTTTGATCAATATCAAAAACAATTTTCTGTTGTTAACAACTTTTTTAATGCTCAAGAAAATTTAATAAAACAACAAAGAAAATCCAAAGAAAATGCTTTACAGGCTGAAATTGATCTTGCAGAAGAAGCGGTTAAGTCAGCAGAAAAAAGAATTGATACAGAACAAAAGTTAGTTGATATTAATCAACGTCAAATTGATTTATTAAATCGTAGAATTGAACTTGAGTTTGATAGACCGATTCAAAAATTACAAGACGAATCTGCAATATTAAATAATAATCTTGAAATTATTCGTAATCAAGAAGACGCGATTAATGATCAATATGATAAACAACTTGATGCACTTGAAAAAATATCTTCTGCAAATAACAAAATTGCAAATCAAGAAAAATCAAGACTTAATATTGCTAGTGCTCTAACATCTGGAGATGTTGCAGCAGCAGCACAGGCGGTACAAGAAGCAAGAGCACAGGCAGCAGCCTCACAATTAGAAAATCAAAGAAAAGCAATAGAAGACTCTCGTAAACAAGCAATTGCTGGAGTTACCGCTGGAGGAATGACAAAAGATCAAATTGAGGCTCGAACATATCAAATTGGGCAACAAACATTTTTACTTGAACAACAAAGAAAAATTTTACAAAATGAAATTACCATTCTTCAAGATAAAAATTATAATCTTGAACAAGGTATTTATTCAATTAAACAAACTTCTTTAATCCCTGCTCAGGCACAGGTAGATAAAGCAAGGGAGGCATTAGATAGTTATAATAAACAAACAGTAAGTCTCACTTCAGGAATTTTGCTTCTTGGAAAAACACAAGAACAATGGGCACTTACTGATGCAAAAATAGTAGCCGCTAACGCATCACTTGCAGCACAAGAATCAAAGTTAGAAAATATTTTTAAGTTAATGAAAAATATTAAAAACTTATATAATAAAACGACTAATCTTCCTGGTGTAAATCCATTTGTTCCACCAGCAACTTCGGGTGCATCTAGTTCAACCTTTAGAAGTCAAGTTGGATTTTTTGACAGGTTTAAAATGTATGGTGGAAAAATAAATTATATGGCTTATGGTGGAACAACACCACCCATGAATTCAGATGGTAGAAGTCAAATTGCATACATGCCATTTGGTGGATTAATTCCATACATGAAAAATGGAGGATTTAGATCAATGGGTTCTGATATCGTGCCAGCCATGTTAACTCCTGGAGAGTTCGTAATGAATAAAGCATCAACTAAACAATTTTTACCATTACTCTCAATGTTAAATGAATCTAAATATCCTTCAATGATTGGTCCGTCTTACTCTAGCAGTAAAACATCACCAAGTAAAACTTCTTTTAATAATAATTCTAGGAACGTGTATAATTATAATGTCGGCATAAATGTTGGTGGAACTAATGCTTCCGCAAATAATATAGCAAAAGCAGTAATGGATGAAATAAAATATTTAGATAAACAAAGAATTAGAGGACAAAGAGTTTCATGACAACCTCCGCATATTTAACTGGTAGAAAAAGATATCAAAGACCTCAAGCAGTATTATGGTCTAACAACTCTGGAACACTTACAGATGGATACTACGTACCCAATGGTTTTGAAATAGGAGCAGATACAGCAGAAACAGACGCAGACCTATTGAATCAGTTTATTATTTTATCTGATCATAATAGAAGCGAACTCTCCTTTACTCCTCAAAGAATTGAACAGCGTAGGCGCACAATTAATGGTCGTATGCGTTCTTATCATATTGCAGATAAAATGCAAATTAATTTTTCATGGAGCATGTTGCCATCAAGATCATATTACGAAGTTGCAGATTTTGATGAAAGCACTGGTATTTCTCCATACAAAAATAATAATTCTGAAGAGTTCACTGCAGATGGTGGTGCTGGTGGGGTAGCAATATTAGATTGGTATAACGGTCACACAGGACCATTTTGGATGTATTTAGCATATGATAACTACGCAAACTTTAAAGATGATGGAGAGATTGTAGATAGTTCTTTTGCTCATCTTGATCAGTATAACGAACTTATTGAAGTATTTTTTGCAGATTTTAATTATTCTGTAGTAAAACGCGGTGGTAATAATTTTGACATGTGGAATATATCGGTAACTCTGGAAGAAGTTTAAGATGTTTGTAAGTGAAGAACTAAAAACTTATTTTGAAACATCTGCAACAATAGATATTAAATCACTTATTTTGGCTGAGTGGAATATGAATATGCCAGACAATATTTTCAAAATAGGAAATTATAGATATCGTCCTATTACAACCACCTCTATATACAGCACTCTGCCATCTACTTTTGATCAGTTGGATGAGGGTAATTACTATACTGGAGCAACAGACGCAAATCTTATAATTGAGGGTGGCTTTGAGGATGATGACACACCAAAACAGTTTACTCTAACTAAAGATAAGATGAAAATGATATATTCTTTGGAAGATTGTTTAAAACCTTTTAGGCCTAGATCTGGAATCAACAAAGCCCTATATATATCTGGCAGAAAATTAGCAAACTCTGGAGCCAGTCTTGCACAGAGACCAAGATATTATATGCCGTCAAGATACGATCAATTTAAATATTGGACATCATATAGAACGGAAGATGGAAATGAATATGGTGTAGCAAATAAGATATCTAATGACTTATATTTTATAGAAGATTCTGTTCCATTTGTTGTTTATAAAGAAAATATTCCTACAAATAGAATTGTTTTTAAAACACAAACAAATGTTGGTTCGATAGATCTTGGACCATTTGTTTCAAGCACAGGAAGTATTGACGATCCTTTATTTGGTAATGCAAATAAAACAACACCTTCAAGATGGAAAATTCAAGGATTAATTGAAAACAACTGGACAGATCTTTATGTTGTAAATGAATTTACCACAAGAAATGATGACGAAAATACTGCAGTCATAGGGCCTGATGGATATGTAGAACTAGAATACGGATTAATTATTCCAAGTTCGTATAAAGATATATTTATTTTTGCAGAGCAACTTTCTTCCGATACTTTGCTTCCAGAAACAAATATAATTGGATATGCATATTTAATTGTTGAGAATGAAAATGATGTTGGAACATTTTATATTTGGACTGGAGAAGAATATGAAACTTTTTCACCAAATTATGGATGGTCCTTGGGATCAGAAACTATAACTAATCAAACTAATTTTATTAAAGACTTAACTTCACCAGAATCATTTTTAGATGATATAGATGGTATTACAAAATATAGAGAGTTTCAATATTTAAAAGGCTTGCGTATTGTAGTGGAAACTATGAACAAATTAGATTCTACGTTTGACTTAATTGAAATTTCTCCAAGATTAGTTGCAGACATTTCTGATAAGGTTATTGATTATAGAATAACAAAAAGGTTATCTGATCTGGGTAATAACTCAATACCAGTTGGAGAATTGCTAGCATCAAATGGAGAGTTAAATATTTTTGATAATGATCAAGCATTTAATGACAATAATACAGATAGTATTGTTTCAGAATATTTAAGAAAAAATATTAAATTTAGTTTTTATGAAAAAATTATTAATGTTGATGGTTTTGATTATTATATTCCAATTAAAACTTTATATTCTGAAGGATTTCCGCAAGCAGACATTACAGGTGCTACCGTATCATTAAACGTAAGAGACTTCTTCTTTTTTTTAGAATCTATGCCAGCGCCCTCACTGCTAATGACTCAAACATCATTAAGCATGGCTATTTGTACCCTTTTAGATTATATTGGATTTTCTAATTATGTTTTTAGAAGAATAACAAACGAATCTGATCCCATAATTCCTTACTTCTTTATCGCACCAGACCAAAACGTTGCTCAAGTATTAACTCAACTTGCTGTTGCAACACAAAGCGCAATGTTTTTTGATGAATACAATAATTTTGTTGTAATGAGCAAAAACTATTTACTACCAAGTGCAGACGATAGAGAAACTGATTTTATATTGTCTGGAACAAATAATCAAACCAACAATGGAATTATTAGAAATTTACCTTCTGGTAATCTACCTAATATTTTATCTATAGCATCGCAAGATAAAAAAGTTTACAATGATGGAAAAATAAATTATACAACTAGATATATACAAAGAACAACAGGCCTTAGAGAACAGGCAGACAAGATAGAGTATGAAAGAAGTTGGATTTATTTACCAGCCTTACTTTGGGAAGTTTCTGGAACAGAAACAACAAAAACTATTAATTCTGCTGCACAAAAATCTAGTACTTACGCATTATCGGCAGTGCCAATTAATTCAACGCTTACTTCTAACTTACCTGTAGTTTTGAACGGGGCAATTAAAAATAACATAATAGACATGGGAGAAGGAGTATATTGGCTACCAAGGTATCAAGGATATTTATACTCCAACGGTGAGATTATAAGGTTTGATGCTGTTCAGTTTAATATCACGGGCACTGGAAACGTTTTTATTAGTAGCAATCAAGAGTATCAAAGATATTTTGCTTCCCTGCCATTTAATGGAAAAATATATCCAACAGGTCTTGTAAGAATATACTCTTTACCATACTTTGAAAATATTGATGGAAATACCAGAATGAAGTCTGGCGCAGTATTCCAACATGGTCGTGCACAATTTGGAACAAAAATTGCCGAACACACTGCTGGAATTAATGATTATTGGACAAACAATGACAATGTTCGTGGTTGCAATATGCAAAGTCAATATTTACTTACCACAACATTAGATAGCGACATTACTTTACCATCTACAACCACTGGTCCAGCAGGTCAAAATAATGCTTTAGCAAAGCAAACAACAAGAAATGGTATTATAAAAAACTTTTTAGCCACAAATTACTTAACAGAAACTCAAGTTAATAATTTTAAAACCACTCAATCTGGAACAATACAATCTTCGGCACTTGTAATGAATGGCCCTTCTTTTAAAACTACAGATACCCCAATTAATTTTGTCTCTTATGTTTATAAAAATCTAGAAAATTCCTTTAAACATTTTGGAACTAGAATGAGAATTGTAGGAAAAATTGAAAATAATGAGGTTCGTGGACAAACTCCAACTGGTAGCATTCCTTATTTTCAAGTAACTGGCTCCTTTACTAATCAAAATATAAGCATTGGCGGTGGAAGCGGTGGAATGGCATTTTTATTAAATCCAGAGACTAATAATGGTTATTATTTTGAAATTGTTGCCTTAACAGAAAACAATATTGAGCAATACTTAAGACGCAACACTAAAACACAAGAAGCAGAAATTTCTATTAACAATGTTTTGTTCTACAAGGTAAAAAAAGATTCTTCAAATAATGATGCTATACCAATAAAACTTTATGGTGGTTTATCAAACATTTTAATTGATGACGGAAGATTTACTGGACAATACAGGAAAACTGCTGAAGAAAATCCAACAGTATACGATTTATCTGTAGAATATCAGGATATAGGCAACACTCGTAGATTTTATTTATATATTAATAATAAACTAATTAAAATAGTAGATGACAAAGATCCCTTGCCAATTTATAACAATATGGCTTTGTTTGTTCGTGGATCTTCAAGATGTATGTTTGAAAATATTTTTGCATTATCACAAAATCAAGCACAGAATACTGGTCTAGCAACTGGAGAGACTCTTTTTTCTACATATTCAGATATCAGAGTAGACGATACAGAATCATTTAGAAAATACGGAATGAGCGGTATGATTCAGGCTACACATCTTTCTGGTATAAGCACACAAGAGCCTCCTAAATATTTGATGTATTTTGAAGAGTTTGGAAGCATAATGCGTGAATGTGCTTATTTTGATGTTAGATATGATCGTGCATATCCCGCTTTGTATGCAAAATTAGCACCTACTTTTAACAGAATAAAGGGTTATGCAGTATCTGGATTTAGAGCAAACTCTTATGGTGCAGAATTTTTGATATTTAATGTTACAGACTCATTTTTAAATTTAGATAGTACCAGCGGTAACTATTTAAGAATTCTTGGAGTTACATTTACTCAAGATACTACTCATGAATTGTCCGTAGACGAGTATTTTAAAAAGAAAAGCAACTTGTCTGATCCAGAGTTTGAGAGCGACTCAACTACAATTTCTTCCTTAGTAGAAAGATCTAGATATGATGAAATAAAATTAAGTAGATTAATTTATGGTAAAAATGAATTTTCTTTAGAAAGTCCCTACATACAAACACATGATGACGCAGAAGATTTACTGGGTTGGATTATTGGTAAAACAAAAGATCCTAAAAAAACAATAGGAATAAACATGTTTGCTATTCCAACCTTACAAATTGGAGATATAGTGACCGTAGACTATAAAGATAATAATGATTTAGATTTGGTTACATCGGATGACACAAGATTTGTAATATATAATATGGAGTATGCTAGAGATACAAATGGTCCATCAATGACAGTTTATTTGGTAGAGGTGTAGTATGGGTGCTTTAGATGCGGCAAATTATGCCAGGCAAGAAGCGGCAGGAGCAATTCCTACTCCACAAGAATTTGCTCAAAAAGAAGTAGATCTTGCATATGCAAATTTAAATGCAGTTTTAGATAATCCAAAATCAAATGACAAGCAAATACAGAAAGCATTTGATAAGTTTTATAAAAAAATTGATAAACAGGTGTCAGCAACATATACACTTATAGATAATTATTCAAAAGGTTCAAGTGCTGGTAGCGGTAATCCTGGTAGCGGTAATCCTGGTAATAATGGTAATGAAGGCCTTGGAGGAAGTTTAATTGATACTCCACCACCAACACCACCAACACCACCACCAACAATAACTCCAGCAAAAGTAGTTGTTCCTGTAAAAACAGCACCAATAGATACGTTGGTAATTGATCAGGATGCTATTAATATTAATTTTATGACAGATTTAATTTTTGAAAATATTGGTGGTCAAGAATTAATAAATATTGCTCGTAATGATACAGTAAATGGACAAATTCTTTCTTATCAGCCTATAAAAAATCTTACAAAAATTCAACAACAGTATAACCCTAACAATATTGTTGGTCTTCAAAACACCTCTGATAAATATTTTTTAAATTTTCCAATTAAATTAGAGACAAAACTTTTGGGAGAGGGAGATGGCGCTGGGCCAGACGGAGCCTATGTTTATATAGAAGAGGATACAGGAGATCTTATTATAGAATTAATCAATCTAGAGCCAGATGAACAACTAGAGGTTCAAATCAGCGTAAGTGGTACAATATATGAGGCGGAGTTTAATGAATCATGATAACTGATATTGGCAAGAATATTATTGGGAAGTACCTGCTTGGTCAGGCCCCCGCTTATGCGTCATATATAGCCGTTGGCTGCGGTCCACAGCCCCTAGAAACAGCAGATGCATATGAAGACTACTCTGAAAAAGAAAACTTAGATTTTGAAATGTTTCGTGTTCCCATTTCTTCGAGGGGATTTGTAACAGAAAGCAATGTAACCAAACTAGTACTTACAGCAGAATTACCAACAGAAGAAAGGTACGAAATAACAGAAGTTGGTTTGTATTCTGCTGGAACAAATCCCTCCGCTGGAGCATATGATAGCAAAACAGTTTTTGCTTTTACTACTGGAGAGGGTTGGCAATACAATTCATCTACATCTGTAGTAGAGATAGATTCTTTTCCAGAGGCACTAGACTCTCCAGAAGATGATGACATAATTTCTGTTACAGACACGGTATTTCAAACAAATGCCGACAATATTATTTTCTTTAATGAAGATAGATCAGAAAGATATGAACGTTGTAGGTTTTTTAATAATATTATCATGATAAAGGGTGATGCTGCAGAACTTACATCTGCAACCTCTGGTTTTACTATTGAGGCTGGATCAAACTATATACAAAAAACTGGTCTTACTGTTGATTTTACAAGAAATGCTCCAACAGATGAATTAAGGTTTGCATTTTCAATAGTAAGTAAGGATGGAGGCTCTGGCTCAATTCCAGACAAAATTAAAATTTTAGTTGAGTTTGCAAGTGCAGACAATGAATCTGCTAGGTTTGAAATTGAGGCCGAAGATGGCGAAGGCGATTTTGATTTTACCACAAATAGATACTATGTAGTAACAAAACAACTTCAAGAACTTATTTATACTGCTGATTTTACTTGGGATTCTGTAACAATAGGAAAAATATATGCCTCTGTTGAAGTTTCTGATACCCCAACAGATGATTATTATGTTGCACTAGACGCAATGAGATTAGAAAATACGTCAACAAACAATCCTCTTTATGGTATGACTGGATATACTGTTGTTAAAAATACAGACGCAGAAGCAATTATTAAATCTCCAAATACTAGTAATTATGTTGAGTTTAGATTTTCAATAGGTGTAACATAATGGCAAATAAGATATTAAGAATTCCTAAAAATGATCTTCCACCAGTAGAATCTGACAATGTTTACTCTGTTAGATTTAGAATAATATCAGAAGACAAAAACAGATTATCGCACTGGTCTCCAGTTTTTACAGTTGATTCTGTTGAACCAGAATCTGTTAGCGGAAGCGTTGTTGTAAACGGACCACTTATTACTGCTGCATGGGGACACGAAGAAGACAGACCAAATTATGATGTTTTTGTAAAGTTTGA
>Ga0194129_10006845_pt1 | contig 13813 bp, 14 predicted proteins | sample TA2KigCa35mmetaG_FD_150862 | JGI IMG/M metagenome (GOLD analysis project Ga0194129, IMG submission 150862) | Freshwater microbial communities from Lake Tanganyika, Tanzania - TA2015038 Kigoma Deep Cast 35m | ecosystem: Environmental > Aquatic > Freshwater > Lake | place: Tanzania: Lake... | reverse complement strand
TTCTGTGATGGTGCAGGGTACTGTTCGTCAGTTCTGGGGTACTGTTCAAATGGACTTGCTGGATACCATCATCCTCATTGCCGGCAACAGACCCACACCTGCTCCCACAGTGGTAAATGATATGGTTGAAAACCTGGAGAGCAAAATGGTTCAGGTTAAAAGGGTAAAACTCGTCGATCCGGCTGAATGGCCCTCCGCTGCGCTCGGCAACAATGGATTTAAGTATGTTCGTTTCCAATATACCGACGGAACTGTTGATTCGCTGAATATTGATGCAGAAACTGAACTCGACGGCACCACCGCCCCCCAGGGCTATCTGAACATTACAGGCATTTGTCAGCAGTTTGACAATACCTCACCATTCACGGCAAGGTATACACTAACTCCAAGGAATCTGGGTGATATTATTAAAGCAACCCTGCCCAAAATCAATTTCATCAAAACTGCAGACACCATCACAGAACTGGCCGACAGCTTCCGTTTTGAACTGGAAGTACTGCCTACGGAAGAAAATTTCAGCTTTACAGTGGCAGCTATTGGCGGAACAGCGGTTTCACCCCGTGATTACGATTTCGCCGGCCGCACCATCAATGTGCTGAAAAATAACAGCTACCTCTCGGGCAAAGCCAATATCAGCGACGACAACGAATCTGATGGTCAGCAAACCCTTATGTTTGGTATCCGCAATGTAAACGGACCGGGAGAAGCTGGTAAAGACTCTGTGCTTACCCTGGTTATCAATGACAATGAAGCATCTTCTACCCGCAGTCTGGCCTTGGGCAATATCCGCATGTTTCCCAATCCGGCCTCAAGCATCCTATTTTTCAGGTCTTCAGATGTGCTTGAGCATGTTGAGCTTATCGCGATAGATGGCAGGCAGGTTGCTCTGCTCACACCCAATAGCACCCGCGCACAACTCAATATAAGTTTGCCTCCCGGTGTGTATAGTGTTACCATTCAAACTGGCAAAGGCATCTTCAACGACAAACTGATTGTAAAATAGTTTGTTTTCTGTTTTTAAATAGACATGCCGGCTTAGTCCGGCATGTCTGTTTAACAGCCCTACCTTTGAATAATGAAACAACCCGATTACACCTTGCATACGCTAGCCTCAGGAATGAGACTGGCGCACAAGCGGGTTGCCGGAACACGGCTGGTTTATTGTGGATTTGTAATCGGCGCAGGAAGCCGGAATGACGGTGAAAACCCCGGCCTGGCCCATTGTCTCGAGCATATGTTGTTTAAAGGCACCAACCGTCGCAAAAACGTTCATGTACTCAATTACCTAGAAGTGGTGGGAGGCGAGATGAATGCCTTTACCACCAAAGAGCTTACTGCCATTTACGCCACCATACAGGCAAGGCACTATGTTCGGGCTATAGATATTTTATGCGATGTCACCTTCAAAAGCAATATTCCCGAAACAGAGCTTTCTAAAGAAAAAAAGGTAATCGCCGACGAAATCAGTATGTATCTGGACACCCCCGATGAAAATATCTACGATGAGTTTCAGGAGCAGATATTTGGCACACATCCTCTAGCACATAACATTCTAGGAAACCTGGCTTCTTTGGATAAAATTGACCGCAAAGACATTTTGCATTTCACCGAAAAGCATTACACCCCCGAAAACATGGTATTTGTGGTGGTTGGCAATATTTCCTCCGATAAGGCTGTGCAATATTCAGAACGCTTCATGCCTGACTTAAGCGGCAGGAAACCGGCGCCTAAACAGCAACATGATGTAAACTACAAACCTACCTCGGCCACCGAAAAAACCGATTTCAGCGGTGCCTATACCATCATGGGCATTCCCGCATATCCCGAAAACCACCCCAATAAATGGTCGATGTTGCTCTTAAATAACCTGTTGGGTGGTCCAGGCCTTAACAGTCGCTTAAACCTCGGTATACGCGAAAAATACGGCTACACGTATCATGTGGAAAGCGGCTATCAGACCTACTGTGATGCAGGGCTTTTTCACTGCTACCTAAAGCTGTGATGCCGTTATGTTCAAAAAAGCACGGAACTGATACAAAAGGAACTGAAAAAACTGCGGGAGATAAAGCTGGGTGTGCGTCAGCTTTCTTCTGCAAAAAAGCAATTCCAGGGTCAGATTGTAATGGCGGATGAAAACCGCAGCAACCTGCTGGTTCACATTGGTAAGGGCATATTACGGCACGGCCGCGCGGAAAGCCTGCAGGAAGTTTTGCAAAGAATAGAAAAAATAACCGCTTCCGATATTCTTGAGGTGGCCAACGAGATACTGCAGGAAGACCGGCTCAGCTACCGCACATTTCTGCCCTCATGAACCCCGTTTTGCGCAAATACCTGAAAGATGGTGAGGGTACTACCCTTGACTTCAAGCAATCCGTGAGCAGTGCGGCAAAAATTGCCAAAACCATGGTGAGTTTTGCCAATACAAAAGGTGGCGTGCTGCTAATGGGTGTCCGCGACAATAAAACCCTCTGTGGCGTGCGCAGCGAAGACGAAAAATACATGCTGGATATGGCAGCACATTTCTACTGCCGCCCCGAACTGGAAATTGAGATTTCCGAACACGAAGCCGAAGGCAAAAGCCTGCTGGAGGTGAAAGTTCCCGATGGCAGCAATAAGCCCTATTACGCCAAGGATGAAGAGGGGAAGTGGTGGGTGTATGTGCGAGTTAATGACAAAAGCCTACTGGCCAGCAAAACCACGATTGATTTTTTGAAGAGGCAACAGCAAAATTGTGAATCGGCTGTGCCTATGGGACATATAGAACGTGGCATTCTGGATTTTTTAAGCAAAAATGAACGCATAACGATGCTTCAAATTTGTAAGTTGTTCAATATCAGTAGGCGAAGGGCTTCTCGCATTCTGGTGAACCTCATGAGCCTGGACGTGATTCGCAGCCATACCACCGAAAAAACAGAATATTATACCGGCGTGTAAAATAAAAAACGCCATTTGCAGTTATTGGGTTATATGGTTTGACGTATACCAACGCTATTGTACTCACAAACAAAGATTACCATAGGCTATTATGTTTAATTTTAAACTACGAAAAACCATGAAAACATTTGTCGCGCAGCACCACATGGCCGATTATCCCGGCAAAAAACTGATTCTTCTCTTTGGTCTACTTATGTCCTTTTATTCCCTTAAGGCTCAGGATACATGGAGTCAGCCCGAGTATGACTCGACAGTACCGGCGCCTGAGGCTGTCTGGGGTTCCACCTATGCAGGAGAGGGAATAGAGGAGTACGGATTATTTATTTTTCAGTTTGGCAACGGCATGATAGCCACACTGGACAAAGCATCGGCAAGAGATATAGGTAACAGGGTAGGAGTTTCAAATCCCGTGCGGGGCATCAACAAAACCGGCGATTATTACGCGGAATTGTTACGCCTCAGCATGATTGAATTTGCCTCGCATGGAGGGAGTGTGGCCGGTGCACAGCCCATCCTGCCCCAGCCCATCCTGCTAAGGGGATTTCTGGCACCCAACGGTAAGGTGTATAAAAGCAGGGCACAGTATGATAGTCAGCCCAATAAACCGCTCATTGATCCAGCCGCATACGGAAGGTATAAAATAGAGCAGGGCGGACAGGTAAAAGTCTTTACCCTTTAGTTAAGGTAATCGGTAGATGTGTGTGTTTTTCCCGTGGTAAACCTTGCTGGCCCCGGTTTTTAATTGGGGCTCGTAGCGGCTGAACCACAAAGACGTATCATTCAGTACAAGGTATTTTGTGCGTGATTTGGACAGAATATCTGCCGTTATTTCCGGTCCGAAATCCCGGCTGATGCGCACACCGCGTTTTTTGAGCAGGTATAATGCTGTATTGGGAGTATTGTCAAAAGCGTAAAAAACACGGGCTCCGTCGGGAATTACCTTGGATATTGTATCGGCCTGTGAAACCAGTTCCTCGGCTTCTGCAAAAGCGTTCTGGTGGTAATAGTCCCCTTTTGCATAACGCCTGTTCATCATGTGGGCTGCATGTCCCGCGTTCATAAAAGGAATAACCCAGAAAGCCACTCCTATGACCATTGAAACACAACCCAGCAAAAGCGTGCGTTGCTCCTGTAACAATTGCTGTATAAACAGCCAGCCAAAAAACAGGGCCGGGAAAAGCAGGATGAAATAATAATCGTGGTATATAAACTGGTGGTTAAACAAGATCCATATTGCCCCGAAGCCTGAAAGCATTAAAGCTGCAGCCAGTCCAGGCAAAAGTGCTTGGCGCAAGCGAAACACTAGCAGAACTAAAAGAATGACCATAAAAAACATGAAAAATCCCGGCCTGTATAAACTTTCCTGCCAGTTGTTGAGCGCCGTTTGAGAGTTTTGTAAAAACTCTTTTACGGAGTCTGCCGGATTCATGCTTTGCAAAAAATGCATGTTGGAAGTCCTACGGGTCAGCCATCCGGAATAACCGTACCAGGCCGATACGGGAACGGCAGGAACCACCATCCACATAAAATCATGGCGCGTGAAAACCACCCTCAGCGTCGGATTTTTAAAGAAATGCCATAAAAAAAGCAATATAAATCCGGCAATGCCGTATATCAGAAATGAGATTTTCAGTAGTCCCGCCATACTCATCCACAAGGCAAACCGCCTCATGTTTCGGGCAGGTTCTACGCCGTAAATTCTTAGTATGAGATGATACCATGCCATCATCACAAACGACATGGCACCCGCATCGGCCAGAAAATTTGGTGTGTAAAAAACCAGTATAGGAGAACAATACCAGCCAAAAACCAGCAGCAGCCGGTGGATATTCTGCTGAATGAACAATCCCGTAATTTTCCATGCATGAAATACCCCCAGGCTCACAAGCAAATACAGCAGAAATCGGTAGATGAAATCATGAGGCCCGAAAACTTTGAATAATACTGCCACAGTAAATGGGATAATGGGAAACTCCATGCCGGTAATACCCTCTGATTGACGGTCTTCCGACACCCTGGGCATAAAGAAATTCATATCTTCATGGTAATAATTCCAGGCAACGCAGGCACGATCGCACTGCGCCCCCTGATGCACACTTTCAGGTGCTTTTGTTAAAGCTTTAAAAATACCCAGATAGCCGCTTATTACAATCCAGATGAGCCAGAAACCATATACGGGTTTAATTCTCCGCATCGGAAATATTGCTGTCTCTTACAATGTAATGCGGTCTGTTTTTTACGTTATCGCTCACCCTACCCAGGTATTCGCCAAGCATACCAATACCAATGAGTTGTATGCCTCCCAGAAACAATACCGAAATATGAAGGCTGGTCCATCCGGGCTCGGTGGTTCCGAAAAACTTCTGATAAAGGCTGTATATAATCAGTACAAATGCCACCGCTGAAACGACAAATCCGGATATAGTGGCCACTTTTAATGGCCAAGTACTGAAACTGCTTATACCATCCAGGGCAAAACGCATCATTTTGCGGTAGGTAAATTTGGTGGCACCGCCCATGCGCTCTTCTCTGTCGTATTCCAGAAAGCTCTGGTTAAAGCCAATCCAGCTGATTTGTCCGCGTATATACTTGTGCTGCTCAGGCATCCTGGATAGAATACGTTGGATTTGTCTGTGTATAATGCGAAAATCACCCGTATCTACAGGAATTTCAATGCTGGTAATTTTGGCCAGTAAGCGGTAAAACATGCGGGCCGTAAACTTCTTTAAAAAATTTTCACCGTCACGTTTTCTTCGGCGGGCATAGACCACTTCAAATCCTTCCCGGGCTTTGTTTAGCAAGTCAGGTATCAGTTCCGGCGGATCTTGCCCGTCGCCATCCATAATTACTATCCATTCGCCTTTGGCGTGCTCAATACCCGCTGTAATGGCCAACTGATGCCCAAAATTCCGCGAAAAATCTATGTATTTTACATGGTGGTCCGTTTCGGCTAGCCCTTGCAATATCGACAGGGAACGGTCTTTTGACCCGTCATTTACGTACACCACTTCCCAGGTTGCACCTAATGCTTCAAGCGCGCTACAAAGCCTTTGATACAACTTTCGGATGTTCATTTCCTCGTTGTAAATAGGTATTACAACCGACAGTATGGGGGTGGATGACATATTGGCAAAATTATTGCATTACCTGCACTAAATTTGTGCTAATATGAAAAAGAACATTTTCCGTATGCTTACCATGCTTGCCATTCTGACAGCTTCATATACCCTTTATGCCTGCCAGGGCAATACTTCAGATACCCATGAGGACGGAGTGGAAATTCTTGAGGAGAAAGAAGAACCGGCTTCAGTTGAAGGTATTCCCATCAAGGACTTTGAAAAATTAATTGCGGGCAATAAACTGGTCATGGTAGATTTTTATGCCGTGTGGTGTGGCCCCTGTAAGCGCATGGCCCCCTTTGTGGAACAGGTGAAAGAAGAGAAAAAAGATGTTGTTACGGTATTGAGTATTGATGCCGAGGCCCAGCCCGAAATCAGCAGTCGCTACAACCTTGAAGGATACCCTACTTTAATTTTCTTCAAGAAAGGTCAGGTAGTTGCAAATGCCATTGGTTACCATGATAAAACCCAGATTTTGAATTTAATCAATAAGTTTAAATAGACTATTATAAATAATTGTCAGGGAATACAATAGGGTGCCAAAAGTATCCTTTTTTATGCAGGCGGATTGTTAAGGGGGAAGAAGAAATTGTCACCCCGCAGACCAAGCCTTAGGGTTTCCAGCGCAATCAGTTCATTGGGTGCAATGTTTCCCAGATTCACATTAGCGCCATACATTTTTATAAACCACACCTGCTGTGATTTTAAGGGGGTTTCCCAGATAATCTTTTCCAATGGAATCTTGCGTGTAATCTCAGCCACCAGACCGCTTCTCACTTCACCCGTTCCCCTGAATATGCCTGCAGTTCCGCTCTCTCTGGCTTCAGTAATCACCTTCCATACCCCTGCGCTGATTTCACTTTCCATCTGCTCAATCCACTCATAGGGAGGAATAATCTTTTCGGCGTCCTTACTGCCCACTTCACTCAGTACCGTTGCCCTTTGGGATAGCTTTCGGATGTATTCGCACTTGGTATCATGGTGCATTTCTATGCTGCCATCACTCACTTCGGCGTAGTCAATACCTGTTTTGTCCAGCAGCCTCAGGTAACCCTCAAACTGGTTGCGCACCACATAGGCCTCAAACAGCGTTCCCCCGAAATAAACGATAATGCCGGCCGATTTATACAAGTTGATTTTATCCTGTAGTATTGGGGTTACAAAGCCGGTTCCAAAACCCAGTTTGATAATATCGGTGTAGGTACTGCCGTTGCTGAGAAAATCTTCAGCTTCTCGCATGCTCAGGCCTTTGTCCATAACCATGGTAATGCCCCTCTCGCGGGGTTTTGCGCTGCGCTCCGGCAGTTGCGATAAGTTAAATAATTCGTGGTTCATGTTTGCAATCCGGGATTGGTGAAACGGGCAATTAATCTGAGCAAACTGCCGGCTCTCTTCAATTCCGGTGCAAAGGTAAACATTTGTACATGTTCTTCTGCGTTGATGGCCAGGGCAGTTTCCAATAAGTAGGTGGCAGCAGCCTGTTGTCCTGTCAGATAACACAACGCCGCCATGCGATACAGCAATTTGGTGTTGCCTGGATTGTGTTTAATACCCACCTGGGTTATTTCCAGCGCCCTGTCTGATTGTCCGGTTTCGTGCAATGCCACACCCCAGTCCAGCCACACCTCATCTTCATTCGGGAAATCATCGGACAGCACCTCATACAGTGGTTCCCATTTTTCGGCTGTATGTGTGCCAAAATAGGCGGCCGCCAGCACAATGCCATAGTCCGCTTCAGTAGGGTTAAGTTCCCAGGCCTTTTCCAGATAGGGAATGGCTTTGGCGTATTCCTGTTCATACTGCCAGGTAAGTCCCATGCTGTACCAGCTTTCGCTGTCATCCGGGCTGCTTTTCAGCACTTCGTGATACAAGGTCCTGGCTTCTTTTACCTTACCTGTTTCATAATGGCTCCAGGCAAGTAATCCTTTCATTTCATCAAAGGCACCTTTGTGAAAACGTTCTGCCTGTTCCTTGTAATGCTTGATAAAACTGTCGTAATCTTCGTTTTCATATAGGGCTTCCAAATAGCCCAGCCATGCTTCTAGGAAATTCTCATTGATGGTTACGGCAAAATCAAACGCTTCTTTGGCCTGTAGGTAATCTTCCAGATCGGCACAGGCATTGGCCAGCAAATACCAAGCCTCTTCCGAGTAAGGGTCTTTGTCTACCAGCCTCTCCAGCATGGGCATCAGGGCCCTTACATGGGTTTTATCATGTGTTTGCCCCAGCCATTTCTCCACGATGTAATGGATATCGCCACCCAGATCCAGACATTTGTCCAGCACCGGCAGTGCCATTTCAAACTGCCCATAGTGCACCAGGAGTTCAAGAAAATCCTCCATCGCTTGTTCATCCTCACCCGCCAGCTTCATGCTTTCTTTCAGCATTTCCATGGCCTTTTCTTTCCGGCCTTCCAGACCATAAATAACAGCATCTACCATAAACAAGGCCGGCTCAAAAGCACTGTATTCTCGGGCCTTGGCAATATACAGGCGGGCCATACGATAGTTTTTCTCACGCATGAGAACCTCTGCCATGTGGATGGCAAAAACGGGAATGTAAGGAAACTGATCAATGCCTTGCTCCAGCACGGTTTTCATGCGTATAAAACCCTTGTTGCTGTCATTGGCCATCAAATGGTTGTAGGAGTAGTACCGAAATATCTCCAGCAATTCTCGCGGACTGAATGTCGCGTCTTTGTTGGCCTCAAATTCGCGCACCAGTTCTTCAACGTTGCCGCTAAAGTCGTCCTGCTCTTCGTCGTCCCAATCGCTTGGAAAAAACCCCATCGCCGTCAAAAATAATCAGCCGATTGGTCGAAAAACCTGTTTGGTTCACAAAAAGCCCCTATATTTTTGCACAGTTTGTATACAATGCGCACCTTGATTAGCCCTGCAAAGGTTTTCATGCTTGCCCTGATTTCTTTAATACCATTGTATGGATCGGGACAAAACATAATTTCCAGACAGTAGACTCCCTGGCAGCAGCGTGCAGATCACAACATCCGTGTTTTATTGGATGAGAACAGGAAGGTTTTACGGTGTTTTCAAACCATTACCTACACCAAAAACAGCCCGAACACAATAAAAAGCATTCCCCTTCATATATGGCCCAATACATTCTCAGGCAGGCACACGGCCTATGGAAAAGAATCCGTCATCAATGGCAATAAATAGTTCTTTAATGCTACCGAAGAAGAACGGGCAGCACTGGACAGTCTCAACTTCATCGTAAATGGTATCCCAGCGTGTTTTAATGAAGATTCAGTTAATCCGGATATTTTGTACTTTGTTTTGCCGAAAACGCTGAATACGGGAGATAAAATTACCATCAGTACCCCTTTCCGTGTTAAAATTCCCTGATTGTTCAGCCGCATGGCATACAACGGAGATCTGTTTTCAATAACACAGTGGTATCCCAAACCCGCTGTGTATGATGTGAACGGGTGGAACACATTCCCGTACGCCGAGCAGGGCGAATATTACATCGAATTCGGAGATTATACGGTTAGTCTCAATTTGTCCGCAAACTGGCGCATAGCAGCCACAGGTGAATTGCAGGACACCGCCGAATTTGCTTGGCTTGATTCACTGGTATTAGGGGGGAAAGTTCCAATTTTGAGGCTGCCCTGCCGCTTTTTTACAGCAATACCTTTAAAGATTTCAAGTCTGCAAATCCGGGTTTCAAATGGTATGAATATGCTGCCGTGCGCGTAAAACTGGATCTGAATGACCCATTTGATATCGCGAGGAATTTTAGATATTTATCAATAAATACAACCAAATAACGCAATTTTGCATACCATGAACCGAATTTTAGCCATCCTTTGTTTTTCGTTGTTAGCCTTATCTGCATGTAAGAAGTACAAAGACGGACCCTACATTTCCATCTGGAGCCAAAAAGAACGTATAGAGGGCAAATGGGTGGTGGGCTATGCCGAAAAAAACCAGCAGGATACCACCTCATCAAATAAAGACCAGGTGTGGGAGTTTACCCGTAATTACGCTGTGATCGAAATCACCGACACTGCCAAATTAAATGGCATCTGGGGCACCATGAACAACGATAAAGATTTTTTCATTGACTACGACAACGGTGCCCGCAGCATCTATGAGATCATTCGCCTCACCCGAGAACAATTCTGGATCCGCAACCGGCAAAGCGAATTAATTTTACACCTGAAACCCTATTAAAATTGGCCTGGCTGGCACCCGCACTGTACGGATTTGCTGCAGGTTTTATGATGAGTATCCTGCTGGGGGTGGTGTTTTTTATGCTCATTCAGGCAGGTATTCAGCATGGGATCAAAAAAGGGGTAATCATTGCATCAGGTGTCATCGCCGGTGATTTAATTTTTCTTTCCCTGGCCATCAGTTTCACCGCAGCCATCTCTGATTTTCTGCAAAAATACCAGCAAAGCATATCGTGGGTAGGAGGCCTCTTGCTGTTAGCCATGGGCGGTTGGACCTGGTTCAAAAAACGTCGGGACGGTCAGGAACATAAGGAAGTCAAGGGACTGCATTCTGCCCGTGATTTTTTTGTGAAACCTTTTGTTATCAATATTCTCAATCCTGCCAATGCAGCCTGGTGGCTGGGGTTATACAGTTTACCACCCGCTTCGGCATATGTGATTGACCAAAAAATAGTATTCGGAGCCTTCGCCATCCTGGCCATTTTCAGCACCGAAGTCGGCATCGCCGCGGGTGCCTCTTTACTTAAAAAATATATCAAAGAAAAATGGCTTAAAAAGGTGGATAAACTGGTAGCCACTGTAATGTTTATTATGGGCCTTAATTTGATGATTAGGGTAGTGCTATAGTTTAGTGGATTAATAAACTACAAAATTTATAGTTTTAAAGCTATAATATTAAAAACAATAAGCTAGTATAACAGGCAATAATTAATTCAACAGATTATTGATTCATGGAGTGATATTACACAAATCAAAATTGCCTGAAACATTCATTTTGTTAAGCGTATTTATGTTAATAATTATACCTGTGAAATTTCCTTTAACATGGCTGTTTTTGCCACTCCCTTTTTCGGTGACATTAACCGTTACTTTACCGCCGGTGGCTTTGCTGGTTCCGCCATTACTGCCTGAAAGTGCAAAACCCTCTGTTAAAGCTGAATTCTCGTCATAAACATAGGTGCCCACATCCCATAAAGCATTTGTACTCACCACTAGACCTTCACTTGTCTGTGGAAACATTGACGCAGATGAATAAGGGCCGGCTTCAAGGTAAATGCACTGATTGTTGTTGGGGTAACCTGACCATGGATGCTTTACACCGTCTATGGTATACTCAAAACTGTAAGTCCCTTGTGTAGTATTTTTATCGCTCTTTGAATCTTTGCTGCAGCCAATAGCTGAAACGATAATTGCAACAAATAAACTTGTCGCCTTGAATTTTTGAATTGATTGTTTCATACTTAAATAGGTCTTTGTGCGGCGAATATAAGAACCATGTGTGTAATTTCTAGTTTTTTTATACAGTTAAAATCAAACTTCTATTCAAACTAATCAATAGTATACCGTTATTGATTTAAACTCAGTTATTCATTCCTTCATTTTTTGACTAAAAACACCCAATAAACAATTAAACCAATAAACTAAATTACTTGTAATTATTTCATTCATTCACTTCTTCATTATTTCACTAAAAAAACCAATAAACAATTAACCTAATAAACAAAAATCACCCCTTCTCCTCACACATTTCCACCAGCACATTACCCGTACTTTTAGGATGTAAAAAAACAATTAATTTATTATCCGCACCATCCTTAGGTTCAGAATTTATTAATGCAAAATCCTGCGCTGTTTTTTCCTGTATTTTTTCCCTGATATTATCTACTGCAAAAGCGATGTGGTGAATACCCTCACCGCGCTTCTCGATGAACTTAGCAATAGGGCTGTCTTCCCGGGTTGCACCCAGCAGTTCTATTTTGGTATTGCCGGCATCAAAGAATACGGTCATTACGCCTTCAGAAATTACCTCTTCCTTTTTATAGGGCTCAGCGCCCAAAAGCTTTGTGTACATAGCGATGGATGATCCCAGGTCCTTAACGGCTATGCCAATATGTTCCACATGTTTCATATGGCAAAGTAAAGCATTCCCCACGCATCGAAAAAATTCATGCCGCCTTTAAACAGAATTGACCCGATTAGTTTTACCTTTGCAAATTAGAAACAGTCTAAATAACCCAATGAAGCTGCCTGTATATCTTGACAACAACGCAACCACTAAAGTGGATCCACGTGCGCTTGATGCCATGATTCCCTTCTTTACCGAGGATTTTGGAAATGCCGCTAGCCGCAACCACCCTTTTGGCTGGAAAGCAGAAGAAGCCGTGGATCATGCCCGTGAGCAGATAGCTACCTTGATTGGTGCCAATGAAAAGGAAATTATTTTCACCAGCGGCGCCACCGAGAGCAATAACTTGGCTCTGAAAGGTGTTTTTGAGATGTACGCTGAAAAAGGCAGGCATATCATTACCGCCGTTACCGAACACAAAGCCATCCTGGACACCTGCAAGCACCTAGAAAAGCAGGGCGCGGAAATTACCTACCTTCATCCTGCCGAAAATGGATTGTTGACCCTTGCTCAGGTGAAAGAGGCCATTCGTCCCGACACCATTCTGGTAACCCTAATGTTCGGCAACAACGAAATTGGTGTTTTGCAGCCCATTCGTGAAATTGGTGCGGTATGCAAAAAACATGGTGTTTTATTCCACTCCGATGCCACCCAGGCCGTGGGCAAAATTCCCGTGGATGTGATTGACTACAACATAGACCTGATGAGCTTTACAGCACACAAAATGTATGGCCCCAAAGGCATTGGTGCTCTGTATGTGCGCCGAAAAAATCCCCGTGTCAAGGTTACTGCCCAGATGGACGGGGGTGGACACGAGCGTGGCATGCGCAGCGGTACGCTCAACGTGCCAGGTATTGTGGGTTTTGGCAAGGCCGCCGAACTGGCACACCTGGAAATGCAATCCGATACCGAGAGAATCATCAAAATGCGCGACAGGCTCGAAAACTCCCTGCTCATGCTTGAAGAATCTTATCTCAATGGATCCAAAGAGCACCGCCTGCCCCATACCACCAACATCAGCTTTAAATATGTGGAAGGCGAGGGGCTGATGATGGCAATCAAAGATATCGCCGTTTCATCCGGATCTGCCTGCACTTCAGCTTCTCTGGAACCCAGCTACGTGCTGAAAAGTCTTGGCCTTGATGATGAACTGGCACACAGCTCCCTGCGTTTCGGTCTTAGCCGCTACACAACCGATGAGGAAATTGATTTTACCATTAAATGTGTGACAGACGCTGTAAACCGACTGCGCGACATGAGCCCGCTTTGGGAAATGTTCAAAGAAGGCATTGACCTGAAATCGGTGCAGTGGACGGAACATTAATTTGTTTGGAAAGATTCTAAATAATATATAACTTTGTATTGAAAACCAAATAAGCAAAACGATATGGCATACAGTGAGAAAATAATAGACCACTACAGCAATCCCCGCAATGTGGGAACGTTGGACAAAGACAGTCCCAACGTGGGTACAGGTTTGGTAGGGGCACCCGAGTGTGGCGATGTAATGCGTTTGCAGATTCAGGTAAATCCCGAGACCGGTGTCATCGAAGACGCGCGATTTAAAACCTTTGGCTGTGGTTCGGCTATAGCCTCGTCTTCTCTGGCCACTGAGTGGTTAAAGGGAAAATCGGTAGATCAGGCACTTACCATAGACAACAT
>Ga0194129_10006829_pt1 | contig 13833 bp, 4 predicted proteins | sample TA2KigCa35mmetaG_FD_150862 | JGI IMG/M metagenome (GOLD analysis project Ga0194129, IMG submission 150862) | Freshwater microbial communities from Lake Tanganyika, Tanzania - TA2015038 Kigoma Deep Cast 35m | ecosystem: Environmental > Aquatic > Freshwater > Lake | place: Tanzania: Lake... | reverse complement strand
TCGGTCCGAGTGGAGCGAATACTCAGGTATCCTGCGTCGGCGGCTCGAACTCGACGTCGACGAAGCGGTTCTGGTCGACCTCAAGTACCGGCTGGGTGAGACGCTTGGCAAGCACCTCGACGACGAGCCATCCGCGCTCGAGTGCTACCGCGAGGTGCTGCTGATCGATCCCGACGAGGCTCGTTCGCGCGCCGCGCTCGAGGGGATGATCGACCATGAGCGGCTCGGGACCGAGGTCGCTCGAACGCTGGCCGACGTTTACGAGGCACGGCAGGATTGGGGGGCGCTCGCGGGCGTCCTCGAGCGGCTGATCGACGCCGAGCCGGACTCGGAGGTCCGCGTAAGGCTGCTGCGCCGCGTTTCGGTCGTCGCGAGCCAGCACCTCGGCGACGTGCCTCGCGCCTTCAGCGCAGCTTCACGAGCGCTGCTCGAGACACCAGAGAACGAGGAGTTGCACGCGGAGTTCCGCCGCCTTGGAACTCAGGGCGAGAACTGGTCCGGCCTCGCGAAGGTGTACGCCGAGATCGCGGGGGCGGTCACCGACGGTGGCGTCGCGCGAACTTACTGGCTCAGGCTCGCGGCCATCCAGGAACAGACCGGCCAGATCGATGCGGCGGCGGCGAGCTACACCAAGATTCTCGAGGGTGATCCGGCCGACGCTGAGGCGCTCGATGCGCTCGAGCTCGTCTATGAGAACCATGCGCGCTACGAGGACGTCGTCACTGTCGTGCGACGGCGCCTCGAGCTCGCCGTTCAAAATGGCGAGCGGGAGGCGCTCCTCGCACAGGTCGCGACGATCTTCGATGAGAAGCTCCAGCAGCCCGAGCAGGCGGTCTCCGCCTACGTCGAGATCTTGGGATTCGACGACCGAAGCCGCGTCGCCTTGCGGGCGCTCGAGTCTCTCTACGGTCGGCAGGAGCTCCACGAGCAGCTCGCCGGTAACCTGGAGCAACAGATCCGCGCGGCGAGCGACGAGGACGAAGAGACCGCCTTGATGCTGCGACTCGCGAAGCTCCAGGAGTCGAAGCTCGGGCTGGCTCCCGCTGCGATCGAGACCTACCGTCTCGTTCTCGAGCGGCGTCCGAATCAGGAGGAGGCGCTCGAGGCGCTCGAGGCCATCGGGGCCCGTCCGGAGTTCGAAATCGAGATCGCCGAGACGCTTGGGCCACTGTACCGAGCGGCGGGAAATTACGCGAAGCTCGTCGCGGTCTACGAGGTTCAGGTGCGTCGCGCCGAGGACCCGGCTCGGACCGTCGAGTTGCTCCATGAGATTGCGCAGTTGCTCGAGGACGCGGCGTCCGACCCGGCTGCAGCCTTTGACGTGCTCGTCCGCGCGTTCGCCGTCGAACCCAGCTCGTCGTTGACGCAGGACGGCCTGCAGCGCCTCGCCGGGGCAACGCGTCGTTACGCCGACCTCGCGCGCGTCTACGAGGAGCAGGCCTCGCAGCAGAGTGACGCCGACCTCGCCATCGCGCTCTACGCTATGGCGGCCTCGCTGCAGCAAAACCAGCTCGGCGCGGTCGAGAGCGCGATTTCGCTGTATCGCCGCATGCTCGACCTCGACCCGACGCACCTCGCTGCGCTCGATGCGCTCGAGGTTCTCTTCCAACAGAACGACCGCAGCGAGGAGCTCTCGGCGACCCTTCAACAGCGCGCGCTCCTGTTGACGGACCTCGAGCTTCAGAAGGCTGCGCTCTTCGATGCGGCGCTCATCGAGGAGAGTGTCCTCGGTCGAACGGAGCACGCGATCGCCGTCTTCAGGAAGGTCCTCGAGCTCGACGGTGAGGACCTCCGCGCGCTCGACTCCTTGATTCGGATCATGCTGGGACTTCAGCGTTGGACGGAGCTGCTCGCCGTCTACGCTCGCAAGGTGGAGCTCGTCTACGATCCGGACGAGCGAAAGCGCATCTACTACCAGGCGGGTGCCGTCTACGAGCGCGAGCTCAGTGATGAGCTCCACGCGATCGACACCTACCAGCGGATCCTCGAGATCGATCCGGACGACCTCGAGGCGCTCGGGAGACTCGACGCCCTCTATCAGGCCACGCAAAATTGGGTCGAACTGCTCAACGTGCTCCAGCGTCAGTCGGAGCTGTCGGCCGATCCGAGGGAGGCTGTCTCGTTCCAGTTCCGGATCGCCGAACTTTACGACAGGCGGCTCGAAGACATCGCCCGGGCCATCGAGCTTTACCGAGAGCTCCTCGCCGGGCAGCCCGACCATCGTCCCACGCTCGACGCCCTTGAGGCGCTCACGCGCGGTGAGCGGGAGCCCGTCGCGGCGGCACAGGTCCTCGAACCGGTTTACCAGGCCATGGGGGACTCGGGGCGTCTCATCGGCGTCCTCGAGGTGCAGATCGCGCGGAGCCAGGACAGCTTCTCGCAGATCGAGATGTTGACCCGGATCGCGACGATCTACGAGGACGCGCTGAGCGACCCGGCGCGAGCCTTCGAGACCTACGCGCGGGCAGTCGCCATTGACAGCCGAAACGAGGACTTGCTCGCCCAGTACGAGCGTCTGGCCGCGCAGGCGGGGCGGTGGGTGGAGTTGGCGACGCTTTACGACGGCCAGCTAGTGACCGTACCCGCCGACGAGCCCGAGCGGTTCGTTGAGCTCGCGCTCAGGCTCGCACGCATCTTCGAGGAGCAGCTCGAGAATTGGGACGCGGCCATCGCCAGGTACGCGGCGGTGCTGAACCATGACACCGAAAACCTGATCGCGCTGGCCTCGCTCGACCGGCTTTACGAGCACACGGAGCGCTGGACGGAGCTCGTTGGTATCCTCGAGCGGGAGGCGGGTACGGGGACGAACGACCCGACGGTTTATCGATTCCGCCTCGCACAGGTTCATCAGTACCGACTGGGTGATCTGGCTTCGGCGATCGCCGCTTATGGCGAGGTGCTTCAGCTCGACCCATCGAACGATGGTGCGCTCACCGCCCTCGAGCAGCTCTTCAACGCGGGGCAGGAGCAGCCCAGGATCGCGGCGATCCTCGAGCCGTTCTACGAGACCGTTGGGCAATTCGATTACCTCGCCGGCGTCTACGAGGCGGTCCTCGCTCACACCGTCGATCCGGAGGACCGCCTCGGGCAGCTCCATCGGCTCGCCGAGGTCAACGAGCAACGGCTCGGCGTGCCAGGAGCCGCTCTCGCGGTGTATCTCCGGGCGTTGGCCGAGTTCGTCACGGACGAGCGCGTGCTCGCGGAACTCGAGCGTCTCGCCGGGATGGTGGAGGACGGTTGGGCGCATCTCGCGAACGCTTATGCCGACGTCCTCTCCCACCAGACGGATTCCGAGAACCAGCGCATGCTGGGCAAGCGTCTCGCTCGGGTCTATGAGGAGGAGCTTCGCGACGTTCAGCGTGCGGAGGAGTCCTTCGCGTACGTCCTGACGGTGGCGCCTCAGGATGAGGAGGTGCTCGAGAACCTCGACCGCATCTACACCGCGACGGGAAACGCAGGGCCGCTTGCTGGTGTCCTCGAGCAGCGTGCGCTGCTCACCGAGGATGGCTTCGCCAAGATCGAGTTCTATCTGCGCCTCGGGGAGCTCTACGAGCTGCACCTGGGTCCCCAAGATCCGCGCTTCTACGAGGAAGCGATCCGGGTCTACCGCACGGTCCTCGATGGACTCGACCCGTCCAACGAGACGGCGCAGACCGTCCTCGAGCGCATCTACGGACAGGCCCAGCGGTGGCCGGAACTGTACAGCGTCTACGAGCGCCAACTCGCCAGCGCGGGTGGAGACTTCGAGAAGGGCGAGATCACCTCGAAGATGGCGCGAATCGCCATGATCGGGCTCGGCGACGCTCGCCGCTCGATCGAGCTGTGGCGGCGCGTCCTCGACCTCAAGGGTGAGGACGGCGAGGCCCTCGGTTCGCTGGGTGAACTCTACGAGCAGACCGAGCAATGGGCTGAGCTGACCGAGGTCCTCGAGCGCCATCTCGCGACGGTGACGGACGAGCGCGAGCACGTCGCGGTGCTGCTCCGCCGGGCACGGTTGCACTCGCAGCAGCTGCAGCGCGACGACCTCGCGCTCGACGACTACGCCCGAGCGCTCGAGATCGATTTCGCGAACCTCGATGCACTCTACGCCGTCGCGGACATCGCGCGCCGTCGCTTCACTGGGGAGCTGCCTCACGAGTCGCGCGGCAACCCGCGAGACCTGCTCCTCGCGCTGCATCAGATCGCCGAGCGTGCGGCACAGTTGCTCCCCGCCGAGCATCTCGTTGTGCTCTACCGAGAGCTCGCGACGCTTCATCAGCTCGACCCGGCGCAGAGGCGTGAGGCGATCGAGGCTCTTCGAAGATTGATTGAAATCAATCCTCGAGATTTCGATTCGATGGCGCAGCTCGAGTCGCTCCTGCGCCTCGAGCAGGCATGGCAGGACGTGGCGGAGCTGAAGCTCCTCCGCGCGCGCGCCCACGCGAGCCCCACCGAGCAGCTTCGCGAATACCTCGAGGTCGCGAGCGTGTGGAGCGACAAGGTCGGCGATCCGGATGGTGCGACCCGGGCCTACGAGGCCGTGCTCCAGCTCGACCCTGCGCACGACGAAGCCTTCGGGCAACTCGAGCGGCTGCATCGTGCGGCCGAGCGCTGGGAAGCCCTCGTCGAGCTGCTCGTCGCTCGCGTCGAGACTCGCGACGATGTCCACGAGCAGACGGCCTTGCTCCGGAAGGTCGCGAAGATTTTCCAGGAGCAGATCGGCGATCCCGCGCAGGCCTACGATTCGCTCGAGACGGCCTTCGCGCTCGACGTCACGGACGACGAGACGGTGGCGCAACTCGAGAAGGTCACCGCCGCAACGAAGCACTGGAACGCGCTCATCCAGTCGGCGAACGGCCTGCTCGAGGAGGCTTCGGACCCACGCGTGCAGGTGGTTCTCTGTCTGCGCCTCGACCTCGACCGCCAGGACTTCGCCCAGCCTTACTACGCGCGCGTCCAGCAGCTCGAGCCGAACAACGTACAAGTCCGTCGGCAGGCCGCCACCTACCTGCGCAAGCAGGGGGATTGGCGAAGTGCAGGGCAGCGGCTCGAGGAGGCCTTGGCCTACGCGACGCGTGACTCCGATCGAGCGGCGATCCTGACCGACGTGGGCGAGCTCCTCGAGCGGTATGCAGGCGAGCCCGAGCAAGGTCTTGCTCGGTATCGGCGTGCCGTCGAGGTCGACCCTGGGCATCTCCCGGCGCTGGAGGCGCTCGAGCGCATCTATGAGTCGAGGAACTCGACGCAGGACCTCGTGCAGATCCTCGAGTTGAAGCTCAAGGCGCTCAAAGATCCCGAGCGCGTCAGCGACGTTCGGATGCGAATTGGCGCCATGTACGAGGGGATCCTCGCGAGCCCCGAGAAGGCGATCGCGCTCTACCGTGGCGTACTCGAGCACGACGCCGCGAACCTGCCGGCGATCCGTGGGCTGGAGCGCGTCTACACCACGACGCAGCGCTGGCAAGAGATGCTCGAGGTGCTCGACATGCACCTCGACGTCGCGGTGTCGGAGCGTGAGCGTGCCGATGTCCTGCTGCGGATCGCGAACCTTCAGGAGGAAGAGTTCCGCAAGCCGGACCTCGCTTCGATCCGACTCGAGCAGGTCGTCGAGATTGACCCGGCGAACCTGACGGCGTTCGAAGCCCTGGCACGTTGTTACCAGAAACAGCAGCAGTGGCACGGGCTGAGCGCCTGCCTCGACCGCTTCGTGCAGATGGTCGACGACCGTCAGCGGAAGATGCAGCTGCTGATGTGGCAAGGGCAGGTCCATTCGGACCAGCTTCAGGATCTTGGGCGCGCCCTTGACGCCTACATCGCCATCATCGAGCTCGATCCGAACCACATCCCTGCGCTCGAGGCACTCGCGAAGCTCTACGAGCGCATGGAGGACCCAGCGAACGCGATCGAGTTCACGAACCGCGTCGCCGAGCTCACCTCGGATGGAGGTCAGCGGGTCGAGTCGTTCTACCGCCTCGGCAAGCAGCTCGAGGAGAAGCTCGGGGACCGCGGCCAGGCCCGCGCGAAATTCGAGCAAGCGCTCGATCTCAACCCGTATCACCTGCCGACCCTCGCGGCGATGCGTGCGATCGCGGTCGACGAGAGCGACTGGTACCACGCGACGAAGTACCTCGAGACGGAGCAGCAATACACGGAGTCTCCGCGGCTCCGTGCGAAGCTGCTCGTCGAGCTGGGCCGGTTGCGCACGGAGGTGCTGGAGCAGCCCGACGCGGGGCTTCAGGCCTACTCGCTCGCGAACCAGGCCGACCCCGACAACGAGGATGCCGCGCTACCTCTTGCGCGAGCGTGCGTCGCGCGCGGAGCTTACGTCGAGGCCGAGCCGCTGACGGATCTCCTCGAAAAGAAGGCTCCATCCAAGGATCGTGACGTTCAGCTCGAGTTCTACCTGCTTCACGGCAAGGTCGAGCTCGAGTTGAAGAAGGGGCCGGAGGCACTTCGGGCTTTCACTGCGGCCCATCGCATCGACCTCACGAACCGCGACGCGATTCGCGGCCTCGGCGATGCTTATTTCGTCCTCGCGGATTGGCCGGGCGCGCTCACCAATTACCAGAAGGTGCTGACGGCCCTGTCGGACGACGAGGGAGCGATTCGCGCTGAGGTGCTTTACCGACTCGGCAGCGTGAAGCGCGAGCAGGGGCAGGCGAAGCAGGCGATCAACAACTTCGAGAAGGCTCTCGAACTCGAGCCGACGCACAGGCCGACCCTCGAGGCTTTGTCGGCGATGTACGTCGCGCAAGGTGATTGGGCGCAGGCGTGCGCGTACCGACAGCTGATCTTGGATACGATCCTCGACGGTGAGGAGCGCTTCGCGTTCCTGCTCGATCTTTCGGAGCAGTGGGAGAACAAGGTCGGGGACGCCGTTCAGGCGCTCGCGGCGATGGAACAGGCCGTCGCCCTCAAGCCCGAGGACCACCTGCTTCAGCATCGATTGCTCGCGCTGTTCCAGAAGACGGCTCGCTGGCACGACGTCGTATGGACCCTGCGGCGGATCGCGGACGGCGACCCGAATCCACAGCGACGGGCGCGGTACATGTTCACGATGGGCCAGGTGCACCGCGACAAGCTCGAGGAGCCGTATCAGGCGATCGAGCTGTTCGAGCAGGCACTCGACCTTCACCCGGAGTTCGTCGATGCCTTCGCGCGCATCGACAAGATCCTCTCGAGCCTCGGGGATTGGCCGAAGCTGGAGCGTTCCTACCGGAAGATGATCCACCGTGTCGCGGGGAAGGGGAACGCCGACCTCGAGTACCAGCTCTTCCACTCGCTCGGCCTCATTTACCGTGACAGGCTCCAGGACTTCGCCAAGGCCACCGAGGCGTTCCGAGGAGCCGTCGCGATCAAGCCGGATGCGGTCGAGGAGCGCGTCATCCTCGCCGAGTTGGCGGTTCACACCGGCGATGCCTCGCGCGCACTCGAGCAGTTCCGTACGCTGCTCGAGAAGGATGCCCTCAACGTCGACGCGTATCGGTCGATTTACACGATTCACCTGCAGCAGCAGCAGTACGACGACGCGTGGTGCATCGCGGGAATCCTGGCGTTCATCGGGCGGGCCAACGAGGAGGAGCTGCGCTTCTACGACGACTGGAAGCCGCAGGACGTCGCGCAGCTGACGGGCGCACTCGACGGCTCGTTGTGGGTCCAGCACGTGTTCCACCCCGACGAGGATCTCCACATCGGGAAGATCTTCGAGGCGATCGCGCCGGCTGCACTGAAGGCAAAGATCGCCGATCTCACGGCGAAGAACCAGCGACCGGTCTTGCAAGACAACCAGCGGCAGGATCCCGCGACCTCGGGACAGCCGCTCGCCAGGACCTTCTGGTGGGCCGCCAAGGGACTCGGGCTGCAAGCGCCGCAGCTCTACGCTCGACCCGATCAGGCCGGGCTGCTCCTGGCCGTGCCGAACATCCCGCTCACCTCGGTGGCGGGACAGACGGCACTGCAGGGCCTCACGCCGATCGAGCGCGCGTTCGTTTGCGGCAAACACCTGGCGATGTACCGAGGGGAGCACTTGATCAAGACGCTCTTCCCGACCGTCACCGAGCTCACGGTTCTCCTCTTCGGTGCGGTGCGGCTCGTCGCGCAGATGAACGCTCCGCCCGAGTACGCGAATCAGGTTCAGGCGACCTCGCATGCACTCAGCCAGTTCATCGAGCCGATCCAGCGTGAGGCGCTCAAGGTCGCGGTGAACGAGTTCATGAAGGCCGGGGCGCGCGCGAACATCAAGCGCTGGGCTCAGGCGGTCGAGACGACGGCGGCGCGGGCCGGCTTGCTTCTCGCCGGGGATCTCGCGGTCGCGAAGAAGGTCATCGTGAGCGAGCCGCAGCTGCCGGGGGACATCTCGCCCCAGGAGCGCATGAAGGACCTCATGCTCTACGTCGCGAGCGCCGACTACGGCAGGCTTCGCAAACTGCTCGGGCTCAGCATTCGAACCGAGTGAGGGGCCTCGACGCGCGTCCTCGAAGCGTCCCCGCCGGCCCGAACGGTCGGTGGCGCTTCGAGGTGGGTGGGGTGCATCGCGAGGGCGCGTTGAAGGTGTCCACGAAAGGTCGACCTCGGCAGTCCAGCGCGGCGGGCGGCGAGGCTCGTGTTCCGTTTTGCGTCGCGCCAGATCGACAGGGTTTCGGTGGCAAGTAGGCCGGGTGAGCGGGGAGCCAGGTCCGGCGCGAGCGAAGTGGCAGCCTCGATCTCGCCTGGGCCGACCTCGCGGCTGTCCGCGATCACGGCGGCGCGAAGGACCACGTTGCGCAGCTCCCTTACGTTTCCAGGAAATGTCTTCGCGGTGAGCGACTGCAAGGCGGCTTCCGTGAGGACATGGTCGGCAAGCTCGGAGCGCGACAGAATCCAGCGCGCAATGTCGGCGATGTCCTCGCGCCGTTCGTCGAGCGTCGGTACGCGGACGATGCACGTCGCCAACCTCTCATACAGGTCCCGCCTGAACCGGCCCCGGGCGATGAGGTCGTCGAGCCTCTCGCAGGTGGCTGTGACGATCCGCACGTCGATGGGGTAGGAGCGATCGGAGCCGACTGGTTGAACTTGACCATCCTCAAGTACCCGGAGGAGCTTCGCTTGGGCGTCGAGGGGCAGCGAGCCGAGCTCGTCGAGAAAGAGCGTGCCGTTGGAGGCGTCCCGGAGGGCTCCGAGGCGCGCGGAGGTGGCGCCCGTGAACGCACCCGCCGAGTGGCCGAAGAGGTGGCTCACCCCGAGGTCGCCCGTGAGCACGCTCGAGTTCAACGCCACGAACGGTCCGTGGCGCCGTGGACCTTGCTCGTGCAAAGCTCGCGCGATCAGCTCCTTGCCTGTTCCCGTCTCGCCGAGGATCAGGACCGAAAGGGAGGTTTGCGCCGTCTTCGCGACGAGCTGGGCGAGCGCACGCGCGGGTCGTGAGCTCCCGACCATCCCGGGCAGCGCCATGTCGGGAGCGAGGCTGACCCTTGGAGGGCGCCACCGGGTCGCCGGGTGTGAGCGAAGAGGGCCGGGGTCGGTCTGACCGCTGCGGAGGGAGACGACGTTGTGGTCGCCTTCGATGCGAGCGTGGCGGTGGTCCGGGGTTTGACTCGGCAGGTGGGTCGCGGTCGTCGGGTTGCGCATGAAGTTGGGCCTCCTTTGCTTGTCGCCACGATGGCCAGGTTCGTTTCACGGCTTGGACCTGCTCGGCACACGAAGGTGGCACAGCGAGCTGTTCGGCTTTCCGGGAGCGGCCTGCAGCATTTCGCGCTGGTCCACGAGCCATTCCGGTGTAAGACGTCGCCCCGTGCGTGCCGTCGCAGTTCTCGTGGTCGCAGGTCTCGCGTCTCACGCCGACGCGGCGTCCGCGGACGAGGGTAGGAGGACTCCGGCGACGTCGCCCGCCGCGAGCATCGACGCGAAGCGCAAGCAGGCGCTGACGGAAGACCTGAGATACGGCCACGTGGTCGGCAGCGTCGGTGCTGGCCTCTGGGTACCGAGCGCGAGCTTCGCTCCGACGGGGGCTGGTCTCACGGCGCCCGCGGTCGGATTGGAGCTCCGCGCCCGACTCGGGCTCGCGTTCAGCGGCTACGTCGTCGGGTTCGCCGAGGGCAGCGTTGCACGCGCCACGGGAAAGACGGGCTGTGAAGCGTGCGCCACCACGAGCCTCACCGCAGGGCTCGGCGTCTCCGCCCACCTCGCCCAGGGCTTCGCCGCCGATCCTTGGGTGTCCTTCGGCGTGGCTTACCGCGATACGCTCCTCACGGTCGACGATGTTCCGCGCGCCGTTTCGGATGCCCCCGTCCACGGGATTGACTTCGCGCGCGTCGCCATGGGGTTCGATCACGCGCCGCTGCCCTGGCTCGGCCTTGGCCCCTTCGTAGCGTCGAATGTCGGGGTCCGGCTCTTCGATGGCGAGGTCTACGCGGACTTCGTCGCAGGGCTCCGCGTGACGTTCGATCCGAGCTCGAGCGCCCGGCGCCTCGTCATCGATGGCGCGCGCTGAGGAGAGGACGCTCGATCAACGGTTGCGCACTTTGGGTGGCGGCCAAGCCACGACGAACAGGGCGACCTCCACGACGCCTTCGCGGACCATGCCGAGCAGGGTGGCCGCTCCGCGTGAAAGGTCGATGATCCGTCCAGCCACGAAGGGACCCCGGTCGTTGATGCGGACCCTCACCGCACGCCCATCGCGCCGCACGACGTCGACCACGGTGCCGAGTGGCAGCGTCTTGTGGGCCGCGGTCGGAGCGCTGGGATCATAAATCTCCCCGTTCGCGGTGCGGTTTCCTGCGAGGCTGTCGTGATAGTAGCTCGCGAGTCCGACCTCGAACGGTCCCATCGGCAGGCTGCCGGCGGGCAGAGGCGACGACGCCGGACCAAGCGTCGGTGGAGCCGAGGGGCCGGCTTGACGGGCGCAACCGACCAGTCCTAGCATGACAAAAATCAAGGCATGCGTCGGACTGAGTCGAGCGCGCCCATCCCGTCGTGGGAGCATCGACCGGCGTCCAAGTCGAGCGCCGCGACCGGGGTGATTCATGGCGGCGAGCGCGGCCGGACTCAGAAGGTCCCGATCAGCGAAAGCCCCTTCTGGTCGCCCGTCACGACGGGCGCGAGGGTCACGAAGGCCTGTGGCGGTCCGGCCGCGGGGGAGGCCGCCGACTTGCTGGTGTCGAGGTAGTACCACACGAAGGTGCCGCCGACCGAGAGGGACATGACGACGAGGCTCGTTGCCATCAGCGCGATGTCGGTGTCGTAGGCGTCGAGGTTCGAGCGCAGCTGGTCGCATGCGCCGCGATAGTAGGGATGGGCCGAGGTCGGCTCGTCGAGCTTCCCACACGGGATCGGGTTGCCGCCCGCGTCGTAGTATCCCGCCGGCAGGACTCCGCTCGGGTCGGATGGATTGCGGGTCTCCGCGAGGATCACTGCGGTGACGTCGGAAGCGGCCCCGTTCGCGCTACCTGCAGCGGCTCCGAAGGCGATCGTTCCGATGAGCCCGAGTCCGCCACCGATCCCCAGCGTCGCGATCGCGGCGGGCTTCTTCTTGATCCAGGAGAAGAAGCCGAGCCGATTCGAAGCGGGCGAAGCGCCGGCGTCGGAGCCTGCCGCTGCTGCCGAACCGAAGGTCGAGCTGTCCCCGCTGTACGGGCCCTCCTCGTTCGGGGGAAGGTCATTATTGGACCAGCGGTTCAAGTCCTCGTTGCCGGAGCGCGTGTCGTCGCCCGAGTCGGGCTTCTCCTTCTCCTTCTCCTTCTCCTTCTCCTTTCGCTCGGGAGGAGCGGCCTCGGTCGCGCCGGTCTTGAGGTTGACTTGAGCCGAGGTCATGGCTCCAGGCTTGGCGTCGACCTTGATGCGCACGCGGCGTCCGCCCGAGCGTGCCTCGACCTCGTGCTCGCCCGCCTTGACGAAGACGGGGTCCGTCAACGGGCTCTTGCCGATCTCGTTGCCGTCGACGAAGACCGTCGCACCATCGGTGTCGACGATCAGGATGACGTAGCCGGTCGTCTTCTTCGCTTCCGCGATTCCGTCGCGCGCGCTCTGCTTTTGCTGCGGAGTCGCTTGATCGTGCTCGCGCAAGAATTGCTGGAGGTGCGCGCCGCCAGTCTCGGGGTCACCTGCCTTGATTTCGCTCAATCCGAGATTGAGCAACACCGCGGGGTGGCGCTTCATCGCGTAAGCTTGGAGGAACAGCTCGCGCGCCTCTGCGTAGCGCTTCGCGTTGAACGCCTCCGCGCCCTCGATGAACTTCGCGCGCGCCATCTCGGTGATCTTGTCCGATTCCTGCGCGAGAGCGGTCCGAGGTGAGGCAGGGACGAGCAGTGCGCTCGCGATCAGGAAGGTGGCGGCGACGGTGGAGCGTCCAGGGAGAGTTCGCATGCGGTTCTCGACAAGCTTTCGGTGCATCGGCGTCGTGAGTGGCTGCCCTGGTCAGAAGGGCACGTCGGTCGACATCGTGTTGTTCGACTTCGACTTCGGAGGGGGCGGCGGCGGCGGTGGCGGGGGCGACGCCGTCTTCGTGACGGGGGTCTTCGGTACCGCGGGCGTCGTTGCAGGCTTGGGGTCGGTCTCCGGCTTCGGTGCTTCGGCCGCCGCCTCGGGCTTGGGCTCGGGCTTCGCTTCGCCGGTCGACGCCGCGCTCGGGGCCGGTGCAGTCATCGTCGCTTCGGGTCGCGGCGCCGGGATGGCCGAGGGTGGAGGCGGTGGGGCGGGGGCCACGGTTGCGGCGGTCGCCGCCGACGTGGTTGCCGTGTCGGCCTTCTTGTCTGCGGGGCGGGTGAAGACGAAGGCGAGCACGCCCACCACGGCGAGCGCTCCGACGCCGAGCGCAATCTTGCCGACGGGCAGTCCCGACGAGGCGACGGGAGCCTCGATGGCGTCGTCGTCGTCGCTGATCGCCGCGGCAGGCATGTTTCGGCGCGACCGGAGGTCGGGGTCATCGCCGGCGAAGCTTGGGGCGGGGAGCGGAGGTGCTCCCAGTGCAGCGTTCGCGTGGCTCGCGTGCGACTTGAAATCGACGCGGTTCGTCCGCGCCGGAGGAGGCTCGCTCGCGCCGCGCGTCGAGGGCGGCGGTGCGCTGCCGAAGACCTCGTCCCACGACGCGCGGATGCTCCGCGCGAGACGATCGGCGTCCTTGATCGTGAGGTTCGGTGGCAGCGGCACAGCACCACGTTCAGTGACTCGGGGGACGGAATTCGCGGGGGCCATCGCTGCGAGCGAGGTTAGCACCGCCTTTTCCGGAACGGCAACGAGGGGACGCTCGTCTTCGCGAGCCGGACCGTTTGTGGTGACGTCCGCCCGATCTGTGGCAAGGTCCAGGCTGCGATGAAGCGAGCGTTCGCCCTGCTCGGGATTCTCGCGGCGTGCCGCTCCGAGCCGTCGATGGAGACTCCCCCGACGTCGAGCGCCAAGCCGCCTCCCGACGACCGCGCCCTTGGCGAGTCCATGCTCGCATCCGAGCGGCTGCCCACGCGCGAGGAGGTCGTCGCGCTCGCCGACCGCCTCGCGGTCGCATCCGTTCGCGCGGGTCGCACGCCTTCGGCGGGGGAGCTCGCATGGCTGGCCGCGCAGCTCCGTGAGCGGGCCTATCGCCACGACAAGGTCGAGTCCGACGGTCGAGAGGCTCTCGAGCTTTACGAGGCTGCGGCCACGCGAGCCCAAAGTGCGTCCGTGAGCTGCCAAGCGGAACAGCGCCGTGCGCTCCTCTCGGGCGAGCTGGCGAACGACGCCGCGACGACGTTCCGAGAGTTGTACGTCGCCCATGAACGCCAGAGCTCCCTCGAGGGGGACCGGTCTGGCTGCATCGATCGGATGAAGCACCTGATCGACGAGGTCGCGGCGTATCGGCCGACCGGGCAGGGCTGGCTGGAGCTTCAGGAGCACGCGCGTCACGAG
>Ga0194129_10006826_pt1 | contig 13838 bp, 12 predicted proteins | sample TA2KigCa35mmetaG_FD_150862 | JGI IMG/M metagenome (GOLD analysis project Ga0194129, IMG submission 150862) | Freshwater microbial communities from Lake Tanganyika, Tanzania - TA2015038 Kigoma Deep Cast 35m | ecosystem: Environmental > Aquatic > Freshwater > Lake | place: Tanzania: Lake... | reverse complement strand
AACCTATGAAAAGTCCTACGATGCCTATATTAAAGGATCGGAGGTTGAATTTTCTAAATATGATATCAAATCCAATCAGCGTGACGCCGAGCAAGGATCCTAGACCTATGCCTATTAGAAGATTAGTTTGAGGTGCTCCAGAAGTGCTGGATAGCATGTACAGTGTCATAAAAAAAACACTGAGCGAAAAGAATAGGATTCTTAAAAAGGTCAATGTCACGTTCATGGAAAATTCTCCTTTTTTCATTACTAATTTTTTTATAGTCCTAACGATCCCATTTAAAATATTTTGCAATAGATTGAAGTGTAAATTTATAGAGTTTTTTTGTCATTAACCTTGAATTTAATACAATTCTTTTTAGACCATGATACCTTATATGCACATCTATCGATTGCGTATAAATATCAATGAAATAATTTAGGGAAAATATTATGAAAATAACTCCGTTCAAAGCGTTAATGATAAGTTTTGCTACATGGCTGTTAATAGGAGTCTTTCTCCTGCAAAAAGGGCTGAAGCTTCTAGTGGGCGTCGCTCATTCTCATGAAAGTGGTTATTTAACACAAATGTTGGGAAATACTATCGGTAGTAAAGAGCATGCAGCTCTTTTTTTTATTACAGTGGCTCTAATAGTCGGCTTTTTAAAAGGTCGTTTTGTTTTAAGTAAAACTGTTGCTAGAATTTCTAACAGATTTTTTTCTTATGGCGAATATATGACGCTCAAACAACTTTACCCGTTCTACTATATTGCTATAATTTTTTCCATGATGCTAATGGGGATGCTATTGCGTTTCATTCCTGTTTCTGGCGAAGTGAAGGGGATCGTAGACGTAGCTGTCGGTTCAGCTCTGATTAATGGAGCTATGCAATATTTTAGAGTTGCCTTTACAAAAGGAAGAGATGTTGAGGTTAAGTAGACTACTTGTGATATCCAGAACCTTTTTTGATTTCTTGGGCTCTGTAGATCTGCTCGAGTAGGATCAGTCTTGTCATCTGATGAGTGAATGTCATTCTAGAGAAGCTGATGAGATGTTTGGCTTGAGATTTAATTTTTGCCGGAAGTCCTTCAGCTCCTCCGATTACGATGTTGATCCTGCTGCCCTCAGATTCGAGTAACTTAAATAAAAATACGCTGAACTCTTCGCTTGACTGCATTGCTCCCATAGGGTCAAGGCATATCCATGAAGATTCTTTTTCTAGCGTACTTATTAGTTGGTCTGAATTTTTGCAAAGAATCCATTCGATGAATATGCTGTTTTGCAACCGCTTTAGGTATTCATCAGTGGCCTGTTGTAGCCAAGGCTCTTTTGTTTTTCCTACGGTGATGATTTTTATTTTTAACATGGGTGTTTAAATTTATGTTTGCTTACTTTTATTGGGATCCTAATCGATTCATGTTTGATGTAAATATACCTATTTTAGACAGACCCATACTTTGGTATGGATTTCTTTTCGCCCTTGGCTTCTTTATAGGATATTTTATTTGCAGGCGTCTTTTAGTTTGGTATTTGCTTGCAAAGCCCTATATAACACTGGATGATATTCTCTCCTTTAAGATTGTATCACAAGTAATAGAACAATACAAACAAGAGGGGTCCTCTTGTTTTAAATCACTTACTACAAAAGATCTATCATCGCCTGATCAATTTATCAAGGGGATGCAGAGGATTGTTTCTACTGAAAAAAAACTCCCTTTTAATAAGAGAAGTTTTCTTTTAACATATCTGCAGAAATTTTTGTTAGAGAATGAAAAAAGGATCTTAAGCATCAGGCTACATTTCGAGGATGTTCTAGGTTCATCGATTCTTACTATTTCTCAAAAAGCTGCTGTTATTACAGAATCTATTTCCTTCGCTTCAATTTTAGGAGCTGTAATAGGTTCAAGGCTTGGTGATGTTATTTTCTATCAAGATTTTTCTTTTTATATTCATAACCCTATTTCAATAATACAGATATGGAAGGGTGGATTATCAAGTCATGGCGGGGCTGCTGGAGTATTTATTGCTTTATGGATACTTTCTCGCAAAAAGAAATTTAAGGATATTGGCTTATCACTTCTTCGTATTGCAGACCTTGTTACTATTCCTACGGCTTTGATCGCTACTTTTATTAGAATAGGAAATTTTATCAACCAAGAGATATTAGGAACCACCACAACGGTTCCCTGGGCTGTAATTTTTGGCCATCCAGCAGATGGTACTGCGCCAACTCCACGACACCCTGTTCAGCTTTATGAAGCGGTAATTTATTTCTTTATATTCTTGACTCTGGCAGTAAATTGGAAACGTTTATTTAGGTTAGTAAAACCGGGATTTGTACTAGGTCTGTTTTTAATTGCTGTTTTTTTAAGTAGATTTATTCTTGAGTTCTTTAAAACAGAACAGAGCGATTATCTTTTACTTCAGACTCATTTACATATGGGGCAGTATCTAAGTATTCCTTTTATTTTGGCTGGTATTTACCTGGTTTTTAGAAGAAAAAATAACGATTTGTAAAAAGGAATTAGTTTAAAATCAGTTTTCTCTTGGGTTTTTTTTGTTTTGTCGCACATAATCCCTGGAAAATGAGTTAAGATAAGTTAGTTTATTTAGGAGTTTCTATATGAATCAAATAACAATTGCAGGACATCTGGGCGCTGATCCAGAAGTTCGTTTTACTTCTTCTGGACAGAAAGTAACTACACTAAGAGTGGCAGCCAAAGCTAGAAAGGGATCTAAAGATGAGACCATTTGGTGGAAGGTAACTGTATGGGGCGAGCAATTCGATAAGATGCTTACCTACTTTAAAAAAGGTAGTCCTATCATAACTGTTGGTGAGCTTAATAAGCCTGAAATGTTTACAGACAGAGACGGAAAGTCTCAAGTGTCTATGAGCATCACAGCAATGAATCTGATGTTTAGTCCTTTTGGAAGAAATGATTCTTCTTCTTCTTCTAATTCTTCCGATTCTTCTCACGATCATGAAATGGCACATGCTGGTCATGAAATGTCATTACATGGCCAAGGAAAATCTGAGATGTCATTTTCTGATGATGAAATACCATTTTAATTAGATTTGTATTGGGCAATGTTTATTTGAGACATTGCTCAATTTTGTTCTTGATGTTGTAATTTTCTTGTGTTAGCTATTTTCTTAATGACTATAGGTTCAATTTAGAGAGGATTCTGATGATTATTAGCCACAGCGATACCCCAGCAAATAGAAAAATATTAGATGCCTTAGTTGTTCCCTTTTGGATAAATGGAGACACTGTAGAACCTGCAACACCATCAAACGCATTTACTTTTCTTGCTCAAGACGTGATAAAAGCCAAAGACTTTTCAGCGAAGTTGGAGGAGACTTGTCTTCTTTATGGTCAAACAGAAGGAGAACAAAGAGTTATTTTGCTAGGACTTGGAAATAGTAAGGATCTTCATTCTGATTATGTAAGAAGAGCCTATGCTTCTGTTGTAAAAGTATGTAGAAGAAAAAAGTGGGCGAAGATCTCGTTTCTGCTTCCTAGTGTTGATGAAACATATCTAAAAGCCCTAGTTGAGGGATCTCTTTTAGCAAACTATGTATTTGATGAACTCAAAAGAGAAACTATTATAAATGATCCTACATGTCTATTAAAAGAGTTGCATTTTGTAGGCTCTTCTAAGAAATTTATCAGTACGTGCAAGGATGTAAGGACAATTACGGATGCAGTTTGTTTTACAAGAGACCTTGTAAATAGAAATGCCGATGACATTACTCCCAAATCCCTAGGATCTGTAGCAAAAAAACTTGTGGGTAAGCATCTAAAAGTTCATGTTCTTGGTGAAAAAGACTTGGAAAAAGAAAAAATGGGACTTCTTCTTGCTGTAGGCAAAGGATCTTGTAATGACTCTTCCCTTATTGTTTTAGAATATATTCCAGACTCATCGAGCAAGGACGTTACAGCAATTGTTGGTAAAGGAATAACATTTGATACTGGAGGTCTGAATTTAAAGGTCGGTGTCGGTATTGAGACTATGAAATGTGATATGGCAGGATCTGCCTCTGTTTTAGGTGTTATTAAGGCTGCAAGTGATCTTGGTATAAAGAAAAATATTATTGGAGTTATTGCTGCAGCAGAAAATGCTATCGGATCGAATAGTACTAAGCCCGGTGATGTTGTCATAAGTCACAGTGGAAAATCTGTAGAGATTAACGATACTGATGCAGAGGGTCGTCTTGTATTAGCAGATGCGCTGTCTTACTTGCAAAAACACTACTCTCCATCAAGAATCATAGACCTGGCTACTCTTACAGGTGGCGTGGTTATAGCTCTTGGAGAGGAAGCAACTGGACTATTCAGTAATGATGATGCACTAGCGCATAGGTTGATTGCCTCCGGAGACAGGACCTTTGAAAGACTGTGGAGGTTGCCCTTATATGCTGAGTATAGGGAAGGTTTAAAATCTTCAATAGCTGATATAAAAAATTCTGGGGGGAGAAAGGCTTCGGCTGCTAAGGGAGCCATTTTCTTACAACAATTCATAAAGAACTCCACCCCATGGGCTCATTTAGATATAGCAGGTACAGCTTTTTTATCAGAACCTAAAGGGTATAATACAACAGCTGCTACGGGTGTGGGAGTTCGTTTACTGATCGATTTTTTAGAGATGCTATGAGAAAGAAAACGGAACTGCTTCATTTCAAAGTACAAGAGGGTGAGCATGGGCTTACTCTGCTTGCTTTTTTGAAAAAAAAATGTACAGCTATTTCCTCTACAAAAGCTTTAAAAAGAGCTATAGAATCTAAGGAGTGCCTTGTAAATGGTAGGGTGGAATTTTTTTCTACATACAAGCTTGTAAAAGGAGATACAGTAGAGCTTAGGTCGATTGTAGCCAATACCGATGAGCAGTCTCAAGGAGAGATTATCTTCGAAGATGATTATTTACTAATTATTAATAAGCCTGCGGGAGTTGTTAGCGATGCTGTAGGAATTTCTCAGCTTATAGGTTATAAATCAGGGGTTTTATCCCTTGTTCATCGCTTAGATAAAGATACTTCAGGACTTTTGATGTTAGCAAAAACAGGTCCTATGTTGAATGCTATGAAAGATCTATTCTCTAAAAAAGAGGTTCATAAATACTATTTAGCTCTCGTAGATGGATCTTTTACAAAAAAAATGGGTGTCATAGAAAACTTTTTAGGTAAAAAAGGAAGTTATCATGGACAGACTATATATGGAAGTGTCGATCAGGAGCACGGCGAAAGGGCTATCACTCATTGGCGCAGTTTGGAGAAAGGACTCCGGTGTTCTCTACTTGTACTAGAGCCTAAGACAGGAAGGACTCATCAACTTAGGGTTCATCTTAAAGAAATGGGCCATCCTATACTCGGAGACTATCAGTATTGTAAAAATTTTTCATGCCAAATTATGCCATCTAGGCAGATGCTCCATGCATGGGGACTGACATTTATTCATCCTATGACAAAAAAAGAAGTGTGTGTGTCTGGTTCTTTGGCTGATGATTTTATAACCCTTGCAGATCAGCTGAAAGTGAATTTAAACCAATTGTTACAGCCATCTTTTTTTCAGGATCTAATAAAAAAGATGGTTAAATAGGGTGAATGGGTTGTTTTAGTATGAATATGGAGATGAATGTGTTAGCATCTCCTTTTGTTTGATATTTTAATAATTGATATGGTTATGTATAGAGTATTGATAATTAAGACTTCTGGAATAGGTGACGTGATACAGTCCTTGGCTGTTTTAAATTACCTTCATAAAGAGTTTCCCGGAATTAAAGTAGACTGGGTGGTTGAAAAAAGGTCTTATGATGTTCTCAGATCACATCCTTTGATAAATAAAGTCATAATTGTTGATATTCGCAATTGGAAGAAAAAATTTCCTACAAAAAAAGTCCATCAAGAATTTCTATCCAGTTACAGATCGATTAGAGAGGTAGAGTATGATTATGTATTCGATATACAGGGGAATACTAAGTCAGGACTTATCAATATGTTTGTTAAATCTAAAACCAAGGTTGGATTTTCAAAAGAATGTGTTCCAGAATGGACGAATCTTCTCTTTACCAATCATAAAATAAATCTCGATATCAATAAAAATATTTATGAGTTTTATGTCGACTTCTTCCGCATATTTTTTAATAAAAAAAGCTCTTTGGAACTAAATAGAATCAAACTTTCTCTTCTCTCTGAAGAAAGTAAGCGTTACGAAGCTGTGGTGAAGCAGATATCAGCACTGAAAAAACCTTGTTTTATGTTTGTTTTAGGTTCTCATTGGGAGAATAAGAAGCTCTCTGAGAAAACTGTCTGCGACTTTTTACAGCTTGTCGCAAGAAAATGTGAAATAAGTGTTCTTTTTATCTATGGATCTTTGGAAGAAAAGCAAAAAGCAGAGCGTATATCTCAGCAAATACCCCAAGATTCTTTAGTTATAGGAGATTTGACCATACCTACATGGCAGGCTGTAATGGGAGATGTTCTAGGTGTTTTTTCTATGGATTCATCAGGTCTTCATTTGGCTGCTGTTGCGGGTGTCCCGACGTTTGCGGTGTTTGGCCCTTCATCATCTTCTGTATATAATCCGCCAGGCGAGGGACATGTTGCGATCCAAGGCACTTGTCCTTACCAAAAAAGCTTCAATAAGAGATGTTCAATCCTGAGAACCTGTACGTCTGGATCGTGCTGCAAAGATATCAATGCGATGGTGTTATCGGAGATCTTTTTTGATTTTTATTCCAAGATCACTCTTAGCAAACTTACTATTTGATTTCGAATCATCTTTTTTTAAATTCTGTTAGTCTAAGTAAGGCGTCAAAGTTGATATGGGTCTCTACAACTTCTATTGCTTCTGTAATCTTTTCCTTATCTTCCCTGCGTATTTTCGCTGTGAAGTTGGATATCATTTGAAGCGCAATATGGCTATGCTCTGCTGTATATAGCATAGGGATGCAAGCCTTTTGGATTTGATCTAGTATAAAGTGCCTTGGGGGGTATTCTCCAGTGAGTATAAGACCACAACCAAGATCTTTTTTCGGAGATCTATTTAGGTACTCTAGCTGCTTGCTAACAATTGCAAGTATGATGTCTTCTCTATTTGCGGGGGTTATTACAATTTGGTTGGGTTGAATTAACTCTCTAAATACATCCACAGAAGTAGCTACAAGACGTATTGTTTCAAAGTGTCGCAGTCTGAATTCTTCACCTGAAATAAGAGAGGTACTAAATAACATTTCTAGATCTTGCATCGTGGGATTACTAAGTAATGTATCAAAGGGGACGCAGCCGAGTAAGGGCAGGTTCCACTCTTTTAAAGCTTTACTCATATAATGGGAGATCATTTCAATTTTATCTTCTTTCACTCTGTTAAGGATGACGCCTAAAATTTTCGTTTTGTGCTTTTCACAAAGGCTTCTATTAAGAGCTAGTTCATCAAATGCAGAACCAAGTCCGCCTGAGGCTATAAGTATCATAGGTAAATCTAGCATATGAGCAACTTGTGCATTGTTGAGGTTGATGATCGATCCGACCCCAACATGACCTGTTCCTTCAACAATCATAAACTCATTTTTATCAGAAAGAGCAGTATAGCTTTCGAAGATTTTAGATTTTAAATCGATAGATTGTATTTTTTTGTCGAGAAAGTCTTTTGTAAACCCCTGAGGTATCAGTACTGGGCTCATATGACTGTAATGGTCTTTTAACTTAAAGTGCTCTTTGAAAAGAACAACATCTTTATCGACGAACTCTCCAGAATCTACTTGTAGTTGCTCCTGCCCAACGGGTTTCATGAATCCCGCTCCAATACCTCTTTTTAAAAGTCCGGCAACAAGGCCAAGGCTTGTTGTTGTCTTGCCTATATTTTGTCCTGTTGATGCTATAAAAAAACCAAATCTTTGCATAGAACCCCAGCTGATTTAAAATTTTTGTTATACCAGCCTGAGATTAAAATGTGAAAATAGATGTTGTATGGTGGTTAATGTTTCGGTAAATATATCTTCATCAGGTGTTAGTAAAAGAAGATCTTCTATCGAAAACCAGCGCATCTCATGGTGATCTTTTGGAGTAGCAGATAAAGTGGTTTTTAAAGGACGAGATACATAGATAAAATCGATGTGTTTATGCTCTGGGGTTTGTCCATGAGCTGGGATATTTTCAAGTAGGCAAAGATAAGGCCTTTCTATGCTTTTAGCGTTGGGGAACTCAAGCCATAGATTTTCTTGGGAAATTATTTCTACATCGATACCTGTTTCCTCTTTTGCTTCTCTAATGGCGCATTCAGCTGGAGTTTCATTTTCTTCTATGTGCCCGCCAGGGGGTAGCCACTTTTTAATTTTTTTGTGGAAAATAAGAAGTGTCTTATTTTCTTGCAGGATATACGTTGTGGCTGTGAAGTGTTTTTCCATTGTCTTACCAAAAATATACTCTTTGTTGGAAAGTGATTTTAAGGTTTTTATTTTAAAAAAGCAGTAATTATAGATACAATTTTTAGATTCACAGACCAGGAAGTCTAAAAAGGATTTTATGCAAAATTTTGATGAGCTTTTAGAGGTAGCAGCTATTTTAAATGGACCTGAGGGTTGTGCTTGGGATCGTAAACAAACATTCCAATCACTGCAACAATATGTGCTGGAAGAGGCTCATGAGGTACTTGAGGCCGTAGATCATAATGATGATGATAAGATTATAGAAGAGCTTGGTGACCTTTTATATACCATCGTTTTTTATGCTAAGGTAGCTCAAAGAACAGGTCGATTTTCTATGGAAGATATTATTGATAGTGTCAAACAAAAGTTAATTCGACGACATCCTCATGTTTTTGGTGATCTGAAAATTGAAACAGAAGAAGAGCTGGAAAAAAATTGGGATAAGATTAAGAGCCAGGAAAAGGGAAAGGATAAGCGCACTCATGCCTTAGAAGGAATTCCTGCTAGCTTACCACTAATCGCAAGGGCTCAAAAGGTGTTGAAAATCATGATGAAAGAATCAGTCCCTTTTTACAAAGATAGGTTGCTTACTCCTATTGATGAAACAGAATTTGCCGATCAAATGCTTCATTTGATTTGGCTTGCAGAAGGAAGTAAGCTTGATGCTGAAAGTGCTTTTAGACGCTATTTGTTAGATGTGGAAAAAAGATGTTAGGTTTTAGATTAGTTCTAATGTTTTTTGTGTACTAAATTTTTTATGTTCTCTAATCTAACGGATCTGTAACAGAAAGGTTTGGTTGTATGAAATCAGCAAGATATTTGGGCACTCTATCTGTACTATCGTTATTTTCCTCAAATTTATTGGCTACTCATTCAGAGATTTCTGATCATTGGGATGTTCTTACTGAATTTGTATATTTGAAAAGATCCAAAGTGACGGGTAGAAAATTAGCTAGAAATGCTGAATACCCCTATTGTAACCATGGCTGTCCTTCGACTGTTCAAATCTCCTCAAGTGATATGGTAAATAGTCTGGGGTGGGAGCCTGGTGTAAAAGGTGCTATCGCCTACATGCCTGACACCAAATCTTTATATCAAGCTACATTTATGTATGTTTGGCCGTGGGAAGGGGGTAAATCGACCTCTGGTGATGCTACTGTTTCATACCCTTTTCATAATAATTACTTCACAGAAGATTACAATACTGCTGATAAAGCTGTTGCTAAGTACACTTCTCATTTTTATACCTTTGATCTTAATTATTGGAGAAATTCTGCAACAAGAGGTAAGGACTACTTCGTTTTTTCAGGTATATTTGGTATAAGATATTTTCACTTACAAGAGCAATCCACCCTTCGTTTTGTGAATAATTACTTAGAGGGAACATCAGCTAGTAACTATAACACCTCTGCAAGAAATGATGTAATAGGTATTCAAGGAGGATTTGACTTTCAAACAAATCCATACCTAAATTTTAGGTTTGATTTATTGGCTCTTGCAGGTCTTGGTTTGAATAGACCCTATGCTAGCGCTATTTTAAAAGATGAAAATAACACCGTATACATAAGAGATTATCATAAAGAACACTCTCAAAATGTTGTCTACACAGATGTCCAAGCAAAGATTGGATATCAGTATGTCAAATGCATGAATCTCCATGTAGGATATCAAATGTTCTATGCATCAGGTCTTGCATTTTCTGTTGCGCAGTATAGTACAAGTACGCGTGAAGAAAATGAAAGATACTACAGAAGAGGTTATATGATAATACATGGTATATTAGTCGGAGCTGACTTCTATTTCTAAGAAAACACCGGAGATGGCTCAAAGCACAATCCTAATCCTTAAGGCTGCTACCTTCCGATCCTGACCTGGTTCGAACTGTCTTGTTCCTAGAGGTCCCCGGTGAAAAGGCGATTATAGTACACTAGACACTTTCTCTACAATAAATTTATTGCTACCTATACATCTTTGATTCGCTAAAATAAATTTTAAAAAACAAGCCTCTTCAAAGCTTGTTATTTCTAAGCAGTAGATAGTTTATTGTGTGCGAAAAAAAGTTTAAATATTAAAGCTGGGAATGCTTTCAAAGTAAAATTACATGTATAGACGTTTTTTCAAGCTTTCCTATAACTATTACGTGCATCATGCTTAAAAATTATGCAATTAATTTTTTTATTAATTTTTATATAAAATAATAATCTTTAGATTAATTTGATAAATAAAATGTATGATTCGTGTTAATGAAATTAGGAGATAGATGTCACAATTACACAAATTAATAAATCAGGTGAATTTACATCGCTAAAAAATGAGAGTTTACTATTTAGAAAAAGTCTGTCGGTAGTGGAATCTTTAAAAAAATAAGCTCGCTAGTCGATAAATGAGAGCTTGCTTAGTATAAATAACTACGTAAAATGTGAATATATCTTTTCATGTTTGATATTTCATCAAATTCAGAAAAAATAATTTCATGGATTACGATTGCTTTATGAGAATTTTTTTCTCAAGATAGTATACGTGGGTCATCAATATGTTTTTTCTTTAAACAACAACCTCTACGCACTTTAGCAATAGCATCGTACCATCGGTTGAGCACGGAAAGCGGTACGAGCTTAAAAAGGATGAAAATTCTCGTGAACCAAGGCAAATGATCTAAAAGATGCAAAAGTGCCTCAGCCCCATCGAAAGTATCCTGGTCATCAAAAAGAATCAAACGGTCATTTTTAGGAGGATGTTTGTAGATTTTTCGATAAGTTTTACCGTTTATAGGCGCAAATAAGAGCCGTTTTTTCAAATCAAGAGCTAGTAACACTTTAAGAGCTCTATGACAAAGACCGCATTCATGATCAAAAAAAATAATAGGTTTTTGTGCCGGAATTAAAAACTGGCTTAATACAGTGGTTTTTTTTGCATAAACTGCAACGGGTAGGCTTTCGACTTGAAATCCATCTAAGAGATTAGTTTCAATTTTGAGCACATCAGCTTCATGAAACCGCCACTCCTTGTGCTCTACAATACCTTCAAAAATGTGATTTTTATTTCTAACGAAATAAGAGTAGCGATCACTTATGAACTGGATGAGAGGTGAAGTCTCTTCTATTTTTTTAGATATTTTTAAACGAATATGGGTTTTTTTATGAGGATTAAGGGGATTTTCCATGGCAAAATCATAATACCCTTTTTGAAGACTAAATTGTATCTTCCTATAGCGATAATTTAGATGAAAAATTGCCTTTGCGCCTAAAACCTCTAAAATACTATCTGCATCAAGAGAAAAAAAGTATACCCCAGTTTTATTTCCAACTCTAACGTAAGTCCTTAAATTACACTCATAAAACCGTTTTTGAAACAAAAACTTTCGTTTATAAAGGGAAAAATTAGACATAGTCAGTGGGGCAATTGTTAGATAGGCCTTGTTTTCGAAGAGATCGACCAACATCCCCTTTGGTAATAGCTTTTGGACAAGTTCAGGTTTGCAAGGGTAATTCAAGAAGACTAGGTCTTCCCAGTCCATCTTAAGTGGGGAGTTCATTTCTTTTGTCATCCAACCTCATTGCAAATTTTTTGAAAATCATTATCGTAAAGGATTAGAGAATAAATTGATAATTCTTGTTACTTATTGATTCCATAAGCAGTAAATCGGATCAACCGATTTGTTTATTTATCCTATGAATTCTTTCGTTTTTAGATAGATTAAGAACTCAAATAAGCTAATTTGGATTTTCTCTATGTTAACAAAGTAATGCTGTTAAGCTTCTTAGTTTTTTTCATTCCTTATTAAAAAATATATACAAGTCTTATTTTTCATGTTGTGATTTCTCAGAAAATATAATTTTTTATTGTCTGCAAGTGTGTGAAATATTAGTTTTATTTTATTTGAAAATTGTAGGAGAGTTTTATGTCTTCGAGAGGAAAATGTCCATTTATGCATGGATCGAATGCAGAGTCTGCCCAAAGTGTTACGGCATGGTGGCCTAAGTCTTTAAATCTTGATATTCTTCATCAGCATGATACTAAAACAAATCCCATGGATCCTTCTTTTAGATATAGAGAAGAGTTAAAAAAACTAGACATTCCGGCTTTGAAGAAAGACCTTATGGACTTCATGACAAATAACCAAGAATGGTGGCCAGCAGACTTTGGACATTACGGAGGCTTGATGATACGCATGGCCTGGCATGCAGCAGGCACTTATCGCATAGCAGATGGTCGAGGGGGCGCCGGAACAGGTAATCAGCGATTTGCTCCTTTAAATTCATGGCCGGATAATGCGAATCTAGATAAAGCACGTAGGTTGCTTTGGCCTATTAAGAAAAAATATGGAAATAAGATCAGTTGGGCAGATTTGATTGTATTAGCAGGTACGATTGCGTATGAGTCTATGGGACTCAAAACATTTGGATTTTCATTCGGTCGTGAAGATATCTGGCATCCAGAAAAAGATGTATATTGGGGATCAGAAAAGCAGTGGTTGCAAAAATCGGGTGGTCAAGATAGCAGATACTCTGGTGACAGGGATCTTGAAAATCCACTTGCCGCAGTCATGATGGGTCTTATTTATGTTAATCCTGAAGGGGTAGATGGAAATCCTGATCCTATAAAAACTGCTAGGGATATCCGTGAGACCTTTAGAAGAATGGCCATGAACGATGAAGAGACTGTAGCTCTTACAGCGGGAGGTCATACTGTTGGTAAAGCTCATGGAAATGGATGTGCTGCGAACCTTGGTCCGGCTCCAGAGGCTGCACCAGTTGAAGATCAAGGATTTGGTTGGGTGAACAAGCAATCTAGAGGGATTGGAAGTAATACGATAACAAGTGGTATAGAAGGTGCATGGACTACCAATCCTACAAAATGGAACAATGAATATTTTTACCTTTTACTCACATACGACTGGGAGCTTAAAAAAAGCCCAGCGGGGGCATGGCAATATGAGCCTATAAATATAAAAGAAGAAGATAAACCTGTTGATGCTGAAAACTCTTCTGTGCGCCGTAATCCTATTATGACGGATGCAGATATGGCGATGAAAATGGATCCAGTCTACAACAAGATATCTCAACGTTTTTATAAGGATCATACATATTTTTCTGAGGTTTTTGCAAGAGCCTGGTTCAAACTTACCCATCGTGACATGGGACCTAAATCTAGATACTTTGGTCCGGATGTTCCTAAAGAAGACTTGATCTGGCAAGATCCAATACCAGCAGGACGTAAAGATTACGATATTGCAGCTGTAAAAACAAAAATTAAAAATATGGGCCTATCAAACTCTGAAATGATCACAACTGCCTGGGATAGTGCTCGAACATACCGAGGTTCTGATAAGCGAGGCGGTTCTAATGGGGCTCGTATTCGTTTAGAGCCTCAGAGAAATTGGATTGGTAATGAACCTCAAAAATTAGCAAAAGTGCTAGCAGTTTATGAGAAAA
>Ga0194129_10006825_pt1 | contig 13838 bp, 13 predicted proteins | sample TA2KigCa35mmetaG_FD_150862 | JGI IMG/M metagenome (GOLD analysis project Ga0194129, IMG submission 150862) | Freshwater microbial communities from Lake Tanganyika, Tanzania - TA2015038 Kigoma Deep Cast 35m | ecosystem: Environmental > Aquatic > Freshwater > Lake | place: Tanzania: Lake... | reverse complement strand
GGGGTGGTCGCAAAACGCCGAAGTCACCGCCGCATCACAGTTTTTCCAGTCGGGCAAATACCGTTCCTGGGTGAAAAAAATCTTTTTGCAGGAGTAAAGACGGTTGCGGTCTCCGTAATGGTTGAAAATCAGCACCTCGGGATCGTCCACGAGGCGGATGTCGTAATGCCGGGCCAGAAGATTGTGAAGGAAGTTGTTGTTTTTCACGCCCCGGCCCAGCGCGTCGGCGAAATCGAGAAGCAGAACCGGACGATCGGGGGCGGAGGATGCGCTCATTAATCCGTAAGTGCCCCACCCTAATTATTCACCGTGCACAACATCTTTTGATTTTCCTGTCCTCACATCCCCTTTTCCAGCCAAATCAATCACCAACGCCCCCCGGATCATAGCTCCTGAACTCTGCCTTCGCCCCAGCGCTTCTTTCAGCAAATAGGAAGTGGAAGATCGGAGGTGGGGATTTTACTGCAGCTTTTGGCCAATAGTCTCTCTTGAATATTAACTTAGACTAACAGGCCCGCCCCTCCCTGCAGAAAACCCTCACATTCCCTAGCCGGAATTTCTAGGGGCAGCTTGGTCATTCTCGCATAGTCAGTCAGGTTAAGGGTGACAATGCTCTGAGCCCCGTGGACTTTCGCGGTCCGGGTATGGATAAAATAATGAAAGCTGTTTTCTCTCATTTTCGGCAAGCCGGGAGACTGATCGGTGGCCCCCGGCAGCTGATTCCCCAACAGATCTACAAATACCAGCCGTGCACAAAGCTGGTGGATTTGACGCGCTGCATCCCTCGTGGAAAAGTTTCTCTGGATCATTCGGCCTTGGAACGTCCGGTAGACCAACCCCCTGCCGGTCTGGATGGCCACCCATTCGCCACCGTGTTGGGTCGGCTCATGCCTCCGATGGGAGCCCAATTTTCTTGCCATGCCCGCAGCAGAACTGCGGTATCCCAATACCTCACGGGACCATTTCTTCAGAAAGATCGAGGCGACATTTCTCCAAGCCGGCCAAAATGGCGACATCTGTCAGCTCTCCAGATGCCCGGGCTTCGTGGGCTGAAACAGTCTCTGCTGTCAGATAGGGAATAATTCTGGCTACGGGCCGTCCAAAATCAGTCGAAACTACCTGCTCAGCTCCGTGGATGACAGACCTGACAATTCGACTTGTTTCCTGCTGTAATTTTGGCAAGGATATCGCGGTATGTGTAAAGGGTGTCTGGTGTGTAGTTTGTCAAGGAGACGGTTCAACTGACCGGCCTATTCCGCTCCCGCCGACCCATCATTTTCGAAACTTGCCTTTCTTCATCTTCGTCCAAATCTTAGTCTTCTTCGATGCGCCTTCCTCGGCTCAATCACCTGACCGGATTCCGATGGTGGCGCCATATGAAACCGCGGGATGATTCACCGGAAATAATGGTCAGGCAAAATGCCGAAATTTCCAGACGTCTTCTTTCCCCGACTCCCTGCGCCATCGGCAAGATCGGCACCACGGAGCTGCTCGGCCTAGAGTATTTTCACCGCTGGATCCGGCCGCCTTGGCCGGCCACCGCAAGCTGGCGCCGACCTGCGCGCCGCCTCTACGACTGCTCAGGCGTTTTCCCAGTGCGAAAGGATGTTTTTTATCGCTGGGCGGAGGAGTATCGCAAAAGCCTGGCTGCCCTAGACGTTGTGGCCCAATGGCAACCGGGAAACACCTTTGAAGGAATACTGGAATCTAAAATCATACAAAGCTTCTGCCCAAACGCCTTTCGGGCAGGCACTTCCTTACTCCGCATTCTAACCCCCAAAGCACCATGGCTGGATCAACTCGCAGGAATGAAGTGGCTTATAGTTCACCCTTTCGAAAAAACAATCCGCTCCCAGTTGCCCCAGCTTTGCAAACAAGGCGTCTTTTCTGAAAGCGTAAAGAAGGATTTGGAAAATCGATCATATGATGCCCGCATCATCCCCTGTCCTCAATTTGCCTATATGGTCCCTCCAGTTCATCGAGATTGGTTTCAGACCCTTGATGAAATTAAATTAGCAATGGCGAAGTTAGATTTCGATATCCTCCTTGTTGGAGCTGGCGCTTGGTCACTCCCGCTGGCAGCTCATGCAAAGTCCCTTGGCCGTAAGGCTATCCATCTCGGTGGGGCGTTGCAGCTCCTTTTTGGCATCAAAGGAGGTCGTTTCGACACGCAGGGTGTTTATAACGAGAATTGGATACGACCGCTTCCCGAGGAAATTCCAACTCATTTTTTTAAAATGGAAAACGGCGCCTACTGGTAAACCAAAGAGCTTGGGAATCATGAGTCGCCTTCCCAAATCAAGGAGCACCAACCGGCGGAACATTTTTCCGCCCATCCTGACCGTGAATCCTTCGGCAGTTTTGCCTTTTGAATCGTTATCAGGAGCTTTATTGGTCTATATCTTTCCATCCGTAGGATGAAGCAAGATGCCTAATTTTCGAATTGCAATATTGAATTGTGGCTGGAGTCAATTTCCTAATATGATCACCTGGCGAAACCTGCCGCTTGTGATTTTTCTGATCCTCGCTGCAGGTCGTAAAGTCAGCCTCGGAGAAAAGTGCTTGGCCAAGGTTGGCTAAACTCAAGAATTTAGCAACGCGTACAGAGGAGGCCTCCGGCTGAGTAACGATTTTTTCGTATGGCTCGTGAAGAACATTCGGGCGGCCCAAAAAGGCTTGATAATCTTCATACTTTTTAACGATACGATCTAAAAATTCTGATTTGCACACAAAATGATCGATGCTGGTATTTTGCAATAAAAGTCGCTGTTCCGCGATTTCAGAAGTAACAACTTCATGGCTGTATTTGAGCGAAAAGTACATTGAGGTCATGATATCCCTCGGATCTCTTGTCACCAGCAGCACCAGGGTTTGCTCAATCCAATTTGGATTTACAGGCGACCGGATGGCTTTATGGAAAACACCGCGCCTGGAAAAGATATAACGGGCGATAGTTTCGTTTTTTAGCGGGTCTGAAAAAGGTCGTGATTTTTGAAGATTATAATGAGCAAAATCAGCAATTTCATATTTTTGTCTTTTTAAAATCTGCGCCAGCCGTTCAGATAAGAAAGTTGATCCTGCTTTGTGCAGAGTAAAGAGAGCGATGCTTCGGCATGCATTTCTTTCATGATAACAACCCGCAACAAGCTTTTCTTCTATTGGGGCTTTAAGTTTTTTAAGCCAAGCAATCATTTTGCTAGATTAAATCCTTCCTGAAAGGAGGCTTCTTGTCTAGTAGTATTCGATAGCGTATTAGATTCGTAGGCCTTTTTGCTTAGGACATTCAAATACATTTTAAAGACTCGACCCAGATTATGGATGCTTCATCCCTTTGCCAAAACCATCCAAGCCCAGCTGCCGCACCTGGCCGGTTTGGGCGTCTATCCGAAAGGCTCCGGGCCCGAGCTTGCCAGCCGGGTCAAGGATACCCTCACCTTGGCCTGCCCGCAGTTTTCCTACATGGTTCCGCCGAGGCACCCCGACTGGTGCGCCGCCCTGGCGGAACTAAAAAAGGGTATGGAAGCCCTCGATTTCGATGTCGCCCTGATCGGAGCGGGGGCTTGGTCCCTGCCCTTGGCCGCCCACGCCAAAAAAATCGGCCGAAAGGCCATCCACCTGGGGGGGACCACCCAGTTGCTTTTCGGCATCCGCGGGGGACGGTTTGACCAGTGGGGCTTCGATTACCATCAAGGCTGGATTCGCCCCCTGCCGGAAGAGACTCCCGCCAATTGCCAGCTCATGGAAAAGGGCGCCTACTGGTGACACCGCCGGCCCCATCACCCTCCTGCGTGGATCCCCTCTCCTCCGTCTCCGTGCTGGTTCCGGTATACCAGTGCGCGGAACGTCTTCCGCGCCATCTGCAGTCCCTGCAGGCCTTCTCCGGCCGCGTCCACGAGATCGTCTGGGTCATCACGGAGAGCCCCGACGGCTCCGACCGGATGGCCCGCGAGGCCGCCGCGCGGTTGGGTGGACGCATCTTGGAAATGCCGCGGGGGCTCTATGCGGCCTGGAATGCGGGCATCGCCGCCACCACAGGGGAATCCATTTATATCAGCACGGTGGGGGATGTGATTTCTGCGGATGGCTTGACCACCCTGCTCGGGCTTTTGAAAAAAACCGGCGCGGATGTGGCCATTTCCCCTCCGGTCATTTATCCCCCCTCCAAGAAGAATCTCAAAAGGTCGCGGCACTGGCCCCTGTTTCGTTTCGCGGATCTTCTCCGAACCTACGCGGGCAAAGTGATTCCCAAGCGCCAGGCGATCCTGATGCAGATCCTTTCGGGAGCCAGCGGCCTGACCGGGTCCTGCGCCTCCTGTCTTTTTCGGGCCTCCGCGCTCAAGAAACGCCCGTTTCCCTTGAATTATCATCACTACGGGGACACCGCGTGGCTGTACCAGCATCTGTCCGAAATCACCTTGGCGTACTGGCCCCACCCGGTCGCCCGATTCGAAATTCATGACATGGGAATCAGCCGTATCATCGAAAAGAAGCAAACCTACGGACTCATGAATCTGCTGGCCAAGCACCTGTCCCAGGAAGAGAAAGCCTGGACAGAAACCCTGACCCGCTCCTGCTTGGGCCTTGATCAAATTCGCGATCCTCACCCAAGGTGGGGCTGGTGGCTTTTCCCAAAGGCCTGGATTCAAAGACTTACAAGAAACATTGCCCTCTTCCGTTTAAAGCAGCAGCTCAGGATCACTCTGAATAAGTGGCGGCAATCTTAAACAGCTCCAAAGCCCGAGAGGGCAACTTAAGCAGGTGGTCTAGAGAGACTGTGAACCGGCTATTTCCACATTCCCAAAACCCCAATCAGTGCCATTAAACAAAACCGGCAAAGACTGATATCGGCACATCTGCTCAAACTCCAAGTATTCTAAATCGAGATACGGGATTTTCCTGCGCTTGAGTTTTTTGAACAACTGCTCGCCCGATTCTGGAGCCCATCCATCCGTATGATCGATGTGAAAATGGATTTCCGGAAAAGGTAAAACTTTTTCGCGATAGCCGTTTTCGTGGGCCTGAAAACAGAGGATGGAGTCCAGATGGAATGAAAAGACGGGAAACTCCGGGTAGCCTCGCAAATGCTTCCATGCGTTGGTGTGCAGCAAGGTAAAATCCCCGCAGGCGTTGGTGTGCAGCAGGTAACGGAACCGGAAAGGGGATGGCAAACGGAGTTTTCGAAGCCAGAGACGGATTCTTTCACGCAATTCTTTGCGGCGGTTGTTGGGTCGGGAGGCGTGCATCGCTAGCGCCTCTACTTGCTGGGCGAACTTCAAGTTCAACGTCGAGGCCCGACGGTTGATCCGGGTGGTGGCCCGAAATAATTCGTGTTCCTTGAGCGCAGCCGGATTTTTAGAAAGAACGGACGATTTTACGTCGATCCGGTCACTCCGATACATTCGTTCAGGGGAAAACCTGCGCTTCGTGTGTCTTTTCCACAAAAGTCCTGCAAGAGCACCCCTTTCCTGAGGATTTCCTCCATTACGGCGACACCGCCTGGTTCTATTTCAATCTTTGCCATATCCGCACCGTTTTTCATGCCCAGTCCTGCTCCACGTTCCATGTCCACGACTACTCCAAAAGGCAAGTTCGGAACGCCGACATCACGCGATGCGTTCAGCGATTGGCCAAAGAATATCGGCAATTGGATCCGGCCAGCCCACTCCCCACATTGCTGGAAAACCTTCAGCATGCCAGGGATCAGACGGATGCCCTCCGTGAGCCCCACCCTTTCCGTTTCTGGTGGCTCAATCCGAGCGCTTGGGCTTGGCGCGGGCGCCGGCAATGGAATTGCATCAAAATATCGTCAATCGCCGGTGATTGCAAAAACGTTCGAGGCTAACCAGGTATTTTTACCCGCCGGTACAAGGTCGAGATTTCAAAAAAAGCATGGCCATGGATTTTGGAATCGCATGTAGGATTTTAAAGAGCGGAAAGGTGATCGCACCACCTTCCTTTTTGAAGTTTGGATAATTCTTGGCCTTTGTATTTTTTCCGGGAGCCGGTTTGTTTTGGTAAAGCGCCAAATGCGCCCTCGTAATTTCCGACCGAGAACAGAAGGTTTTGAATTGTTTAAGTATTTTTTTCCTCAGGTTATTCCGGCGCTTGGATGAATCCATGAGGCATAAAAGTTTTTTAGCTGCCTCTTTTGGCTGATTCGTTCCAAAAAGTAGCTCGGAGAATTTCTCTTTGGGCAAAAGATCCGGAACCCCCCCTACCTCGGAAGCCAGGGGAATCAGACCATGCGCCATCGCTTCCATGAGGCTGAAAGGCAGGTTGTCTTCCAAAGGGGAAAAAAGCATCACATTGGCTGCCCGGTAAGCGTAACCCATTCCGCGCTGATCCAATTTTCCAACCGCATAGGTCTCACAGCCTGGAAACCTAAGATGGCCTGAATCTTGCCCCACCAGCAAAACTCCAGCTCGAAAGGAAGGCCTTTTTTTTTGAACCTGCCGGAGAATCTTTTGGGCCAACTTGATTCCCTTCCGCTTCTCTTTCAGGAAGCTTGCGGAAATGAGAATTAGATTTTTTTGGGCAGGCAAACCCAGGAGGGACCGGCATTTTTTGGGGGCCACGCTTATCTTTTTTAACGGCTCAAGATTATACGGAATATGATGAATTGGATGGGGGCCCGCCAAACCGGCCGATTTCGCCATGTCGCAAATCCATCGGCTTGGACCAATCCACTGCACTCGGGCATTTTGGATCGCTCTCCGAAGGGCCAGCCACGCGGGTGAAGTAATGGGTGGTCGGTCTTGGATCAGCTGGGGACAGCTGTGACAGCCAGAGCGGAACCGCCCGCATCCGGCCGGGAAGTGACAGCCTCCCGTCAGTGGACGAAGGTCGTGCAGCGTCCAAAATATCGGTTTGTTCAAACACGCCAATCGGGCAAGGGAAAAGCTGGAAAGGTACTCTGCGACCCAGTGTAAATGGATCACATCAGCCGCCCTGACCCAAGGATGGGCAGAGACATCCACACCCAAAAAATCCAGGGAGAAGTGGGTGTTGGAGATCTCTGTTCGGTTGGACCAGATTTTTTTAAGAGATAGTTTCCGTAGCTTTTTTTTACCCCAAGGGTCAGGATCCCAACAGGTGCTGCCAGACACCTCTCGCGTCTGTTCCCGGGCCAGAATCCGGCTCTCCACCCCGCTTTTCCGCAGGGCCAGATGCAGATTGAAAGCCCCTTGGAAGGCCCCTCCGTGATCCATCTGCGTGCACAGGTGTACCACCTTCAGGGGCCGACCCTTGCGCGAACTTTCCTTGGCGGGATAATTTTTAATCGGCCGGTCTGAGACTTTTTTGAACCATGGAATGGAATCGTACAAAAATGGATCGAAGGATGGCCAGGGAAAGGGACTGATGAGGATCTTTTGCGGCAACAATGGCAGGCAGAATTTTTTTGATTTTTTGGATCTTCATGTCGCCCGCCTTGTTTAGCAATTCCCGATACAACCGGCTCATTCCAGGCGACGACCCATAGAAATGCCAAATTTTGGCCTTCTCTGCCCTCCCCAAGGCCATGTTTACCTGCCAGTTGTATTGATCCGGAAGCCAGGTAGGTCGAAGGCCGCTCCTTAAAAGGGAAGTATTTAAAGACGGCTGGTCCTGAGGACGGCCGGTCCGGCGGTAACCTTCTAACCAAAGACGATGCCAAGAATCCATCCAGGCCTTTACCTCAGGTCGATCATGTAAAAAAAGAAAGCCTCCGTTCGCATAAGGCCGAAAGGCATCGGGTCCCGGCCAGCCCTGTTTTTGCAGCTCAGTCACATCTTCAGGATAAACCTGCTCCCGGGAATCGACTCGATTGTGGTTGGCCACAATTCCAAGATCCGCTACTTGAAAAGCAAGATCACTTAAGGAGCCACGAATCAGGGTGTCGACGTCCAGCAACAAAAGAGGGCCGGTCAAAAAGTTGCAGGCTTGAGTTTTGATCCACCGGTTTTTGAAGGTCGCCCCTCCTTCGGCACAATCGACACAGTTTACGGCATCCACCTCATAAAATAACGGATTTTTATTATTTCGCAGATTTTGCATGGTTTTAGGGTCACAGAGAATGACCACGCGCAAACCGGGGGAAGATATCCTGGCTGAAAGGATGGATAGAAGAGCCATCTTAGCAAAAGAATCCCCGTTTCCCGAAGTTAAGACATATACAAGGGAGAAAGGTTTCCCGTTATTTTTAAAAATTGGCTTCAGACGATCTAATATTTCTTGAACTGGAATTCGGATGATAAAGACTTAACGTTTCGCGAACCATCCGTTCCACATTAAAATGCTCGGCGACAAAAGATGGGCCATTAGCAGATAGTTTTTTCCTCTCTGCTACGTTATCTAAGAGACGCATGACGGTTTTAACAATATTTGTAATCTTAAGACTATGTACAAGATAACCGGTCGTTTTATTTTTAACGACTTGCGCGACACCTCCCACCGACGTCGCAACAACAGGGCAACCGTACCACTGCGCCTCCAAAAGAACATTAGGTGTTCCCTCGAAAGCCGAACATAACAATTTAAGATATGCACTCGAATAAATTCGCCCAACGTTCTTGCATCGTCCCACAAAAAGAATTTTAGAATTAAGATTATGGTGATTTACAAAGGCTTTCATTTCTTTTTCGTAAGGACCAACTCCAGCGATCACAAAACAAATGTCATGATATTTGCTAATCAGACGCTTGGCTACTTCGAGGAAGACCATTGGCTGCTTTTCCCTCTGCAGCCTAAAAACTCCTGCAATAATACGCTTTTTTTTAGAAATCTTAAGCTTTTTTCGCCATTTGAGTAATGCTGAACTATGTGGCTTTTTAAATGAGTTAAAATTAACGCCGTTTTGGATGACCTTAAACTTCTTTTTTGGTTGACCTAACCATTTTGCATAGTCTAATGCCCCGGCATTTGAGTTATTAATTAATTGTACGGACGGAAACATTAATATTTTTTTATACATAGGTTGAAAGTAAGGTAAGTTCATATAATGGAAGTGGGTAGGATTGACATTGCGAGTGCTGAGAATTATTTGTGGTACCCGCGCATAAATCGCAGCAATACCCCCCCAGATGTTGGAATGGTCTAACCATGAATGAAAAACGGTTGGAGGATCGGCCAAAAGCTCGCCGAGCACATCCAAACACATCGGATTGAACTCCGCCGGGACCCTCCTTGCTAGTTTGTAAAGTGCTTGCTTGTCCGAAATATTCTTTTTAAAGCTTGGATTGAAAATTTCCCCAGCGATTTTGAAAGGAACCTTTGCCGACTTAAGCAAGTTTAAATAGTGCCCGTGGTCTTTTTTTGGTGTATATAAAAATAGCGCACTTACGTTGAAACCCATTTCTTTTTGTTTAGTTATGCAGTTACAAAATTGTCTTTCAGCACCGCCCGGTGATAGACTGCCTATAAAATGTACGATTCTTTGCGGGGATTTTTCGGTGGTGCTATAGCCTACATTTGTATTGTTTCTTTCAATTTGGTCTAGGAAATTAGCTTTGGTTTCCCAATTATCATCATTGTTTTTTTTTGTTTCTTTTAAATAAAAGAAAAATTTTAATTTTGTTAATCGTTTATTTATAGATTGGATAAGTCGATTTTTAATTGACCGATCTTTTAGAAAATAATCTGCGTACACACCCATCGCTTACCCCATGTTCTTTTTTAACCAAGCTTCCAGTACCAAAAGGGGCCAAATTTGGTAGATGGAAAATTTCCCATTACCTCCTTGCTCCGTAATCAGATCTTTTAATCCTTGGGGACACACGATCTGACTGAGGTAACTTTTTGTTTCTGATAACCGTTCCTTGGCTAACTTTAGCACTTCGGGTTTCGACCAGGCATTCGTGGGTAGACCAAAGCCCATTTTGGGCCGGTTCATCCAATCCTGGGGCAGGTAATCGCTCGCTAACTGCTTGAGAAGGACTTTTGTCTGATCAGGTGGTTTCCAACCTTCGCAGGAAGCCAAATTTTCTGAAAATTCTCTTAGGTTGCGGTCCAGCAAAGGACAGCGTACCTCCAAGGCGACCTGCATGCTCATTCGATCGACCTTGGCCAGCACTGCCCCTGGTAAATAGGTATGCGCATCAAGATACCGCATGCGATGAAGGAGGGGGCGGGAGCGGTCTTCCAGGATCTCGGTCCATGATTTCAGCGTTTCTTGCGTCCCTGCAGGGAGTCCGCCAACCAGCCTTTCCACTTGCTGGGGCTGAAAAATCAGCCACCGGGGGGAAAGATAGGCGCCCGACGCTGTCCAGGCCTTGCCCAAGCCCAAGGATCGCCAAACTCTCCGGCCCCAGCCTCCATATTCCTTGAGGGTATCACGGTACCGACCATAGCCTCCGAACAACTCGTCTCCCCCGTCACCGGAAAGTGCGACCGTGACATGTTCTTTGGCATGGCGGGAGAGAAGCAAGGTGGGCAGACAGCTTGAATCCCCATTGGGCTCATCCAAGCGTTCCGCAATCTCATCTAACAGGGAAACGGCATCGGGCTTGAGGATTTTTTCGTGGTGTTCAGTCCCCAGTTGCCGGGAGATTTCCCGCGCGAAAAGATGTTCGCTGTCATTAGTCCCTTCAAATCCGATGGTGAAGGTTTTGAGACTTCGCCCTAATTCCCGGGTGGCTATGGCCGCCACCAAGGAGGAGTCGACGCCGCCCGAGAGAAAGGCTCCCAGCGGAACATCCGCAACGAGACGTTTCTCAACAGCCTCAATCAAAAGGCCCCGGAGATCTTTTCGCCTGTTTTTGATCGGCAAAAAACGCCTCTGTTCCTTGGGCACGAAATCCGCGTGCCGTCCGATCTGGATGTGCGGTTGACCAGCCTCCAAAAGCTTCATTTCGAGGTAATGGCCGGGAGGAAGTTTTTTGGCTCCCTGGTAGATGGTATGAGGAGAAGGAACGTAGCCTGTCAGCAGATATAAGGACAGGGCCTCAGGGTTGATCCTGGCATCAAAACCTGGAATGACGCGCAAGGCATGCAATTCCGAAGCGAACGCGAACCAACCAGGTCCCTCGCTGTAATAGAGAGGTTTTTTCCCAAAAGGGTCCCGCGCAAGGATCAGGCGTTGACCTTGCTCACTCCACACACCAAAAGCGTACATACCATCTAACTTTTTAATATTTGAAGGGTCCATGGTTTCGAATAAATGGGAAAGAACCTCCGTGTCACTATTGGTTCGAAACACATGTCCCAGCTGTTCAAGTTGTTTTCGGAGAACTTTAAAATTATAAATCTCCCCATTAAAAGTAACCCATACGGTTCCGTTTTCATTGGCCATCGGTTGGCGCCCTCTGGTGCTCAGATCGATGACCGAAAGTCTTTTATGGGATAGCGCACAAACTTGTGATGATGAAACCCATAAGCCTGAATCATCAGGCCCGCGGTGATGCATTAAATTGCCGCTTTTCATGCAAGTGCTTTGTAAATCCCAATTTCCAATGAAACTGGGAAAAAGAACAATTCCCGATATAGCACACATAATTTCTTTAGCTCAACTGAGACCAGCCGTCTTATTTATTTTCCCAAACCAGGTTCCCCATTTGACGACACAGATTTCCTCAACAAATCCAGATTTTTTTGCATTTTCAACCCAAGAATTAACAATTGACTCTTTTTCTTTTGCCCCTTCGGAATAATAATCATCAAGAACAATAATGCAGTCTTTTTGCAGATTTTCATAAAATGTTTTGATATCTCTACCAACATCACCATCAGCATCAATAAACAATAAGCCAACATTTCCCCCGTCTAATTTTCTTTTAACTTCTTGAATGACTTTCGGGTCATCCGAGCTGCCTTGAAATATTGTAACGTTTTTATTAAGATGAAATTTATTAATATTAAGCCTTAGATCACGAATAATATCGGAAGAAGGATAATAAGGGTGCGCTAAGTACGCTCCTCCTTTTTCAATTGTTAAAACCTTTTTTGTAGTATCAGAAATGGCAGAAGCTAATGCGACTGTTGATCCTCCAATGTACGAACCAATTTCAAGAATATGACCTGTTGATTCCCTGCTGAAATATGATAGCAGAACTAGAGTTTCAGGATGTAGCATAGAAAATTTGTCACAATGACAAACGGTATCCCAAAAAACAGATTCCCGGTAGTTAATTGCGTAATTATAAACTTTTTGATTTATAAATCCCATAATTTTATATCTTTATTTAAGTGACAAAAAAGTTTTTTATTATTTTCATAAAAAAGACTCTTGATTTCTTGGTTTAAATTTATATTATTTGAGATGTTTTTCTTTATATTAAACAATGACTCAACAAATGTTGCTTTTGTAGATTTATGTTCCCATTTATTGGCCAAACATAAAAAAGCTGTTGCAGTGTTTATGTTTAAAAACTTGCATAGCTCATTAATATAAAGCTCCTTATTGTTTAAGAAGTTTTCATAAAATAAAAAAAGGCAGTTTTTGTTTCCAAATGCTCGTTCTATTTTTTTTACAATATCAAAATAATAAAGAGTGCCAATCAGGTTTTTATATGGGGCTCTCATTTGAAATTTGATCCAATCACTAAAATCCAATGGGTATTTTACTTTTTCACTTTTCGAAATGGCATCTATATATAGGTATTCCCCAAATTGGCCATGCATTTGATAAAAGGATTTTAATAAACTCTTTTGTTCTCGTAATGTAATTAAAATTTTACAAGGATAAAATGCCTTTTTTAGATTTGAAAGAACAGTATCAATATCACAGGCTGTGGGATGCAAAATTGACTCTGTTGATAACACTAAAGTTTTGCGCGGATTATTTTTTATTTCATTTTTTATGTATTTTTTTACATAAGAAATTGTGCTTTTTGATATTTTTTTTATTTTTATAAAATTTTTCTATTTGGGGAAATAAAGCCGGATCTTTAAATCTATAAGAAGGTATGTATTTACCTATATAATTTATATCTGGGTGAATAGGAAAAAGATGCTTTTGTAGTGTTGTTGTTCCAGTTTTTGGATATCCAATGTGTAAGACAGGAATTTTCAGATTAAGTATTTTTAGGTTAGCTATATATTTTTTTGTTTTTTTGTAACTGTTTTTTTATATATTATTTTTGAAAGTTTTGGCAAGAAAAGCCCCAAAGATACCTCCCCGTGATTAATTTGATTAAGGAACGGATACCTTCCGTGCCCCCTCTTCTGCGGCCATTTGTGGGAAAGTCCCTATTCCTCCCGCGCACAAACTTCTGACCTTGGGGAGTCATCTCCGCTTTTTTTTCCACGCTTAAAACGGTCGAAAGGTAGGGTTGGTATATCCACCGGATCAGTTTCCGCGAGGGGCGTAGACCGTAGTCGTGCCAGTTGGGGTTGAAGAGGCGCGGGGAAATCCTGCGCAGGCCTTGGAAATGAAACAACACCAGCGGATGGTTTCCAATAAAGATTTTACCATTGTTTTTGGTGATCTTGTCTACATCCACATTCCAGGGGGCTTCGTTGAATCCCGGCTGATCTACCACTTGGGTTTTAGGATATTTTTCGGGCCAGGCATCCAGATACCCCTGATCCCCGAATCGCCCCCTTTCCGGCTCGTCCCGGCACCACTCCAGGCACTGCCTTCGCCACTCCGCCAGACACTCTTTTCCCTCCCCGTCGGCCCGGAAACTCAACCAACCCACATTGTAGATTCCATACTTTCGGTGGCTTGCTAGTTCCGGACGAAAACGATGGGGGGTAATGGCGATGGAACTTGCTTCCACCTCCCGCTCCACCGGGCCGGGATCAGAGAAAAAGAACATGTCCGCATCCATGAAGAGGAGGTTGGTGCCGAAGGGGACTTTTTGGCCAAGAATCTCCACCTCAGTCGCCAGCAGCCCAAGTCCCGGTGTAAACCAGCGCCGCTC
>Ga0194129_10006824_pt1 | contig 13838 bp, 11 predicted proteins | sample TA2KigCa35mmetaG_FD_150862 | JGI IMG/M metagenome (GOLD analysis project Ga0194129, IMG submission 150862) | Freshwater microbial communities from Lake Tanganyika, Tanzania - TA2015038 Kigoma Deep Cast 35m | ecosystem: Environmental > Aquatic > Freshwater > Lake | place: Tanzania: Lake... | reverse complement strand
CATCGCGCTCGCGGCGGTGGTCACGAGGAGCGCGTGAGGCAGGAGCGCCGCGCCGCCGAGCTCGGCCGCCATGAACGCGAGCGCGAACGGCGTCCCGGCTGCAGCGCCGAAGGTCGCGACGAGCCCAACCATCGCCGCGAGCGTGAGCGGGAGACCGAGCGGGGCTGCGAGCGCATTGCCAAGGGCCGCGCCGATGACGAAGAGCGGCGTCACCTCGCCCCCGATGAAGCCTGCCCCGAGCGTGAGCGCGGTGAGAGCGAGCTTTGCCGCGAAGGTCGCGGTGGGCAGGGTCGGGTCTACGAGGGCCCGCTCGAGGACGGGCTCGCTCAGGCCGAGGAGGTCTTCCGCGCGCGTCACCGTCGCGACCGTCGCGACGGCGAGGCCGCCGAGCGCCAACCGAAGTGAGCGCTTCGACGAGAGCCGCTCGCTCACGCGCTTGACCGCGTGCGTGAGCCACAAGAACGCTGCGACGACGAGCGCGACTGCCGTGGCGAACGCGAGCCATGCGAGGAGGACTCCTGGCCGGAGCTCGATTTCGGCGACGAGCGGATAGGCGCCGTGGTTCGTCCCGAGGCCGTGTACGACCGCGTCGGCGACGAGCGCCGCCGAGAGCGAGGGGAGCAGCGCCTGCGCTTCGACCCGATCGCGGCGCGCGAGCTCGAGGGCGAAGACCGTCCCGGCGATCGGGGTCCCGAACACTCCCCCGAAGCCGCCGGCCACGCCGGCACGCAGGAGGATGCGGCGGCTCGAGGGTGCCATACCGAGCTCGTCCGCGACGCGCGCCGCAAGGCTCGCTCCCATCTGCACCGCCGTGCCTTCGCGGCCGGCGCTCCCGCCGACGAGGTGCGTCGCGAGCGTCCCGGTGAGGACCATCGGGGCCATGCGCGTCGGGACCTCGACCCGGTCGTCGCGAAGCGCGCGCACGACCAAATTGGTGCCCTCACGGATCGGGGCCCCGTAGCGATCGTAGAGCAGCCCGACGAGCGCCCCGCCGAGCGGCATGGCGAACACGAGCGCGCGATGCTCGAGCCGCAGCTTCGTTACCCGCTCGAGCGCGTAGAGAAAGATCGCCGACGAGAGCCCCGTGAGGCAACCGATGAGCGCTCCTTGGGCGAGCCAGCGAACGAGCGTGAGGAGTCCTGCGGTCATCTTCGGCGAGCGGCGTGGTTAGAGGCAACGGAGCGAGCGCGGCATCGCTCAGGCGCCCGCGTGGACGCAGAGCACGCTCTCTTCGCCCGGGACGCCGACGCGCAGCGGAAAACCGTAGTGTCCGGTCCCACGATGCACGTACAGCCGGTTCCTTCCGAGCGCCCAGAGGCCGTGATCGGGGATGCTCGTGAAGGCGCTCACGATCGTCTGGGGCAGGCCGAGGGCCACGAGCCCGAGCTGCCCGCCGTGCGTATGCCCCGCGAGCACGAGATCGGCCTCCCCGTCCGGCAAATGGCGAAACGCGCCCGGGTCGTGGAGCAATACGAGTCGCAGCGCGTGCACGACGCGCGGGTGTCGCTCGCACACCTCCGCGGTACGCCGCGCGCGATCGCGGAAGTGAAAGTCGAAGCCCACGATCTGCACGCGGCCGGCTTCGGTCTCGATCACGGCGGCGTCGTCCACGAGCAGCTTCGCGCCGATGTCGTCGAGGGCTCCCCTCACGGTGTCGAGGGCCTCGTGGTCGTGGTTGCCGAGGCAGGCAAACACGCGCCCTTCGAGCTCCTTCAACGGGCGGAGGGCGCGCGCGAGCACGTCTCGCGAGTCATGCGTCTCCATCGTGAGATAGTCGCCGGTGAGGAGGACGAGGTCCGGCTGCGCGGCGACGGCGCGCTCGGCGATCCCGCGTAGCCGGGCCTCCGACATGAAGGGCCCGAGGTGTGGATCGGTGAGCTGCACGAGTCGGAGCGGCCGGTCGGTGCGTCGGGCCGTGCCCGTGTGCCGCGACAGGCGGTCGATCGCGGTCGTGTCGAGGCCGACGTGCCGCTCCTCGAAGCGGTGCCGAATCGTCTGCGCAAAGCCGAGCGCGGCGGCGATGAACGGCACGCCGATCCAGCGCGGTGTGACGCCGAAGGCCGTCGCGACCACCCAAGGGAGGGCGAGGAACACCGACGCCGAGAACCACGCCGACGGGTAGCTCACGAGTACCCGGTACCAGGGCGGCCTGAGGGCGGGACGCACAAGCCCGAGAAAATGGACGTATACGAGCGCGTGCGCGACGACGTAGGCAGAAATCAACGGGCCGACATGGGGCGCGAGCGCGCTCGCGAGCAGGGAGTGAATGCCCAGGATGACGCTCGCGAAGATCGCGTAGAGGCGGCCACGGAGGACGCGCGCCGCGAGGGCGACGATTGCCGTACCGGCGAGGGAGCCTCCTAGAAACCAGGCAAACATCGAATCGCAGGACATAGCACGGTCGCGATTGAGTCGCGCGCGTGGTACCTTCATCGTCCGGATGCACGCGCGACATCAGCTTCTCGAGAGCCCGGCCATGGGGAGGCGGGTCCACCTCTGGACCTTCGGTGATGCAGGAAAACCGCTCGTCGTGTTTCCGTCGAACGCGGGCGTCGCCCACGAGTGGCAGAAGGGCGGCATGATCGACGCCCTCGCGCCGCTCATCGCGTCGGGTCGGATGAAGGTTTACTGCCCGGAGACAAACATCTCGCGGAGCTACTCGGGCCATGGCGCGTCGCTCGCGGAGCGAATGGCACACCACCGGGCATACGAGCGCTTCGTGCTCGACACGCTCGTCCCGCACGTCGACGCCGACTGCCGCGCTCGCTACGAGACCATCGTCACCACGGGCTGCAGCATGGGCGCGATGTACGCGTCGCTGTTCGTGCTGAAGCACCCGGAGGTCTTTGGCCGGGCGCTCTGCCTGTCGGGCAAGTACCGCGCGAGCACGCTCTTCGACGGTCAGTCGAGCGAGGAGCTCTACTTCAACGACCCCCTCGCCTTCATGCCGAACCTGTCTGGCGCGGCGCTCGAGCGGGTGCGCCGCCGAGTCCACATCACCGCGGTGGTCGGGCGCGGCGCATTTGAGGAGGGCTGCATCTACGAGACCGCCGAGCTCGCACACTGGCTCGACGCGAAGCGCATCCCGAACCACGTCGCCTTCTGGGGTAAGGACAGCCGACACAACTACACGTGGTGGCGTCGTCAGGCTGTTCACTACCTCGGTCAGCTCTTCGGTTGAGCTCGCGCGCCGCGAGCGCGCGCATTCTCGGCGACATGTTCCCGTCGCTTGCGGTCTTGGCGCTCTTCCTCGCGCTCGTCGAGGTCGGGTGCCCGACCTACGCTCCTCTCGGCGGCGCTCGTACGCTGGGGCGCGGACGGCGTCGTGATGTGGCAGAAGCCGCTCGGAGCCGTCGAGACCGCACCGGTGCGCGCGTCTCCGTCCGGCGCCGGACGGCTTCGTCTGGCTCGCGGCGACGCCCGTCGACGAGGTGCAGGACACTCTCAACTCGAAAGGGCACCCGATGCACTGCGCCTCGGGCGCATCGAAGGTCCTCGGCGACCTCGCGTTGGCGGGGCGCGTCGATGGCTCGCTCGCTCTGCCCGGTGCGCCCGTGGACTCGACGTCTCCGAGCCTCTTTGTGGCGCGCCCGCCTTCGCCGCCGTGAGCTCTTATCAGGCGGCGCGCGTGAAGCCTCGGAGCCACAGCCCGGCCGCGCCGAGGGAAGGCAGGACCACGAGCACGGTGAGGAGCACGAAGACGGCGTCGTTCGCCGCGTTACCGTTCGCCTCGACGCCTGGGACCCTGAGAACACTCTTGAGCAGCGTCACGAGCCAGTTCGCGTAGTTCGCGAGCGTCGCGAGCCGCGCCAGCCAGCCGAGTTGCTTCGGTTCGAGGCGGAGGAGCGGGAGGCTCCACGCGATCCCGAGCAGCCAGAAAGCGCCGAGCAGCGCGTTCAAGTGCGAGGCCAACATGGCGTGTGGCTCCGCGCCAAGCTTTCCGGTCATCGCACCGGCCACAAGAAACCCCGTGAGCAGGCCGAGCAGCACGAGCCCTGCGGCCGCCGCCCCGAGCTTGCGGGCGAGCGTTCGCGTCGTGCCGTCGTAGGTGAGCTGCGTGTCGTCGGTGGCGGGCATGGATTCACGCTATCGCTCGGGCCCGGTAGGGCACAACTCGGCGGCGCATGTTCGCGTTCGACGCGACCCGAGCGATGTGTCACGCCCTCGGCGTCATGGTCAGCGAGACGTTCGACTCGAGCCGCTGGGAGCCCGTCTCGGGCTTCTCGTTCTCCGACATCACCTACCACCGCGCGAAGGAGCAGGGGACGGTGCGCATCGCGTTCCATCGTCCGGAGGTGCGTAACGCCTTCCGTCCCCGCACCGTCGATGAGCTCTTCACCGCGCTCGACCACGCGCGGCAGTGGAGCGATGTGGGCACCATCCTTCTCACCGGCAATGGCCCCTCGCCGAAGGACGGCGGCTGGGCGTTCTGCTCGGGGGGCGATCAGCGCATCCGCGGAAAGGCGGGCTACCAGTACGAGGGCGAGCCCGGCGCGGTCGACCCGGCGCGTCTCGGGCGGCTCCACATCCTCGAGGTGCAGCGCCTCATTCGCTTCATGCCGAAGGTCGTCATCGCCGTGGTGAACGGCTGGGCCGTCGGCGGTGGCCACAGCCTTCACGTCGTCTGCGACCTCACGCTCGCGAGCCGTGAGCACGCGCGCTTTAAGCAGACCGACGCCGACGTGGCGAGCTTCGACGGCGGCTTTGGTTCGGCGTACCTCGCCCGTCAGGTCGGACAGAAGCGAGCCCGCGAGATCTTCTTCCTAGGGCGCACGTACTCGGCGCAAGAAGCCTTCGAGATGGGCATGGCGAACGCGGTCGTTCCGCACGCCGAGCTCGAGGCCGTGGCGCTCGAGTGGGCCGGCGAGATCAACGCCAAGAGCCCGACGGCGCAGCGCATGCTGAAGTTCGCCTTCAACCTGATCGACGATGGGCTGGTTGGGCAACAGGTCTTCGCGGGAGAGGCAACGCGCCTCGCCTACATGACCGAAGAGGCCGCAGAGGGGCGCGACGGGTTCCTCGAGAAGCGGAAGCAGGACTACACGAAGTTCCCCTGGTACTTCTGAGTCGGGCTGCGAGCGTCCAGGGCTCGAGGCGCCGGCTCAGCTTACGCAGTCGCGATAGACGTGGAGCGGCTGCGTGAGCTGACTATCCGCTGCGCGCCGCGCGAGGTCGCGGATGTGATCGGCCCGGAGGGCGGTCCCCGCGGTGAGCAGGGTCGCGCCGGACTCGGTGCGTAGCGTGCGCGCGAGCACCATCCCAGGCGTGAGGTCGGCCGCCGAGGTCGTGAGCACGGTGGTGAACGGGTCGTCGCGCTCGAGCACCACCCGGAGGGCCGCTGCTGCCTTCGGGTCGATGCGCTCGCCCTGCGTCGCGAGGAAGGAGTCGAACGTCGGAGCCTCGGCCTTGCTCGAGGCCACGAGCTGCGCGTACACGTCCCAGCGATCCGCGACCGCGAGGAGCCGGCTCCCGAAGGGAATGTCGTCGCCGCGGAGACCGTGGGGGAACCCGCTCCCGTCGAGGCTCTCGTGGTGCGCGGCGACGAGGCCGGCGACCCGAACGAATCGCTCGCTCGGCAAGAGCGCAGCCATGTGGACGACCGGGTGCGAGTGGTAGATCGGGTCGCGCGTCGGTGACGGGTGCTCGAGCTGCATCGCCACGTCGAGTCCGGCACCCTTCAGCGCGACGAGCCCCAGGTCGTGCAGCAGCGCGGCGACGTGGAGGTCAAAGGCCTCCTCCTCTGGGAGCGCAAGCTCGACGGCCATTCCCTTCACGTAGGTCGCGACGCGCTTGCAGTGGTTGCCAAGCCTGTCATCGGCCTCGCTCATCAGACCGAATGCGAGCTCGATGGACTCGAGGTAGCTCGCCTTGAGCTCGGCGTTCGTCGCGACGAGGTCGGCCGTGCGCTCGGAGACCTTGCGCTCGAGGATGGCGTTCTGAGCCGCGAGCGCCGCCCGCGCCGCCGCGAGCTCGAGGTGAATCTTCACCCGCGCTTGGACGATCGACGGGCTGATGGGCTTGGTGATGTAGTCGATGGCGCCGAGCTCGAGGCCGCGCTGCTCGTCCTCCACCTCGCCGAGGGCGGTGACGAAGATCACCGGAATGTTGCGGCGCGCAGGGTTCGCCTTGAGGCGCTCGCATACCTCGAGGCCCGTCATGTTGGGCATCATGATGTCGAGGAGCACGAGGTCCGGCGGCGTCGCCGATTCGACGATCTCGAGCGCCTTTGGCCCCGACGTGGCGAAGCGCACGTCATGATCCGGGCGAAGCACGCCGGCCAGCATCGTGATGTTGTCGGGAATGTCGTCGACGATGAGGATGGAGGCGCGCTTGGCGGAGGGAGAGGTTGGGCTCATGATGGGACGCGACGGGCTCGAGGCCACGCAACCTTCATGAGGCTACACCGCCCCGGCCATGATCGAAACCCGCACCGGGGGGCACGGGAGCTGGGCTCGCGGACCTCACGGCGTCGCCTCGGGGCTGCGACTCAGCCTCCGAAAAGGGCGCCGAGCGCCTTCATCGTGAGCCATGCCATCGCCGCGCTGAGCGGGATGGTGAGGACCCAAGCGATGAGGATGTTGGTGGCGACGCCCCAGCGGACCGCGCTCACGCGCTTCGACGCGCCGACACCCATGATGCACGCATTGATGCAGTGGGTCGTCGACACCGGCACGCCGAGGTGGCTCGCAGCCAGAATGGTCGCGGCCCCCGCGGTCTCCGCGGCGAACCCTTGGAGCGGGTTGATGCGGATGATCTTGGTGCCCATCGTCTTGATGATCCGTTTGCCGCCCGCCATTGTGCCGAGCCCGATCGCGGCGGCACATGCGATGACTACCCAGTAGGGGACCTTGTCTCCCACCGGGAAGGTGCCGGCCGGAAAGGCGGCCGTCGTGTGCCCCGATTGCATGAACGACAGCAGCGCGAGCGTGATGATCCCCATCGACTTTTGCGCGTCGTTCGAGCCGTGCGCGAACGCCATCATCGACGCCGACGCCATCTGCAGCACGCGCGAGCCGCGATGGACCCTACGCGGGAGCATCTTTCGCACGATCCAGTAGAGGCTGATCATCATCGCCATGGCGACCGAGAACCCGATGAGCGGCGAGGCGACGAGCGGGACGAGGACCTTCTGCTTGAGCGCGCCCCAACGGAACGCTGCGATGCCGCCCTTCGCGACCACCGCGCCTGCCAGCGCGCCGATGAGCGCGTGCGATGAGCTCGACGGGATCCCGTACCACCAGGTGATGATGTTCCAGACGCACGCCCCGACGAGCGCCGAGAGCACCACGGTCTGCGTCACGAGGCTCGGGTCCGCGAACCCCGAGGCGATCGTCTTGGCAACGGCGGTGCCGGTGACGGCGCCAGCGAAGTTGAGTACGCCGGCGAGCAGTACCGCGGTTCGCACCGGCAGGACTCCCGTCGAGACGACGGTCGCGATCGCGTTGGCGGCGTCGTGAAAGCCGTTGATGTAGTCGAAGACGATCGCTGCGACGATCACGCACACGAGCAGGGTGACGAGCATGGCTACCCGTGTTTGATCGCGAGGTTCGTCAGAGTGTCGGCGATCTCGTCGCAAGCGTCGATCGCGTCTTCGAGGTCCTGCAGCACCGTCTTCTCGCGGATGAGCACCCGCGCATCGGCCGCGCCGGTGTGAGCCGGTCCGCCCCCGACGGCCTCGCTGAAGAGGTCGCGGATCGCCTCACGGAAGATCACATCCCCCTCCTTCTCTAGCTTTCGAAGGTCGCGCGCGTCTTCGACGATCGCCGCGTAGTCATGCCGCCGAAGCTTCGGGACGGTGGCGGCGACGCGCTCCGTGCAGGTCGCGATAAGCCTCGCGAGCTTGCGCATCGGCTCGGTCGGCTGTGCGACGCCCATCATGACGCAGGCCTGAACCGCGTGGTTCGTCGAGTCGAGGATTGAGTCGAGCTCCGACGAGAGGCGGTGCAGATCTTCGCGATCGATCGGTGTGACGAAGGTGAGGCTGAGCGCCTCCTCCATCTGGTGTTCGAGCCGGTCTCCTTCGTGCTCGGCGTCGCGCAGGCGCGTGGCCGTCTCGGCGGCGCCGACCTCGTCGTTCGCGAAGGCGGCGAGCGCGAGCGCCCCTTGGTGCGCGACTTCGGCCTGCTTCTCGAGGAAGTCGTAGAAGTGGTCCTCCTTCGGAAGGAGGAAGCGGAGGATGTCCTGGAGGCCCATGCGGCGCGGAACTTAGTTCACTTCGCGGGCCAAGAGTCGTCCCGCGCGCATCGCCATAGAGATGTCACAGGGCCGACGCGAGGCTGTGCACCGGTGAGAACTCCGCCCGACTCGACGGGCGTCGGGCAGCGTCCCTCGTGGCCCCATGCTCGAGCGATGAGGCGTCAGCCGAAGAGCCAGACAGCGATGAGGCGTCAGCCGAAGAGCCAGACAGCGATGAGGCGTCAGCCGAAGAGCCAGACAGCGATGAGGCGTCAGCCGAAGAGCCCAAAGGCCGACGCGTCAGCCGAAGAGCCAAACGCTACAGCCGCGAGCAGACGGTGTTCGTGATGAGACGCGTCACCACGTACGGGTCGATGTTCGCGCACGGGCGACGGTCTTCGATGTAGCCCTTTTTGTCGACCGCGACCTGCCACGGGATGCGGACCGAGGCGCCGCGATCCGACACGCCGTACTTGTACTCCTTGAAGGAGCAGGTCTCGTGCTTGCCGGTGAGGCGCTCCTCGATGCCGGTGCCGTAGTTCGCGATGTGGAGCGCGTGCTCCTCGCCGAGGGACTGGGCGGCCTTCTCGCACGCGGCGTACGACTCACGCATCGCCTTGGTCGAGAAGTTGGTGTGAGCCCCGGCGCCGTTCCAGTCACCCTTGACGGGCTTCGGCGAGAGCGTCGCCGAGACGCCCTGGTCTTCAGCGATGCGGTAGAGGAGCCAGCGCATCATCCACAACTGGTCCGACACCTCGACCGGGCCGAGCGGCCCGACCTGGAACTCCCACTGCGCGGGCATGACCTCGGCGTTGATGCCAGCGATCTTGAGACCCGCCATGAGGCAGGCGTCCATGTGGTCCTCGACGATGCCGCGGCCGAAGACCTCGTCCGCGCCGACGCCGCAGTAGTAGCCGAACTGCGGGGCAGGGAAGCCGTTGTCAGGCCAGCCGAGCGGCCGGATCCCCTCGAAGAACGTGTACTCCTGCTCGATCCCGAACCACATCTCGTGAGACGCGTACTTGTTCGCAACCTCCACGAGCGGCGCGCGGGTGTTCGACGGGTGCGGCGTCATGTCGGGGAGCAGCACCTCGCAGAGGACGAGCAGGTCGTCACCGCCTCGGATCGGATCCGGGCAGGTGAAGACGGGCTTCAGCACGCAGTCGGACTGATGTCCGGCGGCCTGGTTGGTGCTCGACCCGTCGAAGCCCCAGATCGGAGGGGTTTGCCCCTTCTCGACGATCTTCGTCTTCGAGCGCAGCTTCGCCGTCGGAACGGCGCCGTCGATCCAGATGTACTCCGCCTTGAAGTGACTGCTCATGGTTCGTCTCCTGGCCCTCGGCGGCGAACCCTGCTCGATCATGCCGCACCGCGCAAGCGGGAAGACGCACGCGGGCACGACGCTCCCGACCTGAAACGTCATGCGCGGTGCGTGCGGCGGCGGACGGCCCGGCGGGCTCAGCTGCGCTTACCGGCGGGCTCAGCTGCGCTTGCCGGCGGGTTTTGCGTAACGCTCGAGAAAGTCGTCGTAGCTGCCGCGGAAGTCGACGAGGCCTTCGGGCGTGAAGGCGAAGAGTCGCGTTGCGAAGCTCGAGACGAGCTCGCGGTCGTGCGACACGACGAAGGCCGTACCCTCGTACTTCTCGAGCGCATCACCGAGCGCGATGATCGACTCGAGGTCGAGGTGATTCGTCGGCTCGTCGAGGACGAGCACGTTGTCTTGCGTCAGCATCAGCTTCGCGAAGATGAGGCGCACGGCCTCGCCGCCCGAGAGCGCGTCGGTTGGCTTCACGCCCTCCTCGCCCTTGAACAGCATCCGGCCAAGCAGGCCGCGCACGTCCTGCAGGCTCGCCTGCGGGTCGAAAGAGTGGAGGTACTCCTGGACGGTGGTGCCGTTCGGGATCCCCTCGCGGTGGTCCTGCGCGAGATGGCCGACGCTCGCGGCGTGACCCCAGGTCACCACGCCAGCGTCAGGCCGGAGGCCGCCGACGAGCAGCTTGCAGAGGGTGGTCTTGCCGACGCCGTTCGCGCCGACGATGGCGATCTTCTCGCCCTTGGTGACGAGGGCATGGAAGTTGTCGCACACGACGACGTCCTCCCCGTCGTTGGCGTTGGGCCAGGTCTTCGAGAGGCCCTCGATCGTCAGGGTCTGCTTGCCCGAGGGCTTCTTCACGCCGATCTGGATGAACGGGCGCTCGATGTTCGAGCGCTTGAGGTCGTTCAGCTGCAGCTTGTCGATCTGCTTCTTGCGGCTCTGGACCTGCGACGCGCGCGTTCCCGCATGAAACTTCGCGACGAACTCCTGAAGCTGCGAGATCTTCTTCTGGCGCTCGGCGTTCTCTTGCTCGACGCGCTGCCGGATCTGACCCTTCGCGACGATCATGTCGTCGTAGACGCCGGGGTAGACGATGATCGTGTTGTAGTCGATGTCCGCGATGTTCGTGCAGATCGCGTTCAAGAAGTGGCGGTCGTGCGAGATCGTGAGGAGCACGCCTTCGTACTCGCAGAGGAACTCCTCGAGCCAGCGGATCGAGTCGAGATCGAGGTTGTTCGTCGGCTCGTCGAGGAGCAGCGCGTCGGGCTTGCCGAAGAGCGCCTGTGCGAGGAGGACACGCAGCTTAAGGCCGCCGGCGACCTCTTTCATCAGACGCTCATGCTGGGACTCCGGGATGCCGAGCCCGGAGAGCAGCGCTGCCGCGTGGGCCTCGGCCTCGTAGCCGTCCTCCTCGGCGATGACCCCCTCGAGCTCGCCCAGCCGCTCCCCTTCGGCGTCGCTGATGTCGGGCTTCGCGAGGAGCTGCTCCTTCTCGACGAGTGCGGACCAGAGGCCCTTGTTCCCCATCAAGACGACGTCGATCGCGCGGTACTCCTCGAACGCGAACTGGTCCTGCTTCAACACCGAGGTGCGCTTGGGCCGCCAGACCGAGCCGGTGTCACCGTCGAGCTCGCCCGACAGGATCTTCATGAACGTCGACTTGCCGGCGCCGTTCGGTCCGGTGAGGCCGTAGCGGCAGCCGGGGTTGAAGGTGACCGTGACGTCCTCGAAGAGCTTCTTCGAGGCGTAGGCCTTGGTGACGGCTTGCACCTGGATCGGGGCGGACATGGCGAGGGCGCGTCTAGCAGAACTCCGCGCCGGGAGCCCCACGGAATCGCAAGGCGTGGGTCCGGTCCGGGTATCCGTCGCGCTCGGACGACGAAGGGCCGACGTCAGGCGCCGCGCCGCGTTGGTTCGCGGGACGTCCCGAGTCGGAGCGCGCTCACTTGTTGTAGTAGACGAACTGGTCCGTGCCCTCGGTCACGCTGACGACGACGACGGTGTCCGCCTTCGTCGCGGCGTCGAGCTTGCCGTAGGCATCGACGATCGCCTTCGCGTGGTCCGGGGTCTGCGCGATCACCGCGAGCACCTGCTTCTCCCACGCGTCCTCGGGGGCGACGTTCGCGCTGCTCTTCAGGATGTCCTCGAGCTTGCCTGTGAGCAACCCGAGCGCCTGGTCGGCCGGGTAGGGCGCGCCCTCGGGGAAGCTCATCGCGCGTACCACGCTCACGCCGACCTTCTTGCCGTCGATCTCGACGAGCAGATCGGTCTTCTTGCCTTCGGTGGCGTAAACGACCTCGGCCTCGGTCTTCACGAGCTTCGCCTGATCGCAGCGGTGCAGGAGCTCGAACGCCATCAGCTCCGAGATGAGCGAGCTGCCCCCGAGGTTGCCCTTCGCCGCCATCGCCTGACCTTCGGCGCTGAGCTCGGTCGTGGCGAAGGCGCCCTCCTTCGAGAAGTCGAGCGTGTTCTCGAGGAGCTGAGGCATCGACGACTCGATGTCCTCGAGGTCGATGTCTCCGCAGCTGCCCGCGATCGTCCCGTAGCCGTCCGTCGGGTTGCCGCCGCCGGCCCCCGACGTCGAGCCCGACGTCGACGAGGTCACGCCCGAGCCCGTGGTGCTCGCGGCGACACCGCCGCCGGCGCCACCGGTGGTCGCCGTACCGGTCGAGGTGTCGGCGTCATCGCCGCCGCAGGCGGGGGCGAGCGCGAGGATCGAGGCGAGGCTTGCGAGGAGTGCGGCGTGACGGAGGTTCATCGTATGGGCTCCCTTGCTCGGGGTCGGCCGGGGCCTTACACCCTCGACGGCCGTGCCGCCACGTGGTGTCGCGTGGTGGTCGCGAGTGTCAGGGGCGACGCCGCCGGGGGCGCTCGCGACGCGAGGTCCTGGCGCGCACGCCTCGGCTCGAAGGTCTTGGCGGGTGTTGCCCCCGAGGCTAAGGGAGGAACCATGAGTCTTCGCACGTTGACGGTCGCGGCATCGCTGGCGCTCGCCGCTTGCTCGAGCTCGTCGGGTCCGGGGCCGACCGAGCCCACCCCGGAGCCGCTCGCGCCGCCCGAGAATGGCGTGCAGTTCGCATCGGGGGAGGTCTTGCTCGCGCCCGGTGAGGAGGCGTACCGGTGCTTCGAGTTCGCGTTGCCGGAGGGCGCGGGCTTCCCGCTCGTTGGCATCGAGACGCAGGCGACGCACCCGGCGGTGCATCACTTCGGCGTGTTCACGACGACGCTGACGAAGAGCGACGAGCCCTACAGCTGCGAGGAGATGGGCGCGGCGTGGGGACTCGTGAGCGGCGGGGGTGTCGGGACTCCGGCCATGACGTTCCCCGCCGGCACGGCCATGACGATCGATGCTGGCGCGCACGTCGTCTTGCAGCTGCACTTGCTCAACGCTTCGAGCAAGGACGCCACCGTCCCGCCGGTGCGCCTCAACCTCGAGACTGCGAAGGACCCGAGCGGCCTCGCGGCCGTCGGGCTGCTCATCACCGGGACCTTGAAGATCGACCTCCCGCCGAAGGCGATGGGGGTCGTGCAGACGGGCGGGTGCGACGTCGAGGAGCCGCTCGAGAACGTGTTCGCCGCGTTTCCGCACATGCATCGCCTCGGGCGCAGCCTCGAGACCCGCGTGGTGCCGAAGGACGGCGCCGCGTCGCGGACCCTCTCTCAGGTGACCTGGGACTTCAGCGATCAGGGGATTTACGCGGCTGACGGGAGCGCGAAGCTCGGCGAGCGCGTCGAGACGAGCTGCACCTACGACAACTCCACCGACGCCGCGGTCTCGTTCGGGCTGCACACGAAGGACGAGATGTGCGTCAACGTTCTCTACTACTACCCGGCCAAGGAGCGCTCGCGGTACTGCGGGATCCCGTGAGCTGCTGAGCCCAGTCGTGCGGGCAACCCTCTCCCGCGACGTCGAAGATTGTCGCGCGGCGCGTCTCGAGCTGGTCGTCTGTCTCGAACACGCTTGGCTCGTCGGGGGCATCGCCGGCGATGCCAACATCCGCGCTGCAATCGCCGTTGAAATCAGCAAGGACCACGTCGTTGAGTTGCCCGCCGAGCACTTGGTCCGGATCGCTGACGAAGGTGCCGTCGCCGGCGCCTCCGAGGAAGCTGAGCGTGCCCGAAGAAATCGCCGCCACGAGATCGGCCTTGTCGTCGCTGTCGAAGTCCGCCGACTTCACCGACGTTGGACTGTTGCTCAATCCGGATACGTTGACGAGGTGAGGGGCCGCGGGCGTGAAGAGGAAGCTACGCGTCATCGCGACGAACACGACGAGGCTCGGCGCGAGGAAAGCGAGGTGCCCCGTTCGGTGGACGGTCGGAACCATGAGGCCGGCGCCCATGGCAGATG
>Ga0194129_10006822_pt1 | contig 13839 bp, 10 predicted proteins | sample TA2KigCa35mmetaG_FD_150862 | JGI IMG/M metagenome (GOLD analysis project Ga0194129, IMG submission 150862) | Freshwater microbial communities from Lake Tanganyika, Tanzania - TA2015038 Kigoma Deep Cast 35m | ecosystem: Environmental > Aquatic > Freshwater > Lake | place: Tanzania: Lake... | reverse complement strand
CTAGCCTATCCTTAGTCTTGGGGCTCGCATTCGCTATGAACTCCTTAATTTTATCTTGGTCAGACCTCGGCTGCTTCTGGAGGCTTGGAGCAGGTGCCGCAGCATCACCCTCTCCCTCGGCTCGCTCAGGCGCAGGCTTATCACCCTGACCCTTACCACCCCCCTCGGCGGATTCCTTCTCCTCCTCCTTCTCCACCTCCCTCTCCTTCCTCGCCTTCTCCTTATCTTTCACCGACTGAATTGCGAGAGATTGTAAGGGGTCTACATATTCTGTGAGGGTAATTTTATTTTGCTGCTCTTTTGGAAGAGAATCGAACTTCACATCCTCATTTCCTGTAGCCTCGTTCTTAAATGTCTGCTCATTCCTTATCTTGTAATAATTACGCTGTAGAGCTTTCACTCGACTCCTAAATTTGTCCCCCCTAATGAGACCCTTAAGTCGTTTCAAAGCGATGTTCTTGGCGTTACCCACCCCCCCCTTCCACTGCTTGATCAGCGCAACAATCTTCTGCTTACCTTCTTTATCTTTAGTCTTTCGAGCTATTGCTTTCTGCTCTGCTGTCTGCTTCTTCTTCTTCCTTCCCTTCGTTGTACCCCTGACCCCCGACCTCTGCTCCTGTTGGAAACTCGCCGCCACTTTCACCCAAACATTCAAACCATCCCTCCAAAAATGAGGGCGAGTGGTACTCGCCACCCTCATGTGCCGAGAGTATGCCTCGATCTGAGCCTGATTCATCAAAAACTCAGAAATGGCAGGGGCATACTGAGCGAATTCTTCTCTCGAAGAAGCCGCCCTCACCATCAAGTGTGCGATGTCATCGACTATATTTCTCATAAGTCACCTCGTAGTATTTTTTTTACCCTATCTGAACAACTAGGAAATAAACAAACTAGGATTAGTTGTTCATTTATTTAGGGGGGTGCATTGGGAAAGACAACCCCCCGTTATGTGTTGGAGACACACCATGTACAGATCAGCTAGCGAAATCAGAATGGCTCATGTTTACAAGATGGCTGAGATTTTCCACCGTTCAGGTGTGAGAATCGCCTCGGCGGAAGACCTCGACCGCTTCATTATGTCGGGAACTCGCACTCTCAAGCAGGCAGGTCTGTTTGACTTCGTGAAGGGACTCCGAGGAGACTCGTCCGCTCCAACCCCCTCCGAGGTAAAAGAGGGTGCCAATAAGGTCATCGCGAAGGCTAAGAAAGAGGCTGATGCCTCCGACGCTTATGTGTACGAGCAGGTGCAGGTCATCTCGAAGGAGCTTCAGCGTCTTGGTTTTGTTCTAGCTATGGGTCGCTCTCGTGGTCAGTTCGACCTCGATGAGATTCAGTTCCGCAAGATTGAGTCGGGAGCCCCTCTCGACTTCAAGATGTTCATCTCTGAGGCGCAGGGAAATAAGAAGCTCATGCCATTTGTCGAGCGTCTTCACAACCTGCACACCTTCGCTAAGACTGTCTATACGGGTAAGATGGATGGTCAGGTGACGAAGGTCATCATGGGCGGTCTAGGTAAGATTGGTCAGTTCTTGGTCGCTCTCTCTGAGTTCCTCGGACTTTCCTTCTTCTATGTAGCTCTCGCGCTGTGCGGCGCGGCGGGTCTTCTTGGCATCTTCACGAGTACAGCGATGGCTATCGCCCCTGCCACTATTATGTATGGCGTTGTGGCTCTGCTCGGCACTAGAGTGGTCTCGTGGCTCGCGTCTCAGGCGGGCGGTTTACTCGATAAGTATGTGCGCTTCCGCACCGCCTCTCAGAACAAAGTCGCTTATCAGCAGACTGTTCTTGCGCTCCTCGCCTATCGCCCCTAAAACAAGAAATATCTCTTCAAGAGGGTATCCCCACCCTGCATCCAAACTTCGTTGGGGTCTTTCCCTCTATATCGAGGCAAGGTAACTCGCAGACCACTCTTAAGAAATAACTTATAGAGCCACTCTGCTTTGTTTCTCCCTGTCTCGTCATTGTCATAACAGATATGGATCGTGGAGTGTTGAGAGTAAAACCTCTCAATCATCTCCATACTCATCTTGTCCATCCCTGCACGAAGCGTACTAATCACGGCATCTGAAGAGGGCACTATTCTCTCCAAAGCCACCATATCAAACATCCCCTCCACCACCCATATGTCGCCTCCCGACCATAATGCTTGAAAGGCTCTCTCCGCACCTAAGAAATAAGGATTCCAATGAGCTTGGTTATTTCTGTACTGAGTGACTTTCTTAGTGCCATCGGGAAGGATGATACGAGCTTCGAACCCTAGTATCGCCCCGCGTGGGCTGTAGACGGGTACTATGAGGTGGTCTTTGAGTCTTAGACCAATCGCCCCAAAGGTGCTTGTGAACTTAGCGCAGGGGCTTGGTGTCTGAGGGGGTTTCCAACAATAGAACTTCAAGCTCGTTTTCTCAGTCACCCCACGAGAAGAGAGATACTCTGAGAATGTGTGAGGCGCGATCAATCCGCTCGCAATCCACTCACCTATGTTCATACATCAAAGCGCCCAAGTAGGCGCTTCCTCCTCACCCTTCTTTACCCGCTCGGCAAGGGCATACCCCGCCATGTAAATGGGATTGTTCTGATTCTCAGCGGGCTTCCCCGCCATAGCATCGAGATACCCTTGCACCTTCTCATTAGGAGCTGACGCAACGGGTGTGCCTGTCTTCATCATCGCCATAGTCTCTATCATCCTTTCATCACAGAGGAGTTTCTGAGTCTGGAAATAAGTCACCCAAAAGTCTAGGCGTTCTTCATACCATGAGTCACATCGCCCAAATCCACTATTATGGTGGCAGGGAGGCATCTGACGGTGGTCGAAATAATCAAGAAGACGATGTACGGTATCCGCAGAGTAATCAAGCCTTTTCAAGCGACCACACTCCACTTGGATCGTCTCGCGTTCGTTCTTCTCAACCCACCCGACAACGCCATTCTTACGCCGAAAAAGAGGGTAGGAATACCTAGCGTGTATCTGAAAAGGACCACAGGCACGACCACTATCTCCGATAGAGTGCCTCGATTTCAGCCGAGTTTCCATCCACGCTAAGGCTAAGACACGCACATCAAGCTCCCCTTCCTTATGGGAAGCCTCATAGAGGCGCGTGAGATAGTCCACATCAGGTTGACCCCCCACCTCAACCAACTCAAACGGCTTTTCGATTTCCACTCGACTAGCCCATTCTAACTTGGAAAGGAAGCAGGACAACGACAAAAACACAGGTAACAGGTACATCATGAGTAGCTCATATTTAGTCTTCTTTGAGGTAGTGGTAAAGGGTACTCAACACAAGATAGCTGAACCCCGAAATCATTGTGTTCACATGACAGCGACCTTGCGAGAGAACCCCTTGCGTGAAAAAGAGCTTTTGGAACTCCTTTTTGAGAGTCATCTCCTCGGTCTTTATCTCCTCTTCTGAGAGCTTCGGCTGCTCTCGGCTCAAGAACTGCTTCATGGTCATCACAGGAAATGACCTCTTAAGGGCGGCATCAAGTAAGTATCTATTAATCGGAGTCTTCTCCACAAGAGACTCTTTCAGCTCTCGACCATACACCGACTTGTAGTACGAACCGAAGACCCTCAGAAAACGATTGTAGTCTTTTGCCGTGACCTTGATAAAGAACTCATCTGAGTCCCGATAAAAACGCAAGTAATCCTCCACCCCCTCTAAATAGTCTAGTATCAAAATCGGCAACTCCAACCGAGTTGTCTCCGCCGCCACTAAATTTCCCCATAACCCACTACAATCAAGCGGCTTTGAGAAATAGAAATCAAAAGAGGTTGTCTTTGTACGCGCCACCCTCGTCGCATCTGCCCTCGACACCCCCGAAATCAAATGAGTGTCCCTAAAATAGTGCGTGATGAAAGTCGATATATTCTTCGTCATATCCACACCCGCTAGACGGGCGATGTCCTTCGTCGTCAAGATAAACTCATCTTGACCCCGAAACACCGCCTTCACCGCCGCCTCCATCAACTCATCCCTAAAAATGGAAATCCGCGACTTCAGCGCGCTCTCCTCCTCAACCACAGGAGACACAGGCTCACTCTCAACCACAGGAGACACAGGCTCACTCTCAACCACAGGAGCCTCTTGAATGGCTAACTCCTCAAGGATAGAGTACGCCACCTCTTTCGGCACCCCATAACGGAGAGCTGTCTCTAACAGAGCAAGCGCACCCTCAATCTCAGATTGAGTCCGACGACCGAAAAGACCCTGCGGGTTCAAAACCCCCGCACCCTCTAACTCCGCCAACTTTGTGATCAATTCTTTGAGAGACACTTGACAACCTTTCTTGAAGAAATGAATAAGTAAAGGCGCATATCTTACCCACTAGCGTAGGAGGTTATTTTCTGTGCCTAATCGCTCATATCAGATTCCCCAACCTGAACTCCGTAAGATTTGGCAAATGGGGGTTATCTCCCTCTCCGAGCTGTCCTTTATACAGCCTATTAAGAGAGAAATAGAGAAATCTCTCAAGAACCTACCGAGGCTAGGTGTAGACCTCGAACGCAGATACAAAGAGGTCAAGAAACTCTTCATGGCTCATTGTGCTAAGATGTGCCTCGAAAATAGATGCGACCCCGAGGAAGTCCTCCAAGAAGTCTATAAGGGGATTCTCATCAGAAATAAGGGGGAGTGTCCCTATGACCCCTCTAAGTCAGCCTTCTCTACCTATGTAGTGATGGTGTCAAAATGCGTCACCATCAATTATGTCAATAAATATGGGTTCCGACATCTCAAAGAACATCATGGTGTCGAGGACTCAATCGAGAACGAAGATCATTTCCTGTACATCTCGGATGTAAGGGAGAACTTCGTAGAAGAGCATAACATCTACGAAATCCGTCAGAACTTAAACGGCGAGGCTAAAATCATTTTCGAGGACTTACTCGATGGCGTTAAAGTATCTCAAATTTCTAAGACGAGAAACATCGACTCTCGTAAAGTCACCAAGCACATCGCTGAAATCCGTAAACTCATCGAGATAGGGCAATAAGAATTGCTGACCTTTATTTACTCGACCGTCAACGCGGGCAAGAGCGCCAACCTCATCATGCGCGCACACTCCTGCGCTGAACGCAACATCAAGCACTCCGTACTCGTCTCCTCCATAGCCTCCCATAGAGATGGTCATGAACGCATCTCTTCTCGGATCGGTCTAGAGCGGATGGGGTGTATTTCTTTATCCGAGACAGATTGCCCTTTCGAGATAATTAAGGAAGAGAACGCGAGGGCGATGCGGGTATGGGGGAAGCCAAACCCCGATCAAGTAGTGTTTGTGGACGAGGCTCAGTTCTTAACGAGAAGCCAAGTCCTCGGACTCACCCGCATCGCAGATGAGCTCTCAACCCCCGTCTTCGCGTTCGGGCTGAGGACAGACTTCAAGGGAGAACCCTTCGAGGGAAGTATTTATCTCATGGGGTGGGCAGATCAGATCGAGGAGATATCCACTTTCGGGAAAATGCACCCGAGTACGACTCAAGTAGAGCGCGCTAAATTCAACATGAAGGTCGATGAGCTAGGGAAGCAAATCACCTCAGGAGAGAGTGTGTCTCCAGGGTTCGGTTATATCCCTGTGTCTCGTCGGGTCTTTGGACTCCCACTTATCAAGTAGTGGGGCTTATCAAGTAGTGGGGCTTATCAAGTAGTGCTTTTATCTGACACCATCTCTCTGAACAGAACTCTCAAGAGAAGGTGTCTAAGATGCAGGTACACGCTTCAGTACTCTATATTATAGCGGATCAGATACATAGGTTGGGCTTATCTAAGCAGTCCGTCAAAAGCCTCGTGGGGAAAGCCAAGAAGGCTGACTCGCCCGAGAAAAAGACGGAGGTTATTTCTAAACTCAACGCTATCGCCGATGCGGTGTGGAAGAAGTTCCTCACCCTCGATGTCAGCAAGATGTCTAAGACAAGTGCAGAAGATGACTCATCTCCTGTCCTTCTCTCTCATAAGCTCCTAGCTCTGTATTTCTTCCAAGCTCATACACACCAACTTACGACCACTCCCATCGCTCAGTATATTTCTCTTGCTCGGAGAAGCAGCACGACCGCCGCTCAAGAGAAGCTCATTCAAGTAGCCAACGAACTCGCTCGTGAAATATACACCCGCTATCGCAAACGCTTTCCTGCGGCTCCCGATAAGAAGAAGAGTACCCCCGCTAAACCTTCTCCGAAATCACCAGCTAAGGCTCGCGTTAAGCAGGTTGTCGAAAAGATACAAGAGGTCAAAGAGACTAAGGTCGAAGACCTCAAAGCTGTCGAAGAGACAATCTCTCAGACTCCTCAAACGACTTCAAATGTCGTCACCCTCGCCATGCTCAGAGAGAGAGCTAAAACCCTCAAAGTTGATATCTCCGACCTCGGTCGTAAGAAATCAGAAATAATAAATCGACTGAGGGAAGCCGAAGCCGCAGCTCATGCTCCCACTCCTCGCGCAAAAGCTCGGAAACCTGAGAAACTCATCCCTAAAGAAATCGAGGTCGATGATTCCCTCTCCCCCGAACCCGCTCAAGAACTCCCCACTCGGGAAATCATGACCTTCTCGAATAAGAACACCGCAGAAATAACAGAATCCCTCAAGTACATCGACATCGAGAAGCTCACTCGTGATATCAACCTCGCCGTCAGCGCAAGACTCCCTCGTAAGAAGACCATTCCCTACGATATCCACCCCCATAAAGAGATGGTTAGGGTCTACTACCCTAATACTCTTATCGACACCGATCAAAGCCTACTCAGAGAAGCTCTCTCCACTATCGGAGGAAATTTATCAGGAGGCTTGAGTAACTCCCGTCAATTCTTCGGGATAGAGAATTCTCACATCTTCGGGAAATACGGCATTAAGCTGAATATCGCCGAGAAGCTCTCTGAGATACCCACACCCAACTCGGTTGAGGCTCTCATCATCACTTGGGAAAACATCTCTGAGTCTCTCTCTATACTCGAAAACTACACCAACTCAGTCCGTTCACCTGCTGATTTTGACCTGATTATCCAATGGCGGAGAAATATGTTCAAGATCGTCTTCGGGACGACCGACGATCAAAAGAAAGAAAAGGTTGAAGAGTTTGTCTCTCTCGTAGACCCCGAGGCATCCGTTTCCGCCCGCGTTGCTTTTAATGGACAGCCCTCTTATGTCCTCGTCTCGAAAATGTCTCAGATACACAAAAACCTGCTCACTTATGCCATAACAGGAGATTCATCTAAGACAGACGCTGTTGTAGGGGAAATGCTCTCAGACACTAAGCTCGTGAAATACGACTCCCCCTTACACCTCTTCAAAGAAGCTAAGAAACTCAAGACAACGATTGAGAACCTCAATACGAGCGTAAAGTCCGCCCTAGAGATAGACCCTAGCGAGTATTTCTCTCTCCGCTCTATCAAAGGAGAGGGCGAAGTTACGGTCTATCTCTCCCGCAAGGGCTACCATGACGATAAGGTTAAAGACCGCGCTGTTTATCCAAAGTTGAAGGAAATAAATCGCCTCGTCCTTAAAGCCTTCACCGCTATGGGCTACAAGATTGTCTCGGATAGACTCTTAAGGGAGAACTCCGTCACACAGGGCGCTACAAGAGGCTTGAAGCAGATGGTCGAACGCATCAACGCCCTCTCAGAGGAAGATTTCTCAATCGACGATGTGTACTCATCAGAAAATAAAGAGTACATCATCGTGTCCCCTACATAACGAAATCGTGTCCCCTACATAACGAAAAGGGGGGTGGCTGTGAGGACATCACAACCACCCCCCTTCTCCGAGCCTAGTGATTAGGCGTTCGAGATATTCGCGCTCGTGATATTAAAGGTGAACTGAATATAGAGCAGCGGGAAGACAGGCTTATAGTACACATTCACCAAGAGTGAAGTGGGATCGTTGGGGTCAGCCACGACAGAGAGACTCGCATAAGAGTCGATGATCTGCTGCGATACCAAATCCTTGAAGAGCTGATTCACGCGCCCTTCTATCTGACCCACAATACTCGTGAGGTACTTCTGCCCAATAAAAGGATCAAGAAGGTCTCTCGCCGCGACATGAACGAAGTCAGCAATCTGTACCACCGTGGGGGTGCGCGTAAGAATAGAGGTCATATCCGTCGTTAGACCATGACGGACACGCAACTGACCCGCCTGCTGCTCTAGGATGGTGACCCCGTTATTCGCGGTCTTATTCGCGTCCACCGCGTCTAGCAACCTCAAAACACCATTGAAGCCCGATACAATCGTATTCGTCCACGGCGTGGCGGCATCTCTTGTCGGCACAGTCGTCGCACACGCCACAGCTACCGCTAAATAACGACCATCTACTATGAAGGTCTGATTCACTCCCGTGAGACCCGTCACCGTGATGCTCGTGATGTCAGGGTAAATCATACGAACACGAGGGTTCTTCACGCTCGCCGCAAGTGCGCTCGCAACCTCAGGTGTCGTCCCCGCAGCGTAACCTAGCACCGCTGTACGCTCAGAACGATAACGAATGCTCGACTGAAGGTCACAATGCGCCGAAATATCAGCTAAGAGCGTAGTCGAAGCAGGCATCAAAGGCACAATCACAGACGGAAATAATCCATCGGCTATCTGACCCTCTACATCGGCAAGCGCCGCCGACATCTGCGCTACAGTAGGCTCTGTCTCACCCGTTGCGAGAGGAATCTGCTTCAAAGCTATCGCGCCTATCCCATTCACGAAGGCGACATACGCGGCAAGAGAGAGCGGGTTCTGAGGAGAAACCTCTCCATACTGCGCGATGACATCCGACAAGCTCGTGAAGACCCCTGTCGCATAACTCGACTTCCTGCGCGTCACATCAAGGTAATACTCTGCTCCAATACTCGGCTCAGAACCTCCCTTGTTGTAGGTCTCAATGACCGCTGTGTCACCTACTGCCGCTCCCACCGTGTTCGAGACGATCAGCTGAACACCAGGGATTACGGAGACAGGAATATTCGCGTTCGCAGTAATCGTCTTCGATACCTTAAACGAGAAGGTCGCGTTCGCCCCCGTGGGATAAGGCTGACCCCCATCTCTCTCTAAGAGCGTAAAGGTCAAACCCGTCACCGCGTCCACATATGTCTGACCCACCACACCATCCTGACCAACCCCCCCATTCAAGACTGATGTATTCGCTGTACCCGACCCCTTGGGATTGTTCGAGAGAACATAGAAGCCCTGATAGGCACTCTCACCCACAGCGCCGTCCGTCGAAGTCACTCCAAAACCCGTCCCTACCGAGGTGATGATCGTACCACCCGTAAAATCAATGATGGAGGACAAGCCCGCAGACACCGACTCAAACGATACGAAGGTCTGACCAATCGAGTTCGCTGTCGTGTACGCTACCCCATTCGCCCTAAAAGATATAGGTGCGATAACCTGCGGCGTTAAGAGATAAATCTCTGCCGTAGCATACTCACCATGTGCCATAAGGGCGGACACAACCGCTGAGGCACCCACGAGGGTCGCTGTACGGACAACTCCCTCTGTGAGATTGAACACCTCATTCGCAGAACCTTCAAGTACAGAAATATAAGCGTCGTCGGAAGTCCCCCCAATAACACGGAGGTTTCCACCCTCCACCGCGACAGAGGCAAAGGCTCCAAGTGCAGTAGAAATCTGACCCTGCACGCTCGCGCCTACACCAAGACCATTCGTGAAGAGATCTGTCGTGGTGCCTAGAGCCGAGGCAGTAAACTCAATCGAGATCAACTCGCCTGAGATATCTAGGTTCAGAACATTGTTAGCCGCGATATCCCCTGTGCCATCATAGAACACCACCGCAGGTGCTGAAGTCGTCTCCGACTGCTCCGACCAACCCGCACGAAGGAGAAGGTTTGCAGCAGACACAACAGCCTTCTTTGAAGCCACGATTGTCTGTGCAGTCAACCCTACCTCAGTCAAAATCGAGCCGCCCACAACCTCGATGCCCAAAGTAACAGGCGGGAAATAATTCTCGCCAATCAGAGTCCTGCTTCTTAAGACAAGTCTGTCCTTAAGTGCAGGAGAATCAATCGAGAGGTCTGTCGAGATGTACTCAGCAATCGGCAAGATACCAAACTTCGTCTGAGCACCGTCCGCCACATCCACATCAATACCCGCGATGAGTGCTAAGTCTTTGGTTGGGTCTACCTGCGCTACGAACTCCACATAACCATAACTGTCGGTGTCCGCAAGGGAGGACAAAGTGAACTTCAAACGGCTCAGATCAGCCACCACGGAAATCTCAATATCGTGGTAGTCCTCGTCTGCGCTGGCGGCTATTAAAGCCGCAAGCTGATCCTCAATCTCTGAAGCAAGCGCATCTACCGAGGAGTATGCCTGTGCCGTGACTGTCAGCGTGTAGGTCGCAGGAGCCTTCGCGCTACCATTATATCTCACAGACAACTTGTTGAACGAATCCGCCACGATAGCGAGCGCGCTCATCGGAGTCATCGCCACATAACTCGCAGGAACAGACCTTGAAGCCTCGTTCAACGCATCTACGATATCCTCCACCGTCGCATTTAAGAAGTTATCAGAAATAGAAATAGCAGCGTTGTCGATGTTGAGGAAGACATCGCCCGTAATAGAAGCGCCGAGATTGGCGTTACTCGACTCCGCAGTATAGGGCAGAGGTGTACCTACAAGATAGGTACAGAACCCTTCGATCCCGATATCCGTGGGGTTCGAGAAATCAATCGACTTCGAGCTGAAAATCCCGATGTCCATGTCGAGGGTGAGAGTGTCGGACTCTCCTGACACGAAGCGATAAGGAGCAGCAGAGGAGTTCGTGAATATGGCAGGGGTCGGGTCGAACGCTCCCATAGAAACGGTGACGGTCTCCTCAACAGGGACACCCGAGCCAAGTCTCACATCTGAAAGAAGCTCAGAACCCGAAGGAAATACGAGCGTGGTGAGAGTGAGGTCTGTCCCCTTACCTGTGTACTTAGGCGAGAGGCTCTGAACACCTCCCTTTGAGACAGTATAGGTGCCGATGTTTGAAGCACCCTCAGTACGCACAGCTAGAGTGTAACCCCCGCCTGCCGAGACGAACTCGTCTTGAATGTTATTGTAGAAGAAAGTGGCGAAAACCTGATGACCCTGAGGGACAGGACTCGTGAGAGTAATCGTCGAATCTGCGGGGTTCACCCTTGCGACAGCTACCTCAGCACGACCTAAAGCGTCAGAGATCGACACGCCCGTCCGAACCTTCACGAGGTCTGTACGAGAGGTCGCGGTCGCAGTACCTGTGCCGTCCATTGGCTGATAGGGGAGCTTGAACTTATTCGTAAGGACTCGCGGAGGCACTACAGAGGTGTCCGTCACAGGAGCACAGAGCGCGAGATAAATCTTCTCGTCCCGCAAGCTCGCGGACACCTGCGTCGTTCCGAACGAAACCTGACCCTCTTGGACAGACCCCGCAGAGACATCCGCAAAAGTCCCCCAATAAATCTTGTCGTTCTTCAAGACCCAATCAACGCCTTGTACGAAGAGAGAACTCGCGCCGCCACCCTGTGCCACGAGAGACACTCGGTCGATACTCGTGACATTACGGGCAGGGATATAATCGAAGTTATCTACGAAGGAATTGAAGTAGTAGGTGAGGGTGACAGTCTGACCAATCCTCGGAGGAGTAGATAATACAACCTCCCCACTTGCACCATCAACCGATACAGGAGCAACCTCTACCCCATCCACGAAGACACGCACACTCGAAGGCTCGGTCGTTACGCGACCTGCTCCTGTGCCGTCCACGATGGGGGTGTACGCTGTAAAGAATGACACGCTACGAGCCGAACCCGTCTGACCCGAGATGAGACCGAGCGCGTCATTCGCAGAGCCATTACCGATGGTGATGGACCCGTTAGCGGAGAGCTTAAGGTTCAAAGAACCTCTCTGATCCGTAAATGAAGACGCAACGAGTGTCCCTAATCCGCTCGTATTGATCTTCGAGATGATCGCTGCGAGATGATCTCCCCGAGTGACATCTGTAGACTTTACAGGAAGGGTGATTGTGCTGACCACCCCATCTACCGTCAAAATCAGACTACGGGTCGCGGCAAGGGTGTTCATGTCCCCCGCAGAGCCGTATATCACAGAAGCCGTCGGCGTGACCTGCGCTGAGGCACTCTCATTAGAAATAAGAGTGTCGGTGCGGTCGAAGAAATAAGTGACGCGAACATCATCTCCTGCCTTAGGGGCTTGGGAGATGGTGACGAGACCATTTGTGCCATCTATGGAGAGGATGACGATGGTCTGTGCGTTAATCGTGACCAAGACGGAGGCGGGGGTGCGAGAGATCGTCCCTGTTCCATCTCCTGTCACAATCGGCCACAGACGAGTACGGAACTGACGAGCAGACCCATTATAATCGCCAAGAGTATACGAGCCATTAGGGAGAGTCCCTAACACCATACGCCCCGAGACATCCTCCTCCACCATCTGCTGATCAATAGTAGAAGAAGAACCCCTTACGAGAGGCAGAGCGGTACTCGAAATAGAGTCTGCTCCTGTCCCTATGAAGAGGGGGATACGACCCGTCACGCCTGCAACGGGGGTGGGAGTCTCGAAGACGGACTCAGTATAGACACCGGGGGGGGCGTAGCCTCCACGAATAGCCATATTCTCTCTCTCTTTCACTCTTGGGTTTTGATTGTATCCATGGCGGAAACTCGATTTTCCCTCAGCGCACTCGACATCTGAGGCTGTACAGAGTAGCTCTGATCCTTCATCCGTATCAGGTCTCTACCCTCTACTTTGTGCTGTTCGATTAAGTCCCACTTATCCCGACGACGCTCATAAATAGTCTCCCATTTCTGACGCGCATCTTCCCCAATCACTCTATCGAAGTCTAAATCAAACGATTCAAGACCCGTCGCCTGCGCCTTCATCTCAGCACTCACCTTCGAAGAAAACCCCACAGATAGACCCCCTCGGTCTTCCGCTAAAAGAGCCATCTGACCACACTCACATCGAGCAGAGGTCGCCTCTTTTGAGGTTCTCTTAGAAGAAGCGAGCCCGCAAGACGGACACACAAACTTGAAAATCGGCATATTTCCTCCATGTATTTGCTCTAAAAGATAGAAGGACTATAAGAGCCGCTGTACGAACTCCACATCTGAACCTATACCCGTTACAGGTGCCTCCAATGGCACTAGCTGTATCGCCGACTGAGCCAAAGGTGCCACCAAAGGGAAATGGATAAACCAATCCACCTGTAGTGAAAAACTGATGCTCGCTGTGAAGAAATAATCATCACCATTATCGTCATACACCTCCTCCGCCTCTCCCCCTAACGAGACATCTGACATCTCTATCCCCATACTCGCCAACTTCGGTCTTAAGGTTGACCACAACCACACCACCGTCTGATCCGCAATGTCCGCCTGTGAATGTACATCTCTCGCTATCAAATCCATATCCACCGATACATCCCATCTCCCCCCATACTCTTGAGACACCTCTTCTCTCTCCTCCGTCACAATCACAGCCATCTCGTCCCCCGCTTGAAGCCTTCTCCCAAATATCATCGTCACACCCTGAATGATATCCCGATACGCCCTCGCAGCCTTCACCCGAAATGGTCCACTCTGACCTAAATCCTCCGTGTACGAGACACTCAGACTCAATCCCCTCGGCACCGCCTCCATCAGCGTAATGATGTCCCCCTCTACCCCATACTCCGTCCCCTCTAGCTTTCTCCTTGAAGGATACTCATAGACTGAGACTGACCCCGCTAACGGAGTCCCTCCTAGCATAATCTCCGTGTCAGAAATAAAGTTAAGCGTCACCTCCGAGGTCTTCCGATACCTCGTGTGGTACACATCATATTCCTTCACATTCGGGTCTGACCCCTGCCCCTCGCAGACCTT
>Ga0194129_10006821_pt1 | contig 13839 bp, 9 predicted proteins | sample TA2KigCa35mmetaG_FD_150862 | JGI IMG/M metagenome (GOLD analysis project Ga0194129, IMG submission 150862) | Freshwater microbial communities from Lake Tanganyika, Tanzania - TA2015038 Kigoma Deep Cast 35m | ecosystem: Environmental > Aquatic > Freshwater > Lake | place: Tanzania: Lake... | reverse complement strand
AACAGCGGGTTTTCCATCGACGCGAGCGTCAGGATCACGCTGATCGATCGCGATGTGCCGAGCTATTTTCGGAGCCTCGAACATCTTCTCCGATACTGTGCCCGGCCGCCCTTCGCGCTCGAGCGGCTCTCAGTGATCCGCGGTGCAGACGGCCGCATAACCAAAGTCCGCTACGTGCTCCCCAGACACAAGGCGGCCAGCTGGGTCGGCCCGGCCGCGGCCGCAAGTCCACGCGGCCGGGGGCCAACGGCGTCGTCGAGCTCTCGCCGTTTGAGTTTCTCGATCGCGTGGCCGATCTCGTCCCACCGCCGCGAAAACACCGGCACCGCTACCACGGGGTGTTTGCGCCGAATCACAAGCTGAGACGGGCCGTCACGGCGCTCGCGATCGGGAACATCGGCAAGCGGAGCGAAGCTGGGCATGCGGGCCAGGCGCATGCCACGGGCTGCTGCGATACTCAGGCGAAGCCCCGCTTGCACGACACCTCGCGGATTGCCTCGGCGAAACTCCTGGCCCGGGTGGGGGAGGAGTTTCCTGTTGCGTGCCCAGCCTGCGGCGGCGACATCCGGCTCATTGCCTTTATCACGGAGCCGGGGCCGATCCGGAAGATCCTCACACATTTGGGCGAACCGCTCGAACCGCCACCAATCGCAGCCGCGCGGGGCCCTCCGACCGACTGGGACGAACTCGTGCAGGCCCACGACGACCGCGACGTCTTTCAAGCCTCGCCCGACAACCTGCCCGTGATCGACATCCACAGCCTCTGACCGGCGTCGGACGCGAGGCGTCGAAGCCCCGGGGAACGGCCGACTGGGACGCGGACTGCGCAGCCGCCAGAAACACGCCACCGAAGCGGGTGCGAGGCGCTTCGAGAAACCCGCTCTGGACGCCCGGGCCGCTCCTCCCGAGGCTCACGAGCCGCTCATCAGCCGGAAGACCGGTGCGGAGGTGCCATTGACCGGGCTATCCTTCCCGCCGATCCCTGGATTTACGTGCAACTGGGGAAGGCACTGGCGGGAAACGGCCGGGTCGACGATGCGGTCCTGCACTACCGCAAGGCCCTGTCGATCAAGCCTGACGATGCCGAAGCCCACTTTCATCTCGGCGTCGCCCTGGCGAGCCGGGGCCGCGCCGACGAAGCGGTGGTGCACTACCGGCAGGCGCTCGAGCGCGACCCCTCTCATGTGGAAGCCCACGTCAACCTCGGCAACGCCCTGGCGCGGAGTGGTCTCCTCGACGAGGCCATGCCGCACTACGTGCGGGCCCTGGGCATCAGGCCGGATTGTCTCGATGCGCACTACAACCTCGGCCTGGCCTTGAAGGCTCGCGGGCGGAACGCCGACGCGATCGTGCAGTTCACCAAGGCGTTGGAGATCGCGCCCGACGACCTCGGGAGCCACTACCACCTCGGTCTTTCGTTCGTCGATGCGGACGCCAAGGACGATGCGCTGACGCACTACGAGAAGGCGCTCAAACTGGCCTCGAGCGCCGGCGACGGCAGCCTGATCGCCGACATTCGCGCGCGGATCCGACAGCTCCAGCCGGAGGCCTTGCCGACCACGGCGCCATGACCGCCTGGGCTGGCCGCTCGCCCTGCAAACGCTTCCCCTCGGAGCCGGCGGCCACCCGGCGGAGGGAGGCCGCGGCAGCGCACGGCGGACGGATTCCCGTCGCCCCGGCCGTTCGGGCGGAGTACCATTGAAGGGTGAAACCCTCGATCGCACCAACGGTCCACCGCTGGCGAGCCGCGGAAGTTCGGCTGCGACCGCCGCGGTCGCGAGGCTGCTTGCCGGCGGCCGCGATCGCCCTGGGCCTGTCCGCCGCCGGGTTGGCGGCCGAGTCGGGCGACGCCGAGTTCTTCGAGTCGTGGGTGCGGCCGCTGCTTGCGGAGCACTGCGCGGAGTGCCACTCCGCGCGGGCCGGTGATCCCGAGGGGGGGCTGTCCTTCGATTCACGGTCCGCTTTCATGTCGGCCGCGGGCGTGGCCGTCGCCGGCCGGCCCGACGAAAGCCTGCTGGTGAAGGTCGTGCGGTACGACGGCGACCTCCAGATGCCTCCCGCCGGCCGGCTCCCGGCCGAGGCGGTCCGGACGATCGAGGAGTGGGTGCGGCGGGGCATGCCCTGGCCTGACGACCCGGCCCCCGCGGCGACCAAGGCGGCAGCGTTCGACATCGCCGAACGCCGCGCGGCCCACTGGTGCTGGCAACGTCCCGTCGCCGGCCCCCCCCCCGCGGTTCGGCAGCCCGGTTGGTGTCGCGGCGAAGTCGACCGCCTCGTGCTCGCCCGGCTCGAGGCGGCGGACCTCGAACCCGCCCCGGAAGCGGACCGCGCGGCGCTCGTCCGCAGGGTCGCCGAGGTGCTCACGGGGTTGCCGCCGGACCCGCGGGACGTCGATCGCGTGGTCGACGACCCCGATCCACTGGCTTTCGACCGCTACGTCGACACGCTGCTCGCCTCGCCCCACTACGGGGAGCGATTCGCCAGGCACTGGCTCGACGTGGCCCGCTATGCGGAGTCGCGCGGGCACGAGTTCGACTACCAGATTCCCAATGCGTTCCAGTACCGGGACTGGGTGATCCGGGCGCTCAACGCCGACCTCCCGTACGACCAATTCGTTCGCGAGCAGATCGCCGGCGACCTGCTCGCCCGTCCGCGGATCGACCGCCGCACCGGAGCCAACGAGTCGGTCGTCGGCACGGGTTTCTGGTTCCTGGGCGAGGAGGTCCACTCGCCCGTCGACATCAAGCAGGACGAGGCGGACCGCATCGACAACCGCATCGACACCTTCGGCAAGGCGTTTCTCGGGCTGACGCTCGGCTGCGCCCGCTGCCACGACCACAAGTTCGACGCCATCTCGGCGCGCGACTACTACGCGATCGCCGGGATGCTGATGTCGAGCAGCTATCGCCAGGTGCCGTTCGAGACGCTGGAGGTGAATCGCGGCGTGGCGACCGAACTGGCGGCCGTGGACGAGGCCGGCCGGCGCCGGCTTCTGCCGCAGGTGGCCGACCTCGTGGCCGCGGTCGATCCGGCGAAGATCGCCGGGTCGATCACCGTGCCCGCGGCGGCCGGTCCGCCGGGCGGCGAAACCGTGCTCGCCGATTACACCCGCGGCCCCGGATCGACACCCATCATCGCCGACGCCAACGCGTGGGGCCGGGCGGCCGTCACCGCCGGTGAACCCCGGCTGGTGCCCTTGCCCGACGGTCGCGGGCGCGGCCTGCGGCTCGAGACGGTGGGCCACGCCCGCAGCGACCCCGTCTGGTCGCGGATGAAGTCGAAGGGCGAACGCGAACCGGGGAAGCTCGCGGAGGTCGATCGCGTCGGCCGCGTGCTCCGCACGCCCAAGGTACGGACCACCGACGGCGTGCTCTGGCACCGCGTCCGTGGAAAACTCTACGTGCTGGCGGTCGTCGACAGCCACATGATGATCGCCGGCCCCTTGTTCGGACACAACGTCAAGCAGATCGACACCAAGGGGGAGTGGCAGTGGGTGCAGCAGGATCTCCGGCGCGACGTCGACTGGAGCGCGGGCCACGTCGTGCACGTGGAGTACGCCGCGCTCGCCGGCGAGGCCTGCGTGGCCGAGACGGTGGCGGCGCTGCACCAGCCGAGCCGCGCCGCCGACCCGTTGGCCGCCGCCCTGGCCGCGTCGGGAGATCCGGTGGCGACTGCGGAGCGGCTGCGAGACGAGGCCGTGGCGGCGTGTCGGTCGGGAACCTGGCCCGAGCCGCGGCGAGCGGAGCTCCTGGCTGCGTGCGTGAACCGGGCCTGCGACGTGGGCATCGATTGGCTGACCGCCGACGCCGCGCGGGTCGTGGCCGACGCGCTGGGGATCGAGGGAGCCCGTGACTGGATCCGGCTCGCCGCGGGGCTGTCGTCGGCCACGGCGCCGGCGCTGCTCGACGGCAACGGGATCGACCAGCACGTGCTGCTCAAGGGATCGGCGTCCCGACCCGGCGACCTGGCCCGGCGGCGGTTCCTGGAGGCGATCGACGGCGCCGACCAACCGGACTGGCCCGCCGGATCGTCGGGACGTCTCGAACTCGCCGAACGAGTGCTCGATCCGGCCAATCCGCTGACGAGCCGCGTGATCGTCAATCGCGTCTGGCATCATCTCTTCGGCCGCGGCCTGGTGCCCACCACCGACAACTTCGGCCAGCTCGGCGAGCCGCTCGATGATCCGCTGGCGCAGCAGCTGCTCGACGGCCTGGTGCTGCGGTTCGAGGCGGAAGGCAGGAGCCTGAAGAACCTGGTGCGGGAACTCGCCACGAGCAGCACGTTTCGGATGTCGGGCCAGCGCGACCCCCGGGCCGTCGCCCGCGACCCGGCCAACCGGCTGCTGCACCATTATCCGCTCCGCCGCCTCGAAGCCGAGGCGATCCGCGACAAGATCCTCTCGGTCTCCGGACGGCTCGACCGCCGGGTGGGGGGCCCCGGGGTGAGCATCTATCTCACCGCCTTCCACGACGGTCGCGGCAGGCCGGCCGAGGGACCGCTCGACGGTGCCGGCCGGCGCAGCGTCTACCTCCAGGTGCGGCGGAACTTCCTGCCCGGGTTCCTGGTGGCCTTCGACATGCCCGTCCCCTTCCAGGCGATGGGAAGACGCAACGTCACCAACGTGCCGGCGCAGGCGCTCACCATGATGAACGACCCGTTCGTGTCGCAGCAGGCCACCGTCTGGGCCCGCAGGGAGATCGCCGACTCCGACGCCACGCCCGAGCAGAGGATCGAGCGGATGTATCGGGCCGCGTTCGCCCGCCGTCCCCGGGCGGATGAGTCCGCCATCGCCGTCGAGTTCTTGCGTGCCCAGGCGGCACGCCACGGGATCTCGTTCGAGACCCAGCCACGGCACGAGCAGACCTGGGCCGATCTCGCCCATGCACTGTTCGCCAGCAAAGAGTTCATCTTCGTCCCCTGAAGGACCGCCTCCGCCGATGCCATCAGCCTCGCACCACTGCGGTCGCCGGCGACCGACTCCACCGACCCGGCGGGAGATGCTGCTGCAGGCCGGCTGCGGCTTCGGGGCCGTCGCCGCCGCGGCGCTCATGCAGCGGGATGCCGCGCAGGCCGCGTCGGCGGGCATCGTGTCGGCCCTGCATCATGCTCCGCGGGCCCGGAGCGTGATCTTTCTGTTCATGGACGGCGGCGTCTCCCAGGTCGACAGCTTCGACCCGAAACCCCGGCTGGATGCCGACGCCGGCAAGGATCCGCGGTCGCTGTTCAAGGTCGACGCCACCCAGTTCAACGCCGTGGGCGCGATCCTGCCGAGTCCCTGGAAGTTCCGCCGCTACGGCCAGAGCGGCATCCCCGTGAGCGACCTGTTCCCGCACGTCGGTTCGGTGGTCGACGAACTCGCCGTGATCCGCTCGATGACCAGCGAGTTTCCCGAGCACACCACCGCGAACTACTTCTTCCACACCGGATCCGGCCTCCAGGGGCGGCCGAGCATGGGCGCCTGGACCACCTACGGGCTCGGCAGCGAGAACGAGAACCTGCCGGGCTACGTGGTGCTCAACGGCGGCTTGATCCCCCCCGGCGGACTCGACAACTTCACCAACGGATTCCTGCCGGCCACCTACCAGGGATCGGTGGTCAAGCCCGACGCCGCCGGCCTGGCGAACATCAAGCGGCTCGATGCGTCCGCCGAACTCCAGTCGGCGAAACTCGGCCTCGCCGGCGCGCTCGACGGCGGACTCGCAGCGCGGCTCGCCGTCGAAGGCCGGGCTCCGGACGCGCTCGAAAGCGCGATCGCCAACCAGGAGCTCGCCTACCGCATGCAGGCCGAGGTGCCGATCCTGCTCGACATCGCGGACGAGACGGCGGCTACGAAGCGGGCCTATGGTCTCGAATCGAAGTTCCAGCCCACCGTGATCTTCGGCACCGAGTGCCTCCTCGCTCGGCGGATGATCGAACGCGGCGTCCGCTTCGTGGAGCTCACCTGCCCGCAGGTGGGAGGCGACCGGTGGGATCAGCACGGCAACCTCAAGAACGGCCACGGCAACAACGCCCTGGCGGTCGACCAGCCGATCGCCGCCTTGATCGGCGACCTGCGCGCCCGCGGGCTGCTCGACTCGACGCTCGTCGTCTGGAGCGGCGAGTTCGGCCGCACGCCTTTCGCGCAGGGGTCCGACGGCCGCGACCACAACCCGCAGGCTTTCTCGCTGTGGATGGCGGGCGGCGGCGTCAAGGGGGGCACGGTCGTCGGGGCCACCGACGACTACGGGTATCGCGTGGTGGAGCGGAAGTTCGGGATCCACGACCTGCACGCCACGATGCTGCACCTCCTGGGCATCGACCATACCCGGCTCACCTTCCGCTTCGGCGGCCGCGACATGCGGCTGACCGACGTCTATGGAACCGTGATCGAGGACGTGTTCGCCTGAGTGGCGTGGGTCACCGGGTGGCGGCGGGGCCCGATGCGGGGACGTCTCCCGCCGGGCCGGCAGGCACCTCGCTCGCACTGAACTCGACGTGGGGAAACACCTCGGGCACGTGGGAATCGCGGATTCCGTGCTTGCTCCAGACCCAGCCGCCGCTGTCACCCCACCTGTCGTCGTCGGGATGCGGCGCCTCCCGGTAGTGGTTGAACCGGGAGAAGTCGATCCGCCAGTCGTCGCCGTCGCGGGGCGGCAGCGCCCGGCCGTCGCCTGCGGCGAGCCACTTCATGCCCCGCCAGGGAAACGCCAACTCCGCCGTCCACCCCCGGTCCCGATCGTCGTTCTTGTTGAGCGAGCCGTCCACGAAGACGGCCGTGCGGATCCCGGGAAACTCCCAGCCCAGGCAGGCCACGCGGCGCCCGCGGGGATGCGGGCTGAACTGCAGCCCGTCGAAGTGGGCGGTCCGGGGATGGCTCATGCTCAGCGTCGGTTCGGCGGCGTAGCCGCCCCGGTCGTAGGCCTCCTTCCAGATGAAGAACACCTCGTAGATCGTTCCCAGCGCGTTCATCTCGAACTCGTAGTAGGCATCGCGGCCCGCGATGAACACCTCGACGTCGTTCTCGCGGTAGATCGCCGCACCCTTGTTGGTGAGCTTGGCTTCCACCATCGGCTCCTCGACCCAGAAGCCCACATACAGCGCCTCGTCGTCCCAGACGACGGCGGCGTGCGTGTCGTGGACCACCGGCCGGCCGGTCACCATGTCGACGAACCGCGGAGACCGTGGCGCCCGCCGCCAGGATTCCTCGTCGAGCCGCCCGTCGACCTCGATGGGACCGGCGGCCCGAAAGGCCGTGTATCTGGCCACCTCGGCGTCGGGAACGGGAAAGGGGCGCGGCGGCGGATCGGCGGCGGCGGCGGTCGAGGCCAGCGCGGCCGCCAGGAGGAGCGTCAGTCGGCGCATCGGGAACCCTCGGTGTTCAGGTGGAAGACGGGGTCGTCGCGCAGCCGTAGGTCGCCCCGCGGGACGAGAGGCTGTAGTAACTGGCGTAGACCTCGCGAGCCCGCTCGACGAGCCAGCCGCGGTCGGCCGCCTGGGGTCCGAACCGCGCAGGATCGAGGCCGGCGATCTCGGCGGGCGGACGACCCTGGATCACGCACTCCGCGAGCCACGAGCCGACGGCCGCCGAGCCGGCGATCCCCATGGCGCTGCACCCGCTGGCGAGATAGAGCCGTTCCACGCCGGGCACGGGACCGAGGGCGTAGTTGGCATCCGGCGTGCAGGTGACCATGCCCTGCCGATACTGGTCGACGCCGAAGTCGGCGAGCGTGGGAAACACCGCCGCCAGTCGCCGTCGCGCCTCGGCCATCAGCGGCTCGTCGACCGCGATGTCGGCGGTCCGGATCGTGCGGCCGCCGCCCGCCACGTCGACCGCCAGCGGGTGAGGATCGATGTAGCCGTAGAGATAGCCTCCACGCTCGGGTCGGAGGTAGCAACTCGCGTCGGGAATCCGTACGACCGGATGATGCGCCGGCAGGTTCGGGTCGGGCTTCGTCCGCATCTGCTGCAGCCGGATCGGCACCACCGGCACGGCGAACCCGAGCGGCGCCAAGAGCAGGCCCGTCCACGGCCCGCCCGTGACGACGACCGAGCCGGCGTCGAGCGGGCCGTCCGCGGTGTCGATGCCGACGGCCCGGCCTCCCGTGATCCGGATCCCCGTCACCTCGGTCCCGAACCTGAACTCCGCGCCGCCATCGGCGGCCGCCGCGGCATACGCGCGGGCACACTGCGGCGCGTCGACATACGCGTCGCCGGGAAGGAATACGGCGCCGGCCAAGGCCGAGGGTTCGAGCAGCGGCACCAGTCGCCGCGCCCGCTCACCATCGAGCTCCTCCACGGCCACACCCATGGGTCGAACCCGGTCGGCCATCGCCCGCAGGGCCGTCATCCGGTCGGCGGTGAGGGCGAGATGGATGCTGCCGGAGCGGACGAAACCGGGATCGTGTCCGGTCCGCTCGCGGAAGGAGCCGAGCAGTTCGAGCGTGTAGCCCACGGCCCGGAGCATCAGTGGGTTGGCCCGCAGCTGCCCGATCTGGCCGGCAGCCTGCCCGGTCGTCTCGGCGGCCAGCGCCGGGGCGCGATCGACCACCACCACCCTGATCCCGGGCGACGACCGCACCACATGCAGCGCCGTCGACGCGCCCCAGATGCCTCCGCCCACCACGATCACGTCGGGCTTCAGTCCCATGCGCCATCCTCCTCGTGGGTCATTCCGCGGTCGCTGGCCATGCGTCAGCAGAGGATTCGCCGCCGCTGCGGATCGTACGGCGCCGCCAGCGAGACTCGGGCCGGCAGCCGCCGGCCGTCGTTCTCGATCTCATAGCGTCCCGCCAGCACGAACTCTCTGCTGACCATCCCGCCATCCGGATCCTTCACGTAGCCCAGCGCGACCGCACCGCCGAGCGTTGGACCGTACGCGGCCGACGTCGTATGGCCCACGAGGCGACCGTCCCGGAGGATCGGCTCGTTGCCCCAGAGCGTGAAGCCCGGGGCCGTCACCACGAACGAGGCCAGGAGCTTCCGCAGGCCCGCAGCCCGCTGCGCCTCCAGGGCGGCGCGGCCACGAAACTCCTTGCTCCAGTCGATCGCAAACCCCAGACCGGCCTCCAGGGGCGTCTCGTCCGGCGAGATGTCGTGCCCCCAGGCCCGATAGCCCTTCTCGATCCGCAGGGCATTGATCGCGTAGTGACCGGCGGGCCGGAGGCCGTGCGCTGCACCCGCCGCCGAGAGGGCGTCGTAGATCGGGCCCACGTGGTCGCGGGCGATGTGGAGTTCCCAGCCGAGTTCGCCGACGTAGGTGATCCGCAGCGCGAGCGCGGGCCTGCCTGCGACCCGAATCTCCCGCGCCTCGCCGAAGGGAAAACCCTCGTGCGACAGGTCGTCGTCGCAGATCGACGACACGATCCGACGGGCGGCGGGGCCCATCACGCTGACCACCCCGAAGGCCTCGGTCACGTCGTCGAGTTCCAGCTGACAGCCCGCCGGCATGCTGCGTCGAATCCAGTCGGCGTCCCGGACGGCCTGGCTGGTGCCGCTGATCACGAGATACTCCTCCGGGCCGACGCGGACGACGGTCAGATCGGATTCGAAGGTCCCGCGGTCGTTGAGCAGCCCCGTGTACACGACGCGACCCGGGGGCACGTCGACGGCGGCGGCACACGCCTGCGACAGCACGGCGGCCGCGTCGCGGCCGCGCAGCCGAAACTTGCTGAACGTCGACTGGTCGAAGATCGCCGCGGCGGTGCGGCAGGCCGCGACCTCGCCGGCGACGCACGGGGCCCAGTTCTGCTGGCCGAACGAATACTCCACCTGCGGCACCACGCCGTCGGTGGCGAACCAGTTGGCTCGCTCCCAGCCGAACGACTGGCCGAACACGGCACCCCGCTCGGCGAGCCGCTCGTAGAGCGGCGTGCGGCGGATGTCGCGGCCGGTGGTGTACTCGCGATTGGGCCAGGCCATCTGGTAGTGCAGCCCGAGGACCTCCTCCACGCGGCGGCGGAGGAAGTCTCGTCGGTTGTGGAAGGGCATGAACCTGCGGATGTCGACCGACCAGAGGTCCGCCGTCTGCTCGCCCGCTTCCATCCACTCCGCGGCCCAGCGGCCCACGCCCCCCGCGCTGGCGATGCCCACCGAGTTGAAGCCGGTGAGCACGAACAGCCCACGGAGGCCGGGAGGCTCTCCCATGATGAAGTTGTTGTCGGGAGTGAAGCTCTCGGGCCCGTTGACGAACGTCGGGAACTTCGCGTCCCGAAGGGCCGGCACGCGGCGCAACCCGCCGCGGAGCGGCTGGCCGTACCGCTCCCAGTCGGGATCGAGCAGGCCGAAGGCGAATCCGGGAGGCACGGGATCGACGTCCCAGGCGAGCGACTCCTGCTGGAACGCACCGAGCATGATCGCGCCGTCGTCGAGGACGCGGACGTAGATCATCTCGTTGGGGTCGCGGAGGCAGGCGAACGAGCGGTCGGCCCCGGGCACAGGCTCGCTGAGGATGTAGTGGTGCTGGGCGGGAAAGAGCGGAATGTCGACGCCCACCGACAGGCCGAAGTCCCGCGACCACATGCCGCCGCAGAGCACGGCCCATTCGCACTCCACGTCACCGCGGTCGGTCTGCACGCCGACGACGCGGCCAGCGCGGCGGAGGATGCCGGTGACGCCCACGCCCTCGCGGACCATGGCGCCCCCGAGCGCCGCCCCCTTGGCGAGGGCGACGGCCAGTTCCGCCGGGATCACGCGTCCATCCCGGGGCACCCAGACGGCGCCGTGCAGGTCGTCGATGGCGACCAGGGGCCACTTCTCCCGGGCCTCGACCGGGGAAATCAGGTGGGCCTCCACCCCGAACACGCCCGCCATGGCCACGGTGCGGCGGAGCTGGGTCATGCGATCGGCGGAGCTGCCCACCACGAGGCTGCCAACCTGCAGCCAGCCGCAGGGATGGCCCGTCTCGGCCTCGAGGGCGGGGTAGAGCTCGGCGCTGTACTTGTTGATCCGCGTCAGGCTGTTGCTCGTCCGCAGCTGGCTGACCATGCCTGCCGCGTGCCAGGTGGTGCCGGCACCGATCGCGTTGCGCTCGAGCAGCAGCACGTCTTGCCAGCCCTGCTTGGCGAGATGGTAGGCGGTGCTCGCGCCGATCACGCCCCCCCCGATCACGACCACCCGGGCTCGAGCGGGAAGATCGCCCGACGGAAACCGGAACTCGGGACGAACCGGCGTGTTGTCGAGCCTCGTCTGCAGGTTCATGGCGATGGGCCGCGATGAGGGAGGCGAACTACCAGTCGATCGAGGCCTCGACCGCCGTGATCAGCCGGTCGATGTCGGCGGGGAACACGTGGCCGATGGTGCCGATCCGGAACGACTCGATGCCGGTCACTTTCCCGGGATAGATCACGAAGCCGCGCGACTTGAGGGCCTCGTAGAACGCCCGGAACTCGTACCGCGCCGCCGTGGGCGAGCGGAATCCCGTGATGATCGGACTGTGCAGGGGGCGGGGCAGGACGCACGCAAAGCCGAGCCGCTGCATCCCCTCGACGAGCCGGCGCTGGTTCTCCGAGAACCGCGCGTGGCGCGCGGCCACGCCTCCTTCGGCGTCGAGCTCGGCGAGGGCTTGGGCGAAGGCCCGCACCGTGTGGGTCGGCGACGTGTACCGCCACTTGCCCCCCGACTTCTCCATTTCCCGCCACTGGTCGAAGAGGTCGAGCGAGAGCGAGCGGGCCCGGCCGGCCGCCGCGGCGATCACGTCGCGCCGCACGACGACGAACCCGAATCCAGGCACGCCCTGGATGCACTTGTTCGCCGAACTCACCAGGGCGTCGATCCCGAGGGTCGCGACGTCGAGCGGAATCCCCCCGAAGCCGCTCATCGAGTCGACGAGCATCAGCCGCCCGTGACCCTTGACGATCCGGCAAATGTCGGCCAACGGATTGAGCATGCCCGTCGTCGTCTCGCAGTGCACGCACACCACGTGCGAGATGTGCCGGTCGGCGGCGAGCGTGGCATCGAGCCGAGTCAGGTCGGGCGGCGCCAGCTCGCCCGAGTCGTGGACCACGTGGTCGATCCCCAGCGTCACGGCGATTTTCGCCAGCCGGTCGCCGTAGGCGCCGTTGGCGAGCACCAGGAGCCGGCCGTCGCGGGGCAGGAGCGTGCCGAGCGTGGACTCGACGGAAAACGTGCCGCTCCCCTGCATCAACACGGCGGTGAACGCCGTCGGTTCGGCCCCCGACGCCAGCGTCACGAGCCGCTCGCGAATCGGATTCACGATGCCCTGGTTGTAGTCGTCGTCCCAGGTGCACCAGTCGCGGAGCATCGCCGCCCGAACGGTGGGGCTCGTCGACAGCGGTCCGGGGGTGAGCAGGATGTAGGGATTGTCGAGATCGATCGCGACCGAACTCATCACGAGAGTGATCCTTGACGAACGGAAAGGCCCTCGAATTCGCCACCGTGGCCGTGTGGCACGTGCGGTGGCGGCGAAGTATAACGAGTTTTGCGAAGCGGTTGCTGTCGGCCCGAGGAGGCGCGCCAGCGCTGTGGATGCAGAGCCGAGGCCGGCGGGCAGCCGGAGCGCCGTGCCGCACGATTCATCCGCCGCTCCGCTGACGATCACGGTCGCCCTCACCGGTCAGCTGCGGCAGGCGGCTCCCGCGCTGACGAGCCTCGTCGTTCCGGCGGGCACCGCGCTCGACGACGCGCTGGACCACGTCGCGGAACAGGGTGGCGCTGCGCTGCTCCGGCAGCTCCGCCGGAGCGACGGACGCATGGAGCCGACCGTGATCGTGGTCGTCAACGGACGCGTCGTCGGTGCGGCGGAGCGGGGCGGGCTCGTGCTTTCCGACGGCGACGAAATCCTGCTCATGCCGCCGATCGCCGGGGGCTGAGGGCATGACCGCTGGCCCCGTGGGCGACACCGGACGGCCGTCCTCGCTGACCCCGCAGGAGTTGGAACGCTACGCCTGGCAGCAGGACGTCTCGGGGTTCGGGCCGCACGGCCAGCAGCGGCTCAAGGCGGCTCGCGTGCTCGTCTCGCGGGCCGGTGGGGTCGGTGGAGCCGCCGCGACCTACCTCGCCGCCGCGGGAATCGGCCGGCTGGTGATCGCCCACGCCGGACCGCTGCGGCTCGACGATCTCAACCGGCAGACGCTGATGTCGACCGCGGGCATCGGTCGCTCCCGGGTGGAGCAGGCCCAGGAGCGGCTCCTGGCGATCAATCCCGAGGTCGAGATCGACATCGTGCCCGAGAACGTCTGCCCGGAAAACGCGATCCGACTGGTGGCGGGATGCGATCTGGTCGTCTCCGCCGCCCCGCTGTTCGAGGAGCGACTGCTCCTCAACCGCGAGGCCGTGCGCTGCCGCGTGCCGCTGGTCGATGCCGCGATGTACGACCTGGAGGCGCGGCTGCTCGCGGTGGTGCCCGGCGGCGGCGGACCGTGCCTGGCGTGCCTCTGTCCGGTGCCGCCTCCCCACTGGCGGCGGCGGTTTCCCGTGTTCGGCGCCGTGGCCGGGGCGATCGGTGCGCTCGCGGCGATGCAGGCCATCTCGCTCCTCACGGGAATCGCGGCCGCCCCCGCCGGCATGCTCGTGTTTGACTGCCGCACGATGACCGGCCGGACGGTGCCGCTCGGCCGCCGCGCCGACTGCGAGGTCTGCGGCTGCGATGCCGCGGCGCCCTGACCGCCGCCACGGTCGTGTCCTTCCGGCAAGCCTGCAATTTCTGAACCGAGATTCGCCTGGAGACGAATCACGACTCAGGGGCCGCAGTGGCTGCCGTCGCTGGGCCGTCTAGCCCTGAAACAAGCGAGTGCGAAGCGCGCCGCACTGCCATTTCGGCATGGAGAGTCGGCGCACAACTTGTCCGCCCGGCGCCGCATCGGCCGCTTGAGTGGCTCGTGTTGTCGGAAGTCTCATGTCGAT
>Ga0194129_10006820_pt1 | contig 13840 bp, 17 predicted proteins | sample TA2KigCa35mmetaG_FD_150862 | JGI IMG/M metagenome (GOLD analysis project Ga0194129, IMG submission 150862) | Freshwater microbial communities from Lake Tanganyika, Tanzania - TA2015038 Kigoma Deep Cast 35m | ecosystem: Environmental > Aquatic > Freshwater > Lake | place: Tanzania: Lake... | reverse complement strand
ATCAAGCTCAAAGCTATCTTTGAGATACTCTATAATATTGTTAATATCCGGCTTAACGCCTTTTATTAAATCGCTGATATTTTTGCAATTTTCCGAAGATACATAATTAATATTGATATTCATATTTTTCTTATCCTTTAAATGCGATGTTATCTTAGTGTACAGGTAATCATTTATAATAGTCTTTGGTATTTTGTAATAAGCAGATATTATAGGAATATTCACATCATCTGCCGGGAATACTGGGTAATATATGGGAAAATTATTGTCTCGCGGTTCTATTGTAATATTTATCTTGGAGTCAGGCTTAAATCGCAGTTTATTTGAATCATTATTGTATTTAATGCAAAAAAAATATTTTTCCTTTGCTATATCGTGATTTATTACGGTCTTATTTTTCAGATTTTTGAAATTATCAACTTCATTTTTATCCCCTGCATCAGCACTATAATCTTTCTTTTCAGCATCGGCATCAAAAACATAATTATCATAATTTTTTAATTTCCCGCGATTACTATCTATATCATTTATTATATCGTAAAAAAGATTTGTTATATTGTCGGCTTTTTTCTTATTCGCAAAAAAATCAAATAAACTTTTCTTTATTTCATCGCGAGACAATGCTATAAATGAAGGATTGTCTTTAATAATATCATCTAAACTCATTATTTCAAGATATTCTATGTCATCCAATTCTTCTTCTTCAAAAATATATTCATTATCATTGATATTAATTGACATATTATTTTTCCCTTTCTTTTAATATATAATAATATAAATTATGATACATTATTATCAATTGCGAATTTATTCCATTTTGTCTTAATATCAACCAAATAACTGACAATTTCCTTGCATACTTTATCCATAAATGCGATAAACATATATTTATCAGTAATATTATCAAGAGTTAACCTTATAATCATAGTAGATTTGAGAGGATGCGGGCAAATGTAGCCTATGAACTTACAAGCCATACTATTGACAGTCTTCTTGTTTCTTATATAATTGTCGTGAACATACGATTGTATAATATTTCCCAATGTATCATCTTCATTATCAATAATAAACTCGTATGTCTCAGCAATATCCTGAAATTGCTGTATTTTTACAATTTCCGTCGTATTAATATTAACCAATTCGGTCATCAGATTATTTAGTTTTGCTATAACAATATCCAGCGATTTTGGGATTAAATATCGGGGTCCCATATTAACATTAATATGCTCTATATCAAACTTGAATTTTGTGGGGTCGCCATATTCATTCATATAATATGCCCTTTCTTTATCAAGCAAGCTCTCGTATTTCTTAGCTTCCTTGGGATCCTGGATATACGAAAAGTTTGATAATGAAACCGGATTAAACGAAGCGTTATCGCGTCCAGTTCTTTTTACAATATTTGCCTTCAAATGTAAATGTTCCCCTGGTCTTAATCTTGTAATCAATATATTATGCTTTGATACCTTGTTCGGCGGAAATAACTCTCTCAGCTTCTTCTCTGTAACTTCTACATCATTAAAGGTTGCCTTTAAATCCGAGGTTCGCACAGGAATCATCATATTAGTAGTATTATTAACATTCAATTCAATAACTAGCGAATTATCCTCATAATTCTCAATTTCATCGGCTGTCATACAAATAGGAATTAGTCCAATGCGATGTATAATAAATTCATCGTGTAATGCTCCGGTGTTAGTAATGACACTAACAGTTGGCTCCTCCTTCTCAAGTTTTTCTCCAATCGCTCCCAAGTTCGGAATATCGGTCATAATAATCCTTCGCATACCGTTGACAATAGCCAAGTCAATATCATGAATATCAAAACTATGATTGTTTGAAGGGTCGGCCGGATCAAACTTATAATTATAAAACATTCTATTAATATATAGTTTATTATATTTCTATCTTATATATCAATTTTTTTAAATAAAATATAAAAAACAAAATTAAGCATTTTCAGCTTTAGTCTCTATTTCTACCCCAGCTATTTATTGTAAAATAATAGAGCAATTTATTATCATAAAAAAAGAAATATAAAATGATATTATTTATTTTTTATATATTATGATGTATACTATTAAAACTATCATAAGTATCATTGGTATTATTGATAGTATTGTAACAAGCCAGCTCCATAAATAGCAATCTCCTTTTGTTAAACAAGTTATATTGTAAGCCGTTAATAATATAACAAGAAGATATACAAAATACGCTATTAAATATAATCCAGGGCCTTCCAAATATATATTCAATGCAAGAGCTATTATAGTAAGTATAATACTAACTGTAATATACACCCATCCCTGTGTTGAAAAATAGTCTGACATAATATCCCCTACCTATCTATTATTATTAAGATATATATTTTATGAAATCAATGTATTCATAATTGCGAAACACATTGATGTTCGGGATTGCATTTCGTTAATTGGATTTGTTGCAAAGAACTGAATAAGCGTCTTGATATTTTTAACATCATTACATTGGCATAGATAGTAATAAATGTTAGAGCTTGTAATAAGCTTCTTGCTGAATGTTGTGATTTGTAGATTTCTTAGCTGTGCCAAGTGATACTGAATAATTGGCGCAAATTGCTTGTCCATCTCCTTATTCATCTTGTATCTTTTATAAGCAGGGTTATATGTCGTACTTGATTTATAATAGCTGAAAAGGCTATCCTTGATAGTTGAGATAATCGTATGTACGAGATATGTTGGGTCAATCTGTCTCCCGTTATTATCAATCGGAATCTTGATATTCGGGTTATATGTTGCGATGTAATCCTTAATCGTATAATTCTGCTTATTTTTCATATAGACGCTAAGAATATTCATCCATACATTAGGGTGGCACGGGTCAGTCTCTTCGCGATAGTTAATATAGATAGAGGATATCTTATATAGTCGCGAAAAGTTCTCCCCTTCTGCCCTCTTCTTAATAATCAACCCATAGCTTTTATTCTCATTAATATAGGTATTGGCCTGATTAATATCTGCAAAATATGCCGGATATTTTACACCCAAATTAAAGAGCTCTTGAATAGCAGATGTATTAATATCATATTCTTCCAGTGTAATTCTGTTTTTCGTATTGATATGCACGAGCTCCTTGTAATTCTCTCCAAGCACATCAGTATAATCAATGATATGCTTGTTATCATAATGAATTAAGACAAACTCATAAGCGTGTTCAGGATTCAAATTTGAAGCGAACATAGCCCGTAGAGTCTTGCCGACATCATCTGACGGAATGTGCGAAAGCATTTCAGCAGTTTCGGGTGATTTACTATAAAATCCATATAGTACCTCATCTAACATCTTGCCATGCGATTTCGTAGGATGCGAGAACTTTGAACTATTCGCGTCAGGACAGCTGGAGGTCCCAAAATACCACTGATTCTTATAATTATAAACAGTAATAATAGTTCCATCGTAAGCCTCATAACATCTGTCGGTATCGCTGTAATTCGCAGAAATATATTCCTCATACCCGATTCTGCGCGGAATAGAATTGGCATATGTAACAACAACATTATTATTACAAGATAGTGTAAAATCCAATACAATACTCCGACATTGCTCATAAAGCTCCTTATCTTTGCAAATATCACTCATCTTGTAATTAGTGTGAAGAAGAACAATATCCTCGTTATCTTTGAACTTCTTAACCTTGATGTTTGGCCAAAAATGATATTTTTTCAGCGTATTAATAAGAGTATTTGCATAAGTAGTATTGCCATCATAATTACTATAAGTTTTTTCAATTAATTCAGTTAGATTAGTAGGGGGGACATTGGACGAAGGCATATCACAGCTCATAATAATACTTTGTTAATATATATATATTTAATTGCTTATATCAATTTTTATATAAATATGATGCAATGATTAAGTAAAAATAATGTATACTACATTACGCAATACGACGCAATACTATGCAACAATATATTTGCGTTATATATTTATTATAGATATTAATACTTTTTAGAAAAAGATTAAGTTATATTCTAATATTTAACAATAATAGCAGTATAAATATATTGCTGTAATTATTAGAAATACAGTATATATTCTATATAATGTCCTTGTATCTATATAATTATTTGTACCTAAATAAGCTCCTGCGATTCCACCAAGGATACTTCCAGCAGCTACTATAATAGCCGCATTAAAATCAAAAAATCCGTGCTGATAATATAGATATAATCCAGGTAATGCATTAGGTATCGTATTTAAGAATAGAGATATCGCAACAGCTTGCTGAAACGAAAAATCATAATAAACTAAAAAAGGCAATAGCAATATTCCGCCGCCAATACCAATCAACCCAATAATAACTCCAATTATTACTGAGCCAATAAACAATTCTATAAGCATCTATATTATAATTTAGATATTTATAATAAAGTCCACGCCCGCCCTTTGCCATCCAAAAATAAAAATAAAATATAAAAATATATACCCTAATCTATATATCCCATTATATACCTCCATCTACTTTCGCATATTTACTCAGAATCCTTAACATTCTTCTTATCCGTTTTAGCCTTCTTAGGCTTTTTAGGCTTCTCATCATCTTCAACAGCGGCCTCTTCCACATCTTTTACGACAGGCACATTAACAGGCTCCTCAATAGGCTCTACTGTCTCCTCATCGCCATCGCCATCAACAGCTTCCAAGAGAGTGGCCTTGTAAGCCTTCCACTCTTTGGCGAGCTGTGTCAACCTTTCGGTATTTGAAAGATCCGGAAACTCTTCGCGAATCCTTTGCTGATTGTCCCTAATATACTGCTGATACTTGGTAAGAGCCTTCTTGGGCTTCTCATTACCATTCTCATCAAGATTGCTCTTCTTATTTTTCTTGATTTCCTTCTTCTTTTCGGCAATCTCAATCTTGGCATTCTTCTTCTTCTCCTTGAAATCCTTCTTGAATTGAGCTAAATGCTCATCCAAATCCTTTGATGTGTTAATATCATCGGGAATATTCTTCATATACTCCTTGAAGGCCATTCCGATGGTATTGGCGGACATTCTTCTGAAAGAGTTTCTGGATAAAACTTGGAAAGGCTTTTGAAGTTTGATAGGCTGATTCGGTAGCTGACTTAGGCTGACTTAGGCTGACTTAGGCTGACTTTAGCTTTGAGCTTAGGTTGGCTTTGACTACGAGAGTAATAATTTAAATATATTTTGGTGTCAATTTTTATCTTAATAATCATAAAATAGGACAAATTTATACATATATTGTGCTATATTGCTATAATATTTATTATATTTTAAAGATTAATGTGTATATTATCGTATTTTATTAGTACCATTATGATGTATTAATATGAAGCCAGATTTTTTCTAAAAAATGAAAAATAAAATTTGAGTACATCTTTCTGTTTTTTCAAAAATTTCAAAAGTTTTTTAGAAATTACAAAATAATTCAAGAGATGTACTCAAATTTTAAAATGTAAAAAATAGAATATTTCAGTTTCTTTATAACTGCTGAGATATCCAAGTATTTTATAATATTTAATATATAAAAATATCTAATATCTATATTATAGAAGCTTTTGAGTTTTATTAATCCTATTTGTATATCTATGGAAAAAGCAATAAAAATGAATGAAGTAATTATAGATTATGTTTTAGAACCTCCTTTGGATTTCTTACCTATTTTTCACCATCCGGTTTTTTATAGTACTTATCAAACCATACTTGGCCTACTACTTTTGATGCCTGTTCTGAAGTCAATTGGTTATTTACAATTTTCTCTCGCATCTCTAAAAAATATTCAAGACTACTATATTCAAAACCTTCCTCTTTTGTAACCATAGCATACAACATAGGATATCTTTCTTCAAAAAACAAGATTCCCTCAATTGATTTTTTCATTTCATTCAATAGCTTCTCGTGAGATGAATGTTTTGCTTTGTTCTCTGTCATATATAATACAATATCTTGGACCATCGCTTTTATATCTGCAGTTTCCATACCATCTTTAATAAAATCAGCGACCTTTTTCTTTTTTCTTTCAGAACTCATATTATTTTAAATTAATTATCACTTATATCTTTATATAATAATATCTATTTTATATATAGAATAATGAAAAAAGAATTAGAATATGCTGAATTAGATTATAGCCAGAATGTTCCTGTCCCTCCTCAGCCAAAAAATGCTGGGTTATATACTGGCGATGTCTTATTTGACAAAAAACCCTGGGGCAATAGTTATAAAATGCCTTCGGCAGAACCTGATGCTGCTATATATGCATCGCATTTTTATGCAAGCCATCACATACCATCATATAATAGACCAGGCAATAATCACATAAATACTGATAAATATAAAAAATATACATCAGCCAACAGCAATGATAATTATAATTTTAGCTGCCACACAACAAATATAATATAAACGATAATCACACTGTTCATGTGCCCACGGGTTCCTGTGTTTCTTATAGCGTTATATCTTAAGGTACTTGAGGAACTGGAAGTACAAGATTGGTTGGTTGCATTTTCTTAATAGTATCTTTGTGTTTAATCAAGAAAGTACAGATATATTTATATACTTCATCTACTTGTTCAAAAGATACGCCACCCGTAATTAAGATACTTCCACTCTCAAATAAAGCCCCTGTAACCTTTTTACAATCACCTACATTTTCTCCCTTTCCTTTTCCATAACATTTCTTAGGGCAATAACAAATACCATTCTTTTTTTTATTAGATTTATTCCAGAAATATTCTAGCTTAACTCCCTGATATATCCCAGGTTGAAACGAACACTTGTTATTATATAGTTCGCTGATAAATATATTGTGTATCTCGCGTCTTTTCAAGCCAAATGGAACAGTTAGAGAATTATCACAATAGACCTTGAAATCAGAGTTAATCATCCTAATCTTGAAATTCTGATATTTCAATTTCAATTCATAATTATCATCGCAATTATTTATAATATCTTTGCTAATATCATTATAGATATTCCTGATATTGTCAATAATATGATTTACAATAATGACAGTATCATCAACAACCTTTATTCCAGTTATTTGGATATTACCGTTCTTAAATATTTTCACATTCGGCATATATTTATCGTTCTTATATATAATTGTTACCTGGTTATCAAACCTATTTTTCTTCATCTTATTTTTCTTACTATTCCTCCTCTTCTTGGGATATGTCCCACGATTTAAATCTTCGCCATCCTTCATATATTGTGCCCATACAATTCCGTCAATATCATCCTTATCTATAATTACAATATTTTCAAAAAGCATCTTCAAGTTTAAATTAATATCCTCGCCAATATTTGCATTACAAGTTATAGTGGAAACTCTATAATCCGAAAAGTTTATATCTTCGGCCTTTGCGGCAACAGAAACACAGCTGTTATTATCAAGACTCGTCATTCTTAATAGTAATAGTAATTTGGGTAATTCACAATATTTATTGTATCAATGTTCTTATATCATTTTTTGTTTTTTCTTTGTTTCAATTTTATTATTCATATTATCTGTTATGTTTTTGAGATATGATGTATTTACAATTTCATAATTGTAAGTAGTTGCTATCATAGGTGGTAGATTTAATAGGTGCGTTTTTTCATTTGTATGATGTCCTTTGCGAAACTCTTCTATATTCATAGGGCCATTAAAGATATCAAGCAAAAATCGTGAAGGTGCCGGGCGTATCGGACGAGTGCATCCAAAATGCTTGCTCAGCATCTGTATCAAGCTATTTATCTCCCATACTTTGTCGCTCCCGCAATGTGAAGAGAAGTTATAAGCATTGGCGCATTCAAGCGAACAAAAGTTTCCAAACAATATATAAGTATTTGTAGTAATATTATATTTATAAGGCATTCCATATATCCTGTCTTTAATAGTATGGCAACACCAATAGCAATTATTTGATGATTTAATAATATTATCATTATAATCTATATTAGTATCTCTATCTCTATTATTCTCTTCCTTAATCAAATTGTCCTGAATTGTATTATAAAAGTTAGTCTCATTTATATAACAACAGTTCGGCTCATATGGCGTCGGGGCTTCTTGTAATTCATCTGTAATACTAATTTTATTTATATCATTATCAGATATAGGCAGTTGCAATATAATATCCTCATTTTCCACAACTACCACATCTTTTACAATAGTATTCATTAAGCCCTTCTTTTTATCTATTGTAGATTTAACATCACTGTTTTTACTTTTCCTCGGCATTTAATTATAAACGCTTATATTATTTATATGTATTTATATACTTTTTATCGCACAAAATAAGACTACACCTATGACCTATTTGTCATTGTCAAAATAGTCTTTAAAATATAAAAGTGTCTTAATTAACTCTTTATTAACATTATCAGCGGGCTGTTCTGTGTTTTTCGTAAATGTTATCTCAGTTGCTCCTGTTCCAGAAGCTCCACTAGATGTGCCTCCAGATCCTTCAGTGCCTCTGGCACCTCCGGTTCCTGTTGTCTTGCTACCAATTATGCATTTTTCTTTAATTTCTCTTATCTCTCCATTGAGAGAGTTAATAGTATCTATTAGATATTTTATTATAAATACAAATACAATTATTATTATCAAAACAAATAAATCCATAATACTTTAATTATATCAAAGAATATAAAAAATAATTGATAGTTATGATAGGAGGCAATAGCAAAAAGCTAATAACATTTAGCTGAACTTTAAGCCCGCTCCACCATTTATAACTGTTAGAACATTTATTTCCATAACATATATAGTAATTTCAAAATTCACAGGATAGGCCCTTTTTAATATGTCATTATATGTTTTAGTAATATATGTATATTTATCATCATCCTTAACTTCTGGATTTACATTCACAGATAAAGATGTAGTAATTTGTGTATTATCATAAGAACCCGAACTTATCTGTTTTTCAGGAAATAAAGCAAATGAATAGCAGTATAGTCCCGTTCTCGGTATATTCGTATGATATTTATGAGGTTCTATCTGATTATAATAATTTGCATCATAATCAGTTCGTGTTATTTCTCTGTTCCATAATATTGCTGCTCTATCTAATATTCCAAGACCCTCACTATATTCATGAGACCCCGTGTAATTTGTATAATTATTGAAGTTTTTGATAGAATCGCTCCTTCGCGTAATCCATATAATCTCCTTGATATGATGATTGGCGTTTGTTATATCTATCAGCGTATGATTATCGTTCAATGCAATAGCCTGCGTTTTCTTAACAGTATTAATAATATAATTAATCTGGTTATTATTCAATAGTAAACTACTTCTTTCAGCACTGTCTAAATATACATAGGTACATAATAGCTCATTATTAACATCAAAATTTACATCACTAGGCTTCACAAATGTTGTAATAGATATAGGTACATCTTGGGTGTGTGTAGTATTATACATTAGCGGACTCACATATGTATTCAATATATTACTCCATACCTGATATAATCCCTCAAAAGCATTATCGTTAATATAAATATCTAATTCAACCTCATTATTCTCTAATTTTAATAACGGAAGAGCCAACGACGGATTTTTAGTAAACCAGAAATTGAGAGGAACCTGTATTTTTCTCTTTTTAATACTTGGATTTGCGGGAGTTTTAGTGAAAATTGATACAGGATATGTAACATTAAAAAGTCTGTTATTTAACACACGATATTTTGGAACGAAATTGAAAGGAGCTGTATATTCGTCTATATTACCTATCAACTTATTATATTCAATATTATCTTTACTCGTTAGTTCATTCCATATATTCATCCATTCACCATATAGCGTCTCTATATTAACAACCCCTATTCTAAGTCGTGCCTCCTTGATATAATTGAAGCCCAAATTATTGACCCATCTGAACTTATATATATTATCTGAATATATATCGGGAATTTTGAATGTTAAAAACAAACCTGATAATAAATCGGCATAACGTTTTATTTTAAAATTAACACGCAATTCAGAAGTAGATGGTTTAAAACCAATATTGCTATCGCCGGTAGAAGTAATAACAATAGTTTCCATAGAAAAATTAGTATGTTTTTTGAGCACATATTTATAATAATTAATATGTGGTTGCAAGGTAATATATTCACTCATATTACCCTTCAAAACTAATTGCATCAAGCCGCCTCCCATTTTTTATTTATACCCTTTATTATTATAAAGTTTTATTAATAGGCTTATATACTCTTTTTGTAGGATACTTACATCGCAGCGTATTTTGCTAAAAATACCTTCATTTTCTCATATCTTCTGTCATCATTATACTCTTCTAACTTTTTCTCAGATTTGCTCTTATCTATTATTATAATAGTAGGATATCCAGATATTTCATATTTATCTATTCTGCTCTTGCTATCCTTCATATTATACTTTTTAAACTCTAATTTATTACCATATTCATCGTTAAGCTTCTCCCATACTCCAGATTTACTAAAATCCTCACAGTGCCCGCAACCATCCATATAATAATACTCAACTCTGTATATTTTTTCTGCCGATTCGCCCATAAAAGTCTCCATTATTTTATTTTTATTATATGCGAATAAAACGGCAATAGCCAATAATAAAAAGAATATTATTGAAATCATAATAAATATATCACTTCCGAAAAAACTCTTCTTTGAAGCCATATTAATTTCTTCAAATCGTATAATCCTCTAAATTATTATTAGATAATAATATCATAATTATTAGATAATTCTTTATATTCACTCTTAATTCTCTCCGTTTCTCCTGCGATATCATAGTCTTCATTCTCTAATTGTATAATTATTGAATTATAAAAATATGCATCATATCTATGCTTCTCTATATCCAAATTTGTGCTAAACTTATTATTAATATACTCCTTAATAAAATTAATAAAATGCCCCCTTTCTATTAAAAATATTCTTACATCCAGAGAGTCATAATCTACGGCGGCATCATAATCTTTTAATATATAAGCATCATAATAATTCTCCTTAAGTATATTGACATACTTGTCAACACTATTATCATCACACACAATAATAGTTCTATATACAAGATAGTTTGAATATAGCTCATCTAATCTATTAATTAGCTCGCGTTTCATTAATACTTTATTAATTATTATTGTTTTTGCCTTATGTAATATTTATACACAAACAATTTAAAAAAATATTTACATATATTAGAATATGAGTGGAAAACAAAGTGAAGATAATATTATAAATAATATTGAAGAATTTAAAGGATATATTAAAAATTTTGAAAATAAACTTAAAACAATTATAACTAAATTAGAAAAAATTCAGGATATTAAGGATGATAAGGATATTAAGAAAATTAATTATACTAATGATAAAAGTAGTAGTAGTATAAACAAAAAAGTGTTGTCAAAAAGGAAATAGGACAAGTAAACTTATAATATAATAATTATATATAAATATGATAATTTATTTTTATTAGATACTGTGATATCCAATATTATAATTATGTTATGTAATAAATATATAAGATTATTTATAATAACTAATTATAATGGACGAACAAATCATCAAGATTAGTATAGAACAGTTTAGAGATATCTATAATTCTGTTGATGTACCGCGCAATATTTTTGACAAAGCCGCAGATATTAAAAATACATATTCGTGTTTTAACTCTTATTATGACCCCAAAATGATATGGGCTAAAAAAATATATAATAATAAGGATAAGTATAATAAACCAAAGATTAAATCAAGATTTCATATCATAATACCTGATTTTACGAAGAAATCCGAGCTAAAAAGGTGTTTGATAGGTAATTTAAATAAACTTAGTATAAAAAACAAGGATAGTATCTACGAGAAAATTAAGGAAATTATCGCTATAAATGATAATAATGATAACAAGGATGATATTTTTATGTATATATGGAATTATATCAAAACGAGCGACGATGAACTACATAGTAATTTACTTGCTCTATTTGATAAGGAATATGTCTGTTTGATGATTGATAAACTCTGGAATAATTACATAAACAATAAGGAATGGGACCCGCCAAGATATATATACGAAAACAATCTTATGATATTGAACGATGAATACGATATGTATTGCGAATATACAAAGTGGAAACGCGGAATAAATAATATTAATAAGATATGGATTAAATATAAGCGCGAAGAACTGCTAATATTGCTAAATAATATTGCAGATTATATCGTTAGTATTGTATATAATACCGATATCTATAAATATATTTTGGATATTTTACTAGAACAATTATATAAAATCTTGGCTATCGCTAAATATAATTGTATAATAGATAAAATAAAAAATATAAATATTAAAAACTTAGATAATTCAACAAAGTTTTTTATTTATAATATTATTGAATTATAAAAAAATTATTTCTATATAATAGTATAGAGTAAGAAATAGTACAATGAAAGAGAGTGATAATAACTTATCTTTTTATAGTAGTGCCATAATCCAAGCAATTTTTGCTATATTATTGTTAATAATCCTCAGTTATATTTACAAACTTGAGAATATGGGGTGCGAATGTTCCGAACACCCCAACAAGGATTTTATCAAGAACTTCACTGTAATAGCCCTCGGTTATTTCATAATAACATCTATTATATCGCTTAAATCTATCGCTAAAAGTATGGGATATGTCGTAGTCCAATTATTGTCAATTGCTACCTTCGTATTCTTCTTAATGTTTGTCGTATACATATACTATGCTTTTGAATATGTTAGATATTTAACCAACGAAAAATGCAAATGCTCCGAGGATTTAAGCCGCGATATCATTTCCGTAGGTACAATGATATCCCTCTTCCTCTTCTTAACTCTCCTATTCACCATAATTATCATCCCTATCCTATTAAGCACCCTAAGCAGCCTATTATCCAAGATAGAGGTATTTGAGGAGGAAGTAGAAGACACTATCCGCAACCCGATGAAATCTCTGCGCAGTACCCCTGATAGAATCGTTAAATCCGTTAAAGATGTCGGTAACTTTGTTAATAAATCCGCTAAAAAAATAACCAATCTTAGAAAAAATAGATAAATAGCTAACTCCTATTTATTTCACAATTTACCCCTATAACCATTATTTTTTATTTTTATTCATAATATATCATATATCATATATCATATATCATATATCATATATCATATATCATATTAAAAAAACAATAATATACTTATAGAACTCATATATATCCCTTATATTTTATATATTTAATGTGCGAGTGCCCTTCTTAGGTCTTCCTCGTCCTTTTAATATCTGAATATCCGCAGTATCCTCTATAATTGAAGTAATCTCTTCATCACTAACTGAAAGAGTCTCTATGTTATTATCGCTGTCATCTATGGATATCTTGCTATGAACATTCTTAATTATATTATCTATATCTTCATATTGCTTTTTATCGTTCGGCTGCGATGCCATTCCTATGTTTTGTGCATTCATATTTTGCGCATATGCAGGCATATTTGAAGGTACCGGGTCACTATTTAAAGAACCGAAAAGATTACTTACCATATTGAATAATCCCATATTATCATTGCTTGACCCGCGATTTTGAGACATTTGCGGCATTTGTTGTGGAGCACTATTTCCCATCACATATTGTTTTGCAGCTGCATTTTGAAATTGCTTCATTAATTCAGGATTAGAACGAAGAACATTCTCTACATCTGGAAGAGGCTGTTCTTTAAACATTCTGCTCGTTAAATGGAACATAAAAGCGCTTCCTGAAAGTGATATAAAGAGCCTCAATTCAGGTGCCATCTTCTTACCCGTTGACTTGTATTTATAATGCAATTCCTCAAAAATATCATCATAATCATTGATA
>Ga0194129_10006813_pt1 | contig 13848 bp, 9 predicted proteins | sample TA2KigCa35mmetaG_FD_150862 | JGI IMG/M metagenome (GOLD analysis project Ga0194129, IMG submission 150862) | Freshwater microbial communities from Lake Tanganyika, Tanzania - TA2015038 Kigoma Deep Cast 35m | ecosystem: Environmental > Aquatic > Freshwater > Lake | place: Tanzania: Lake... | reverse complement strand
TTTTCATATCTGTATAATGAGACCCATGAGCAATCAAGTTGGGTTGCTTATGAGTTGACTAAGAAAGAAGTACAATCTTCTCTTGCTATAAGATCTAATAAATTTTTGTCAGACCCTTTAGTGTTTACTGGCACTGCTACTGCTGCTGATTATGCTGAGAGTGGATATGATAGAGGCCACTTGGCACCTGCAGCAGACATGCGCTGGTCTCCAATTGCAATGTCAGAAAGTTTCTATTTTAGTAACATCAGCCCTCAAATACCTGCTTTCAATCGTGGGATATGGAAACAGCTTGAGGATCTTGTCAGGAATTGGGCAATGGAGAATGAATCTGTATTTATTGTGACTGGTCCGGTGCTTACTCCGGATTTACACAAACTTCCAAATAGTCGAGTCTCTATACCTGAATTATTTTTCAAGGTGGTACTTGATACAAATTCGTCCCATTTAAACGGGATCGGTTTTTTACTAGCTAATAAGAATAATGACAGCTCTTTGACTTCTTATGTCGTTACAATTGATAGTGTTCAGAAAATTACGGGCTTGGATTTTTTTTATTTATTGCCTGATTCAGTTGAGAAACAGATTGAATCATTGGTTTGCATTCCTTGTTGGAGTTGGAATGGAATAAGTAGTAAAACTAATAGTAGTAAGCAAAAACCATTAAATTCTACTTTAGTACAGTGTGGTGGAATCACTAAATCAGGAAAACGTTGCTCTAGAACCACATTCTGCCCAAATGGCAGATGCTTTCAGCACGGGTGTAAATAGCTGTTTAAGTATTGGATCCTCAATGTTATATTAATTCTAGAAGTTGTAAAAGTAAACGGGCTTGTTTTTTCATTTGCTAAAGTTACCCTATATTGTCATGCTAAAACCAAGCCCGAGTTATGAAAACAATGCTTCTGAGCAGAAATGTCTTCATTTTTTATTGTGCTGCTCTCAGCACGATTGTACTTACCTCATGTGGCTCTGTAGAGCCCTTAGAGACTGTAGAAAAGTTCAAAGTTAATCTCATCTCTTCCCAAGGAATTGTGTTGGATGGTGATAAGCCGATTAATTTCTTTTACAATGAGACGGGACAAGAGGGAGTTAATGCTAGTCAGTTCCTTTCTTCTTTGAGCTCCAAGATTTATGAATCGCGTGGTATCTCTAGTTCACAGGTAATCGTTGATATGTCTGCAGGAATGAACCTTGGAATTGAAAAATCTTATGCTGCAATGAGCGCTATTTTAAGCAGATTTACGCCTGAAAAAACCAAATATTTTCATGTTGATGACAATGCAAAATCAGTTGAGCCTATAACAGAAATAAAATCGTTATCTGACGCGGCTGTTTTAACAAACCCGGCTAATTTCAGAAAGCAAAATTCAATGCTTAGGCCTGCTTTGATCGAAGCGACCAAATCAAATGACAAGGTCTCAATTGTAATAACAGACTTCCTTTTAGATGAGGGAATAAAGGGGAATAAGCGGCTAAAAAACGGCTCTTATACAAAGGAAGAGACTGCTGATAATTCTACGTGGGCAAAAGAGCAATTCGCTAGCTGGTTTTCTCAAGGAAACAAGGTCACCATTTATCCATACAATTACAGCGCCGTTAATTATTACAAGAAGTCCGAAAGTAAATATATATATTATATAATATTTGAGCCAAGAGGTGCGATTAATTCCGATCTAGTCAATCTTAAAAATGATTTTAGCTCCTCTGGGCTGTTTAAGAACTTCGTTGAGTTGGATCCCTCAGCCATTACTTTAAATATCAATGATGACGTTCCAGGTTCTTGTGTTGAGAATTATGCAACATTGAGTAATCCTGTAACCAAAAAAGCCATGAAGGTTTTTTCTGCATTAAATGCTGAGCACATACCTTATAGCTACCCCCAACTTAAAAAAGCTGCTTATGCAGATAAGCCAATTGCTTGTAATATCGGGGTTACTAACAAAAGCCCTTTCAAGGTTGAATTAGCTGCGGAAGGATTTGATGCTACTGACTACTACTATGGTGCTCTGGCTATCTCAAAAAAGGAATGGGAAGATGGTAAAAGGCCAAAAGACCTTGTTTCATCCACCGATATAGCTTGTGATATTGCTGGAGACTCTGCAATAAGCATCAAGCTCTCCACTAAGGTTATTGGTATTAGTTATATGTCTAAGCATAAGGGCTTTGCAAAGTTATTGTTATCAAAGTTTAATATAAGTAAGTTCACTCTGTTGCCAGTACATGAATCTCTTTCATGGAATTTTGAGTCTAAGGAAGGTACCATGGAAAATAGCGCCTTAAAGGAGAGCCTCCGATTGGCACTAGATGAGTTCATAACTAAAAACAAAAATCCACAGTTAGGTGCCGTGTTAATATCTATTCACGATAAATAATTTTTTTATGCAGTATACATTTACTGACATCAATTCTCTAAAAATTAAACTACTTGTCATTATGGGAGTTTCAGCATTATTATATGCAGTAGTTTTTTTGTTTTTTACTATGCTGATACCCTACAATTTGACTGTGAAAAAGCAAAAAGATGTCTTTTTTAGGCGCGTTCAATTTTTTACTGGTCTTGTATCTTTTTTCTCTGCAATGTTATTTTATATCGGGGAATTTCTTGTTCGCGGCTGGGAACCCAAAATGGATCCGGATTACAGCATGACTATGGTAGGTGATCTTTTGTCATTTGTTTTAGTTGCTTCTGCTGTTTCTTTAGTCATCTATGTTTCCACCTTTTGGCTAATTGCGCGTTTTTTGAGAAGTTTAGTCGGGTATAAGCCCTGGACGGTATTTGTATCTAATGGTAAGATTTTTGGTTTATTTTAATCTATAGTTATGGCAGAAAATAATTCAGCTGAGTATTTTCTTGTTGCCGCTGGCGGAACAGGAATGCGTTGTTTGCAGTCATTTATTAACCTTGCTGCGGTAGGCATGTTTAAAGGAATATCCAAAGTCCATATTTTGCTGATGGACACTGATGAGGAGAATAAGGACAAGCGCAATGCTGAAAACCTAGTTAAAGCATATGAGAAAATCTGTAGTTCAAAACCGAAGGGCACTTTTTTTCAATGTGAGTTAGCGCTTTATGTTTTTGTTCCAGACTATTCAAAAGATTCCAGGCGTAATTTCATCATTCTTTCACAATTGGAGCGAGGGAAATCTGATATTAATCACAAGCTTGCAAATATATTTTTTGAGGATAATGTACAAGAATTCGATTTGTCCCACGGTTATCGCGCTCAAACTCACTTGGGGTCATATCTTATGTACCACGCTTTTATTGAGGAAATTCGAAAATCTGTTCAGGACACCGTTTATGGTGTAAATAGCCTGCTTTATAAATTCATCGCTGCTGTATCAAAGGCAAATAACACAGAAGCGCGAATCTTTGCTTTTGGTTCTTCATTTGGAGGAACAGGCGCATCTTCGATTCCAGTTATACCTAGAGCAATATCAGACTGCACAAAGCTGATAAGTGGTGGTGCTATCAAGACGGATAACATCTATTATGGTGGGGTGGTATTGTCTAGCTATTTTAAGTTTAAGGCTCCAAGCGACGCAGAGAAGAAAAAAGAGAAAGTTATTGCCAATAGCCAATTTTTTAATCATAATAGCGCTTCTGCATTAAACTATTATGTTAATGATTATACAATATCAAAAACCTATAAGAGATTATACTTGTTAGGCTGGCCCTCACAGTATAATGTTGATCTTGACCAGTATAAGGCTGAAACCTTAAATATATCACAAGACCAAAAAACAATAACTGGTGGTAAGGCCCAGGAGAATCCGGCCCATGTAATCGAAATTTTTTCGGCTGCAGCAGCACATCATTTTTTCGACCAGCAATTTAATTCCAGTAAATCATTAAAGGATACGTTTACCACTCTGTTTAAGTATAAATCTTTAGTGCAGGGCAGTGGAGAGAATGCAAAAATGGTGGTTGATGCCGATGATATTATCTTCCGCGCGATCAAGGGCATAAATACTACTAGTAGTGAAAATCTCATACCTGAGCACGAAGAGTTAAGAAAGAATTTAATTGCTTTTTATTCTATTGGTGCTCTAGTTCATTCAGAGTATCAAGGAAATCTGATGGGGCTAGTAGATGATTTAAAGCTATATAATTCTGCTTACGATGTTAATCCTGAGATATTAGAATCCTTTAGCTTTTTCCTTAACTATTTTACATTGATTCCCAAAGGTGATGATGGGGGTGGTTATCTGCCAGGTTGGTTGAATCAAGTTTTTTTTACGTTCAAGCCTCAAGCCGACAAGGACTTCTTGGAATTGCCCAACAGTTTTTTTGGTCTAGACCCTAGCAACTGGTCAATTGCATATCCAGAATTGTCAAAAAAATCTGCCAAAAACGCCTTTGTTACGCGGTTTAAAAAATTGCATAAAAACGCAGGCGGTGATTTTGGCACACTCGTTGATAACCTACGAGAGACGTTTTATAGTTTTAAACTAGATTCACGCGTTATTTTACAAGAAGAATAAAAAATAATTTTATGGCTGCAAATAAAGAAAGAATTCCTGTACTGGCAGATAATGATAGCTTGAGTAAGGGTATACCGAAGTCTGATGATTCATGGCATTCATTTACCCAAGTAAATAATTATGTCAACTCAATTAAGCTGGCGGGTCTAAATATGGACGAGGGTTCGGATGTGTATAGCATTTTAACTGCTGTACCCTCCCCTTGGGTTAGAGCTTATATGATGAAAAATGCTATTTCTTACCGTTTTATCACCCAATTTGATAAATCTCCAAAGGGTGAAATGAAGGGCATGGACAACTTATATAGCGCCCTTCAGGATGAGTATAAAGGTGCGATTGCATGTCTTGCTTTGTACAATAGCAGAATTGGAGTTGACCGAGTTGATCTGAAATATTCAGATGATCTTAATTTCAATGAGCTCTCGACAGTTGATGTCTTAAAGCAAACTTCGAATATTTATGAGTTATCTGGTGCCTTTGGCAATATGCTTTTTGAGCAGGCTAAGTTCTCAATGCCAACTCAAAATGCCGATGAGAGGAAAAATACATCTGTCACCTTTCCATACGTGTTGCTGTTGACATTGGATAATGTTGTAATAGCCGGTTCTAGTCCACTTACTTTACTTTATCCTGCTGCCAGCTATGACTTAAAGGACTCTAAAATCCCCTTTTACGTAAGGGGTCGTTTCAAAAACCCATCTGACTACCTTGAAAAAAAGGAGCTTGAAAGAGTTTTTCATTATGTTGGGTACTTGAGAAAGCAAGTAAATGTTTTTGAAAAGCAGTTTAAGGACGCAGAATTCAATATAATTACCGTTCACTCCTTTTTGCGTGACTTTCAGAATGAGGTTAAGGATAAACTTGTCGAATTAGATCCCAAATTCAATGATAAGGTCTCAGGGGTCTTAGATTCATGTGATAAATTCACTGCCCACAAGCCATTTGATACTTTATTCAATGTTGATGTCAAAATTTACAAAACTGCTGACGGACGCTACCTGACTGAGAATGCCACAGGGGACTTAAAGGAATTCAATCCTGACAAACTTCTATTGTCAGTAGAGACTTCTCAGATTCTTATGGTTGACTCTAGTGATATTTCTAGCGGTCTGGTTTCTTTGCTTACTGCGAAAGGTGATGATGGTAAGCAATACCATTTTACTTTGCCATTGAGTTCGATTGGAGTGAGTGAATTTCAAAATCAAATTGAGGATATATTGGGAAAAGGTGAGCGAGGTCTTGATTATGATAAGATATTATCAGGGTATTACATTACCGACGATTCGCAGTTAGAGGTGACATTAAAACTTGAAATTTCGGGATTTGATACTTTCTTCTCTAAGCGTTATAACGTGTCTAATGCTTCTGCACCTATCAATACATCTATTATCTTATGGCCTAACTTTTATGCAAAAAATTGGTCCGAGTATTATATGTATTCAGAGATACCTCATTCTGGTAAGGGTATTAAATCAATTCCATTGATATCCGATCAGGATAATATGGAAAAATTACGATTTGTTGACGAAAACAATCTTTACTACTTCAGTGATAAAAAAGATAAAGATTCTCCCGCTTCGTGTATTGTAGAACACAACGTTGAAAAGGTTAAGGAAAAGATGGTTAAATACGAGATATTCAAGTCAAATGTCCCATTCCTAGGGGTAGAGTTTAGAAGGAGCAGTGAACACTATGAAGATTATCGTTGTGGATATATTTTGCTTTCAAATAAATCTGGGTCAAAGCAAAGCTTGAGAAACTTGACGCACGAAAGGCAAGAACTAGAACCAGTTACAGTTTCTATGGATTTTGGCTCTACGAATACTTCTATTTCGATTGTTGATAAATCAAGTGTTGTTAGCAATTTAGCGGTTAAGTCAAGAAGAACATTTTTATTAGGGGAGGAAAAAAATGATCCGGCTAGCTCTGCAGGTGTAAATGAGATATTTTTCTTCCAAAACGACGAACAGGCCAAGGCGCTCCGATCTGCACTGGTATTACATAATACCCTTCGGTTATCAGATTATGAACTACAACTTCCACAGGCAGTGTCAGGTGGAATCCCCCTTCAGGAGGTAAATATCCCTATTAAAAGTGGCGATAAAGCAGTGTTAAATATTCAGGTTGAAGATGAAGAGTCCAAGATCATTTATGATTTAAAGTGGAAGAGAGAGGACCGTTATTTAGTTCATAAAAAGGCTTTTTTGAAGAACGTGTGGCTTTGTGTTTGTGCTGAGCTTTTTGAGCAGGGAAAGCGTCCCGGGCAGTTGATTTGGTCCTACCCCCATGCAATGCCAAAAGATCTTAGAAGGACCTATGAGGGTATATATGAGGAGGTGGTCAAAAATGTGTTTCCAATCAAGGGGTCAAAAACAAAAACAGCGAAGATATCCGGCGAGACACACGAGTACACAACAGCGCTTAGCGAAAGTGAAGCTGTTTGTAATTATGCGCTATCTATGGGTGGTATTGGTCTTCCTGTTGGTTCCGTGTTCTTGGGTATTGACATTGGGGGTGTGACCTCTGATATTTTATTGCTTGCCAATGATCCTGGCGATATGCGAGCCATGCTTCTAAAACAATCATCTGTAAAGATTGCAGGTGATCGTATCGCCAAAGCTATTGGGGCATCTAGCAGTATTCAAAAATGTATAAATCACTTTTTACGGCGTGAGGGCTTGAATATTTTAGGGATGGATAAGATGAATAACACTACAGCTTCTTACTATACAAATTTACTTTTCGAAAATTTGCAAGCTGTACCTGATATGGAACGAGCATTTTACTCCGAGCTTTGGGATCCAGAAAATGAGGAGCTCTCTAGAGATCATACTCGAGGGCTAATTGCTATCGCATCATATATCTGTGGTTTACTGTTGTTTCACTCTGGTCAATTGACTGCAAGTATAATTAAGGAGGATGTAGAGTCTGGAAATCCTAAATTAGGGTTAGAGAAGGGGCTAAATCTTCATATTTCAACGTTCGGAAAAGGGGGTAAATTGTTCGATTGGCTACCAGTGGCTTTAGGTGAGATTGGCTACCAGTGGCTTTAGGTGAAGAGACGGCTAATAATTTTTATCGTAGATGCTTTTCAAAAGGGCTAGAGATTTATGATTTTCCAGGTGTCAAGAAAGGAGAGGTATTGAAGCACTTGAATTATTATGTTAAGAGGGAGAATCTAAAAATGGAAGTTTCTTTGGGTCTTGCCTCTCCTCGCGGAATTGTTAGAAAATCACCTAATGCCGATGTGGAAATTTTGGGTGAATTCGGTTATGTGTATGACAATGATTCCAAATCTGATAATATGAATTGGGATACTAAGATGGAAAATAAGTTTATTTTTGAGTTGGGCGAAAAGCTTCATTTTCCCTCTGTTAGTCCAACTGCTCAAAACATAACAGGTTTGCCTCGTTTTGACATCTTCTTAAATGAGTATATAGGTCTTGTACGTGAGTGGGACTTATTCGATTATTATAAATTAAACAACAGGGCTAATAAGTTTGTTGAGATTTATCTTGAAAATTATGTCAAATCAGACGAGGATTGGATTGCGAATAATATGTTGCGATTACGAACACAAAATGAGTCTGAGTTTAGATTTTCGAGCTCACCGTTTCTATTTCAAGGAATGTGCTTTTTGGATGAAGTTTTGATGAATGTCATATACAGCGAGACCGCCTCGTAGTAGCTGGCATATTGATTTTAAATAGGGGTGCAATATTTGCACCCCTATTTTTTTAGGCGAATAAATAAATACTTGCAACAAACATTACGGGAAAGAGGAACCTAGAGGCAATGTCAATTCGCTCGGCGAGTCTCATTTTCTTCTCATCACCACTCTTGTCTAAATAAAAGGTGTATAGCGATTCGGCCATTGAAATTGCAATTAAGAAATAGCAACTATAGAACACTTTATCGACATATATTATATATCCTATTTCTGGTAGGTCAGAGTTTACAGAAAGCTGAAATGCAATAGCGCTCAATAAGGATGTAACAGTAAGGCCGGCGGCAATATCAATTTTATCAGCTGGTATGAAGAATACAAAGTATACTAGAAAAAGAATAATTGCTAGTGGTATAATTAATTTAGTAATAAATGGAATAAATGATCTGCTAATAAAAATACCAACGCTAACACGACTATATGAGGATTGATTTGGGAAATCAGGATCTCCAAAATTTGAGTTATATAGCCCGCTTAAAGTAGTCAATTCTGACTTTGCGATATTAAAATTTGTAGATTTTGCTCTAAGCAAGTCATCTGATAGGCCAAAATATTTTTTTTCTGCTCCTGAGCTAATGAAAGAGGCGGTGTCTATTACAAAAATTAATTGAGATGCGGGTATAAGAGTATTTTCGATTGAAATATTGAGCGATTGTGTATCAAAAGGGTAAGATGTATAGTCTGGATTGAAATAAAAATCTCCTTGGTGATATCCATTATAATAGTATTCATCTTTCCCAATTACTTTATTTTCTTGAATTTCGCTTATACCACTCCCATTTTCTGATTGACATGCGTTTACATACTCAATATTAATGATATCGTCATTTCTCCAGCCTGATGTTGTGCTATCGTTTTTGAATTTTATCCACCAGTAAAATTCTGCATAAAAAGTGCCCTCTTTAAAATTTGGTACTACTTTCTTTATGAACAGTCCATAAGTTACTTTGACTACTTCTTTTTTTTCTTGGCTATGTGCTATCATAGGTTTTAAATACACAAAGCAAATCAATAAAATAATTATTTTTTTCATACGACATGTTTATTTAGGTGATTGTGACACTTTATTTAGAATTTGGTCTAGTTTCCTATTTATATAATCTCTCTCTATCAACACATCTTTTTCAAATGAATGTAATTCTTCTTGAATTTGATCTTCTTTCTTCTTAATTAAGTCCATATCATATTTTATCCTTTCTTGTATTTGGGATGTCATTACAGCAAGAAATACATTGAGGGTAATTAATACAGAAAAAATGAAAAAGGAAATTATGTATGCATCTGTAACAAAACTTGGAATATTTTCAAATGCTCGCATTTCTTTGATAGGATCAGACCATCCATTCGTCATTATCATAAACAGGCTTATCATTGCATTATAAACACTGCTAAAGTCAATACTATTAAATTTATTAAATTCATACATATACATTCCTATTAGCGCATAGGTGTACAATATTATATTGATGAGTATTAAAAAAGTGAATATGATTGGTATAGCTGATATAATTTTTTTTTCAATATTTCTTAATGTATTATTAAGTTCAAATAATCGTAGAATGCGAAAGACTCTAAATAGCCTACAAAGTAGGATTAATTGAGGATGATCTACAATATGTTTTAAAAATGAAATGTAGGTTAGAAGAACGAGTATAAAATCAAAAATTAGCCAACTCCATTCTTCTATACTTTCATTCTTACGGGTTACTACTGTTTGTTTGCCTATTAATAGACGTAGATGATTTAATAATGAAATTTTAAAATCTTTGTAGCTGGTTTGCCTGTATTTAATTCGAAGAATAAGTTCTAGAGTAAAATATGCTACAAACAAAGAATCAAGTGCAAGGAAAATTGGCTGCAATTTGGTGTGGCTTGCCAAATTAGCCTCAAACCCAAGGCATACTGCACTTAGTATAATAAATATTGAACTAGTAGTATTAAGTATCTTTAATCTCATATGTGTTGTAGACGCATAATTATATATTTGATAAAAATATCCTAAAATTGTATAACTAAGGTATAAATCCCAAATTAATTTATCTCTATTAACATCAGAAAATCAATGAGATATAATAAAACGCATGACAAGTCCGCTATTAATGTTCAATCGGTAGATTTACCCATAAAACTCCTAGTCTTTTTGCTCTACTTCTGTTATTCCGCCGGTCTTTATTCACAGAAAAAAATTCAGTTCAATGAGTTAGGGATGTCACCAATTCGTATGTCACACCATATTAACACATCGGCCAATGAGTATCTTCCGATCCCTACGTATGATGGCAGCGGTTTAATCTTTTCTGGTATGGATCGAACTGGATTTTTTGATTTTAAACTGGATTTTACAAAGCAGAAGAGTGCTGGTGGCGAAGATATTTTCATAAGTCGTTTTAGAAATGGGGTATATGAAGATGCCCGACCAATAACTTTTTTAAATACGGATGCACATGAAGTTGCAACACATGCTTTCAAAGATGGTTCTTTATTAGTTGTTGGTAATTACATTGAGAATCTTGGGCCTATGAGTGAAAATGCCATGGAAGGGGCTCAAACGACTGATATTTTTAAGGCTGTCAAATCTTCCATTGGGTATCAGATTTATCATTTTCCAGAGCCGCTGAATTCGATTTTTAGTGAATTCGATGCTGTTAGTAACGAGTCAGAGGCTTACCTGATTTTTGCTTCTGACCGTCCTGGTCATATTGGCGCTTATCACAAAAAAGGCTGGTTATGGAATAGTAATTTCTGGGGCAACACAGATATTTATGTTTCACTACGAAGCGGATATGATTGGTCAATCCCAATCAATCTCGGCCCTATAGTTAATACTCCATTTGCTGAACGTAGTCCATGGTTATCTCCAGATGGGAAGAAATTATATATTAGTTCAAATGGCCATAAGAAAGGGAAAAATGACATGGACGTTTACTATTTTACAAGAACTAATCTGCAAAATTGGACAGATTGGCAAGGGCCTTACCCTTTACTTTACGTAAACTCAAATTTTGATGAATGGGGGTATAAGATTTCAAATACCTCCTATCAATTTTTTTCGCGTGCTAAAAAATTAAATTTTAGTCCTACCCATCGTGGGGAAGATGCAGGATTTAGAGAGACAAATTTTAGATCAAATTATTTAGTAAAAGGCGCACAGTCTGCATCATTCACAAAAGGAGAGAAGGCAGATATATTTATGATTCCCCCTTCTAATTCACCATTAGTGATTCTTCCTGATGTTTTCTTTGATTTCAATTCTTTTTACCTAAAAAAAAATATGACACAAGTTATTTTCAATCTTGCAGATCTATGTATGCAAAATCCAGAAAAGACGATTTCTATTTATGGTTATACTGATAAAGTTGGGTCTTTGACATATAATAATGGGCTTTCTTTGAAGCGCGCAAACTCGATAGGGGATTTGCTCAAAGAAAAAGGGGTTCAGAATAAAATTGAGATTGAAGGTAAAGGCGTATCAAGTGAGTATCTTCGAGGGGAAAAAATTGATTCTAAACTGATGCGACGTGTAGAAATTTATCTCAATTGATTTCAATTTTGCACTCTTGCCAAAATAAATTTAATGCCTAATCTTACTAAATCGGGTATTTTACTTAGTCTCATCAAAAGAGAGCTTTTAATTCAATCGACTAAAAGGCAAATCGGCAATGATTTGGATATTCGACGAAAAATAATTGCTCGCCGAACATTTTTAGAAGATGTTACAAAGTTATCATTTGGAGCGTTAAGTGGAGCCTCATTGTTTTCATCTTGTAATTTTGGGAGTAGTAATGAAGAGTTTTCTATAGTGGGGATTTTAGGTGGGGGTATCGCTGGTCTTAGTGCTGGAATTGAATTCTCTGATCAAAAAATTGATTTTAAAGTCTTCGAGGCATCGAATCAGCCCGGCGGTCGAATTTTAACTCTTTTTGATGTTTTAGGTGAGGGTATAAATACTGAATTGGGTGGCGAGTTTATTGACTCTAATCACAGTGACATGTTTCGCCTAGCAAAAAAATTTAACTTACCTCTGATTGACATACATAAAAAAATTAATGACTTAAAGCTAACAAGAGATTCTTTTTATTTTGAGCAGCAGTACTTTAGTGAATCAAGTGTAATTGAGGAATTTAGTCGCTTTTCTAGTTCTATTTTCGAGGATATTGTTGAATTAAATGAAGGCAATGAAATTGTTACGAAAAGGTTTGATCTCATTAGCATTACGGATTATTTGAAGAGTAAAGGAATATCTGGTTGGTTTTTCAATCTTTTAAGCGCTGCCTTCACAGCTGAATTTGGTTTGGAGGCTTCCCTTCAAAGTTCATTGAATTTTTTAACGATGATTGATGCAACACCCACTAATCAACTTCGTTTATATGGAGATAGCGATGAGAGGTATACGTTTAAAGATGGGAATCAAGTACTAATTCAAAGGATGGCAAATTCAATTGCTAAGAATGTCTACTATGGACATCTTTGTCAAAGTATTGTATACCAGGATGGGCGTTACCATTTGATATTCAATAATGGTAAGAAGGCTAGTTGTATATATTTACTAGTAACCTTACCTTTCACGGCACTTCGAAGAATAAGTATTAATGTGGATATGCCAGCTGCTAAGCGAAGGATAATCGATGAATTAAATTATGGAACGAATAGCAAGATTTCTTTTGCTACGCGCAATGCACCCTGGCGGGATATGCGACTCTCGGGCTACTTATTTAGTGATTATATCCAAAATGGGTGGGATAGCAGTATTGCAGCTGCTAATGCGGGTAATGCGGCATATACTATCTTTCAGGGAGGTAATTTAGGTATGCAATTGAATGTTGATCAGTCTAGTAGATATCTTGATGAGTTGAATGATGCCTTTCCCGGTTTTATTGAAAGCCATAATCAAAAAAAAGTAGTATTTAATTGGACAAAATCTTCACTTACGCGGGGAAGCTATGCGGTATATCGAGTTGGTGATTGGATAGAGTTTGCTGGCTTGGAATTTGCTCCTGTAGGTAATATGCACTTCGCTGGAGAGCATTGTAGTACTGACTTTAAGGGCTACATGAATGGTGGTGCAGAGACAGGACGGTTGGCCGCAGAGTCGATTCTTGCTAGATTAAAATCTGCTTAAATTGTTCTAAATGCAATTGAAGATAGAGGTAGTTTAATTAAGCTTTTCAAGTCTAACTACAAAGTTGAAGTCGCTAAGTTGTGCACTTTTGCCAGTCTTATCTACATCTACGAGGCGCCATCCACTTTGGTATAATTTTTTCAAAGATGTTTCACTCGATTCTACAATATTATTTGTTCGTGGGTTGATAAGGTAAACCGAAGAATCCTCATTTACTAGTGAATGAGAGAAGTAAAGTCTATACGTGGAATTTTCCAATTCTGTTAGTAGTTGTTGCTCAGCTTCTTTTCTTTTTCTTTCCTGTACTTTTCGTTTTTCTTTCTCAATCTCAGCTTGCCTTTCTTGTTCCTCCTTAATTTTTCTATTATTTTCTTCCTGCTCAGCAATCTGCTCTGGCGTGAGCTTCTTTTTTTTAATAAAAAGTACGTAGGCAATGTAAAACACAATGCCGTATATGATCATTTTTACCATATAATTATTTTTCAAATATGAGCAGGAAATTAAAACTTTCTAA
>Ga0194129_10006811_pt1 | contig 13852 bp, 15 predicted proteins | sample TA2KigCa35mmetaG_FD_150862 | JGI IMG/M metagenome (GOLD analysis project Ga0194129, IMG submission 150862) | Freshwater microbial communities from Lake Tanganyika, Tanzania - TA2015038 Kigoma Deep Cast 35m | ecosystem: Environmental > Aquatic > Freshwater > Lake | place: Tanzania: Lake... | reverse complement strand
TTTTATCTATAATTTCTTTATTGAAAAATTCTGTTCCACCATCATATCTAATATTAAGATCGTTAAATTTATATTGTAATGTTTCTTCAATTATAGATACTAAATTATATGGAACTTGGAAAACAGGATAAAAATATCCTCTTCTAATTTCACCAGTAGCATATTGACTATCTCTTTCTGGTATATTATGAGTTTTTCCTAATTTACAGGCTTTCTCTGTATCATATGAATGATGATTTCTTATGTATATATAACTATATTCTTGTTTCATATTTATTATGGTATATTATTTAATAAATCTAAATCAATTTTTATACACATATAAATAGTAAAAAATATAATAATCTATAAAATGGAGATTCCAAATATAGAACTAATTTTAGAAAATAAATCTAATACTACTTTTCCACTTCTTTATGATTATGTAAATAAAAATCTTGATACTAATAATGATATAAGTTTTACAGAAAATGACAAGATAAATTTTGTTAAAAAACTTGAACCAAATGAAAACAATTATTACAAAATTATAAGAAATATTGATTTGATTCATAGTATTGAAATTACTGGAAATCTAAATGGACCTAATTATTTATCAACTAATCATAGTGCTAGATTAAATGATATTTATCAAATGATAAAATCTATAGACTTTGAAATAGGAGAACAACTAATAACAAGAATTTATTTACAGAATAATATCTGCAAGATTATTACTAATAATTATTTTTTTACAATTCACATAAATCTAAAAGATTTATTTTACAATTATGATTTTTTGCCATTAGTGCCATTAGTTTATCATGAAATTGTGTTTAAGATAAATTCTTCTTATACAAATTATGATGTATATTTAGGAGGTTCTATAATTTCATCTCCAATAAGAAGTAGTTTAATTGGAACTAGATTTGAACTTTTATACAAAGATTTTATTAGATATGATGGAGTTATAAATGGTAATAGATTATATTTTAATTATTTGGATGGTGAAGTAATAAGTTCGTATAATTTTATAAGTTCAATTTATTTCAAATTTTATAATAATGTTAGAGACAATGTGAGATATATTTCAATAAATACAATACAAAATAATATTACAGTAATACCTTATAGTAAGATTAATTTTATCAATGATTATGAATTTATAATAGATGATTTTCATTATAAAACATTTTTATACAGAGATATAGTTATTGAATTTGGTATGTATTTTGATAATTCAAATTATACAATTATTACTACTAATTATAATCAACTAAATATATTTAATGGTAGAACACAAAAAGTTTATGATGGTTTAGGTAGAACGATATATAACTACGATAGTGCAGATGAATTTGAAGAAATAGATGTAAATTTGTATAATGAAAAGGTTGTAGAAAAAAATGATACTGTATGTGCCATAACACATGAAGAATTTACAGAAAATGATATAAGAGTAATATGTGGTTATTGTTATTCAAGTTTTATGAAAAATGCTATTAGAAATTGGTTTCGTTCAAAACATATAAAAATCTGTCCTTATTGTAGAACAGAAACTAATAAGTGGTATAAAAAAACATAATTATAAAAAAATTTCTTAAGTAATTTTATAATGAGAAATGGCTATATTATATTAATTTGCATAATAGTAATAATAATTATTATTATTTACAAAACAAAAAAATATGAAGATAAAACTTGTATTATAAAAAAGGTATTTTTTTTTAAGAATGTATTACCACAAGATGAGTATAATAATATATTAGAAGAATGTAAAATCTTGCAACCAAATCTTGTAGAACAAAATTCAAATTTTGTTAGCAGAAAAACTATCGTTGTTGATAAAAGTTCTTATATAAATAGTATTTTTTATGGTGATAAATTTCTTAATTATCTTTATAAAATATTAGGTTTTAGAGTTAAACCTTCAGTGAATCTACCTATAGAATTTAGAATTTATGAAAATGGTGGAAAAATGAATTGGCACAGAGATTATGTAGATAATGTTGTTAGAAATTGTCCTCAAATTGAAATTGTTTTTACATTAGAAAATACTTCAGATTCTAAAACTGTATGGATTGATGATGATACAAATAAAAAACATGAAATTATTACTGAAAAAAATTCAATAATAATAACCCAAGGAAATGGAGCATTTCATATGGTCACTACTGTTACTAATGGATTTAGAAGTATTATTAAAATTGCATATGATATTTTATAAATATTTTTAATAATTCATTTCTTTAAAAAAGTTTAACTAGATCTAAAAGTTGTCTGCATAGTAGGTAAAGTTGGTCTTGGATACATTGTTGTTGTATTTACTACACTTTTATCACTAAACACACCAATTTTAAGTCCAGCCCAAATTCCAATAAGAATACCCGAAACAATAACACCTATAATTAAACCTAATAAAACTATCATCCAATTAAATGGTCTTGATGTAGTTCCTTGAACTGTGCTTGATAGGTTTGTTGATGTTGGTGAAGATTCTGGGGATAATAAGGGTTCTGATAAGGGTTCTGATGCCATTAAATATATATATATATATAATATTATAAAAAAATTATATAATCTATATTAATAATTTTTCTAAAAAAAATATTATCTATAATAAATCTTACTTTTTTATTTTATCAATTAATATTTAATATTTTATCCTCTATTAGGTCTATGAGGTAAAGAGGAATGATGAAGAACAATACGTACATCTCCATTTTCATCTTTCTTATATCCCCAACTTTTATCTACTGTTGTTTTTCTTCCATACTTATCAGTTAAAGTTACATTACCCATCCACATACCAACATCACCATCTACAAATTCAGCTACAGTTTGAATATCTGCTTCACGCCAATTTTTTAAAGCAAAACCTTCATCAGGAAAATTAGAATTTTGTCCTACAAAATATGCAAGAGCTCCTTCACGTGTAGGACGAAAAGTATGAACACCACTTGTTAAGGTTGGTTTAAAAAGTACAGGACCTAGATTATAGCCATATGCCGCATCTAAAACTTGATTAGCAACTTGTGTTGCTGCTTTTAAGCCATATTCGTCATTTACAGTAGAAATTTTAACTAAGGCATCGCCCCAGGCTTTTCTTGCGTTTGCTAAATCTTGTTTAGTCATTCTATTTTGTTTATTAACAGGATTATTATTATACATCATTTTAAGAGTTCTTAGTTCTTTTTCTAAACTCATAATTTGAGATACAAGTTGTTGATTATTTGCATTCGTTCTACTCATTTGGGCTAAAATTCTTTCCATTTGAGAATTTTGATTTAGAAGATTTCGATTTTGAAGTTGCATCGCAAAATTTTCATTTTGAAGTTGCATCGCAAAATTTTCTGCATTTGATTGTCCATTACCCATAAGATATATATATATATTATATATATAAAAAAATATTCTATAATAAAAAAATATTTTATCAATTAATATTTAATATTTTATCCTGCATCAGGTAAAGAAAAATGATGAAGAACAATACGTACTCCATTTTCATATATCCTTTTTTCAGTGAAAAAGGTGTAATATTTTTAGACCATTAGTTGAGTGCTTAGTGTATCTATAATTGTTATAGTTATGCGTCAATATATATAAAATTATTAATCTATATTAAAATTTTTAAATTCATTAAACATAGAGTTATAAGAAACAAAAACATCATCTTTATTTGTAATAATATTAATGTATAGCATACTTCGTGGTCTTTTATTTATAATTTTAAGACTTTTAAGATAAGGAACTGATATATTACTAAGAGGTATTAATGTTAAAACAACATCAAAATCTCTTTTATCATTTTTTTTATCATTAGAAAAATCGTTTAAATAATAGGATATAAAACTTCTAAGTTGTAATATATTTTCAGATTGTTTAATTAAAAAGTAATTAATTTTAATATTTCTAATAAATTTATTAATGAAATTATCATAGGTATCGTGTTTCATAGTAAAAATTATCGGTATTAAATTATTAACTGTATTACCAGATAAATCATTTGAAACTACTATTAAAAAATTATTAATTTTAGTATTTCGTGTGATTTTAAAAGCAATATCAGCAAGTATTAAATGAGTTAATGAATATTTATGTTTATAAATTTCTTTTTTATTTTGATAATCAATCATTTTATGTTTTCTACTAATAATTAAAGCATCTTTTAATGGTGTATAATTAAAATATTTTTTGATAGAATATAAATATAAAAAATAAAATATTCCAATAATATCACTAATAACCGGTATAAAAAATACTTTTGGAATTTTTTTATTTCTTATATGATTTGGTAATTCTAATATATCATCTAATAAATAGGTTGCTTTTATACCATCAAAATATCCATGATGAATATATAATCTTAATCTATTATCATTAACTACTTTTTTTAATATTATTTTATCATGTAAATGTTTATTATTTTTTAATTTTTTTATAATTAAATTTCTTTTTTTAGAATCACTAATATCAATTTCAACCAATAAATAATCTTCTAATTCTTTTGTTGAATCCATAAACTTGAATGTTTCAAAATTAATATCATTTGCTTTTAAAAAATAGTAAAATATATTTAAAATGTAAAATAATATTAATGTCTTCATTTTCTTTTATATATTATTACATAAAATAATTTTATAGAGAGATAAAGAAAATTTTTTTTATTAATTACTTTTTTATATTTTAATTTTATTATTATGTATTTATAAAAAATAATATATATTATATTTATATATATATATGCAATTTAATTACAATTTTGTTAAAACAGAAGAAGAATCTACACCTGATTATAGACATTATGGATTATTACCCGATAATATTATAGATGACGAATCATCCTATCTCAAAAAAATAGAAGAATTAGAGAATGAAATAAAATTTTTAAAAAATAATAATAAAATAACTGAAGACTTGTGCGATAATTTAAGAAATAGTATGAAAACTATTTTACAAAATGCAGTAATTTTAGAAAATGAATTAAATGATACTAAAAATAAATTGTCAATAAAAGAAAATGAAATAAAAAATTTACTAAGAAGTAGTTGGAGATTTAGATAAATAAATAAAAATAAATAAAAAATATCATTTTTATTTATTTTTTCTTTGTATATGTTGTTTTTGAAGTATATAGTTAGATAATTTATCTTTAGTGTACATATTACAAATTAAATTATTAATTTTTATAATTATTTTAGGTAAATTTAATCTTGTTATATCAAGATACAAAACTATTCTTCTTGATTCAGAATTATTAACTACATAATGATTATACATATCATCAAAAAGAACACCGTCGCCTGTTTTCCAAGTATATTTTTGTTCGCCACAAATTATATATGGTTTATTCGGATCGTTATCATTTGTTTCGATACAAATTTGATATCTTAAAAATCCTTTAAAATAACCAATATGCTGAGGTATTGAGATTTTTGGATCTAAAATTGAAATTCCTGCATTAAAAATAAGTTTATCTTCTAAAGCATTTTTAAGTGTTGGATAATTATCTAAAAATTCATATAAATTTCCACTTTGTTTTAAAAATTGAAATCTCCAAGTATGTTTGCCGCCATTTTTTTCTTCAACTGCATTTCTAAACATATTTGATAATTCTTTTAAGCTTTTAATATCATAATTATCTACAATATCAAGAACTTCAGAACGTATTTTTTTAAAATTATCTACATCTTCAAATAATTTATGTCCTTCAAAATATTTTTTATCAATATTCATTGGAGGATTGTCTGTTATAGATTCTAAAAATAGGTTCCATATACCTAAATTTAATAATATATTATATTTTAATACATTCATAGCTATAAATATTAAACCTAATTTATATAATAGAAATAATTCATCATCAACTATAACACGATATATAAATGTAAAAAGTAAATAATAATATAGTAAATATAAAATATTAAAAATCTTTGTTTTAGCATTAAATCTAGTTAAAAAAATTGCAATAGGAATAGTAGGTGCAAACATAGCACATAGTGGTTGTAATACTACACTAAAAGTGCTTAAAAATAATAACCACTCTGTAGTAGTTAAAACGAATGAATTCATAATTATATATTAAATTTATATTTTAAATTTTATCTCTTATTAATAATTTTTTTTATTTATTATAATATAATGATTACAGAAAATAATAATACAACCTATTATCAAACAACTAACGATATCTTAGCGTGGCAAGGTATTTGTCCTACTAATATTGAAGATATATTTATAATAGCAGGCACGCTTAATACAAATTTTGGAGCAGTATATAGAGGTACAATTGATATACCAGATTCAAATAATATACAAAAAATAAATTATCCAAATTCAACTTCTACGCAAGTATATGGACCAGATTACGTATCAACATGTGATAATAATTTTATAACATTAGTTGGAAGTTTTCAAACTGAAACTCCAGGATTTAATGAACCTTGTTTTGGTTTTGGATATAAAGGAATTTATGGTGATTTTTATAATGTTGATAATTATTTTATAATAGAACCACCAATACCTTTCAAATTTACAGTTGTTCATTCAACAAGGGGTGGTTTAGCTGTTTATATATCAAGTGATGCATCTCAACTTAATATTATTCTAGGTAAATCGTATCTTTATGATGTTGATAAGAAATTAACAATATGTGAAATAGTATATCCTAATTCTTTATATACTACAACGTATGGAATATGGTATAATGGTAAAAAAGATTGTTATGATTGTTATACAATTTCTGGTGGTTTTTCAAAAGTTCAACTTACAACAGAAACTGAAAATATTTTTGATACACATACATTTGTTGTTGATCTTTTTTATAATAAATTAACAGGAGAAACATTATTTAAAAATTGGACAGAAATACAAATTTTACCAATAAGTTTATATAATCACGCACAAGGTATTACAGGTTTAGATAATGGAAATTATATTTTACCTATTGCTAATTTTATTTTTGATACTAATATTCGTAATTTAACTCAATTTAGTGGAGGAAAAGTAGAAATTAAAAGATGTGAAAATACTTTTGTAACAGTAAAATATGAACCTATTCATTATCCAAATAGTGATCTTACAATAGTAACTTCTGCTGCTAAAAATTCAGTAGTTGGAGTATTTGTAAATACAAATGAAGAATCTTTACCATTTCAAGCAATAACGCTAAAATAATTTTATTTATAAAAAAATTTCTATTATAGCTCTATCATTACCAGAATATTCTGGAAAAACATGAAAAAGTCTAAAATTTGGTTTAACTGTTAATATTTCACATTTTCTATCAATAAATTTTTGTATTTCTATTGTGCAATCTCATCTAATTCTAATTCAATTGCTATATCAACCTTATTACCACTTCCACCAATTGCATTAACATTTTTTCTAGGTATTATTTCTTCACCTAATCCACTAAAATCTAAATATTCAAATATAGGTCCTCTTTTACCTCTTCCTGTTATAATAAAAATATTATAATTATGACATTGATAATCAAAAATTTTATTTTGTATTTCTATAAATCTATGTTCTAATAAAAGACAATTAGGTTTTCGTGAATCTCTACCATTATCCGGACCTACATTCCTGTGTATAACACCATCAAAATCAAAACCAATATTTTTTATTATACCACCTTTCATATTATTATATTTATTTTTGTATTTTATATATTTATAAAAATATTTAGAATTATCAATTATAATTATTATATCTATAAAATTTATTATCCTAAAATATTATTATTTTTATTTTCTTCTTCATAATTATCATTTTCTTCTTCATAATTATCATTTTTTTCTTCATAATTATCATTTTCTTCTTGATAATTATCATTTTCTTCTTCATAATTATCATTTTCTTCTTGATAATTATCATTTTGATCTAAAAAATAAGGATTATAAGTTTCATTATAATTATGAACATCAAAAATATCACAAAATAAACCGATATATTGATTATCAATCATCAATAATAATTGTTCTGTTGAATAATATAAAGCATTAGAATTAAAAAAATATTCTTCTAATATTAAGTTTAATTCAGTATCAATATGATAAGTTATATTTCCAATTAAAATATATTTTCCATCCTCTTCTTGATCTTGTTGTATCAAAAAATGAGCATTTTTATAACCTAATTCAATATCTTGATGAATAATTGGAATATATAATATTATAAGCTTTTTATTTTCTTCTAAAAATTTATAAATTATATCAAGTTTGCTTAATGATATTGTAGAGAAAAATTTAATTAATTTACATATATCTTCTTTTGTTGTAAATTCATTTGATAATACTCTAAAATTTTTGTATAAATCTATATTGTAATCACAATTAAGTCTATTAAATCTATAAGTATAGCTCATTTGGTTTAGATATATAATAATAAATATATAATAATCAATTTTTTTATTTATTAAATATATAATGAATAATCAAAATCGTAATGAAGAATATTATAAAAAAAAATATTTTAAATATAAGGCTAAATATTTAAAATTACAAAAAGGTGGTATATATATCAAAAGTAAAAATCTTATAAATCCAAATAGTACGTTAGAAGTAGGTAAAATTAAATATTGTGATGTATTTTATGATAGAATAATAAACTTACGCAAATGGAATAAAATAATGGTAAAAGCTTATACAAATCTAGGATTAAGAAGTATGCCTAATAAAATAAATTTATTAGCATTTGATAATAATTCTAATATTTTAATATCAAGTCATCAAGGAACAAATTTAAGTATATTAAAACAAGATGGAACCATAGAAATTGCAGAAATATATTATGAACAAGGAGCACAAGGAAAAAAATTTATAGATGCAGCTTTTTATGATACTTATTTAATTATAATCTATGGTAATGAAATTTATATTTTTATTAAAGTAAGAAATTTATATAGGTATGATAATAAAATTGATGGTATAAATGAAAAAAAATTTAATAATTTAAAGGCCATTGCTATAAGAGTTAAAGAAAAACCTGAAATTTGTGTAACAGATAAAGATGGAATTCATATTTTTGATTGTAAAGATAAAAAGTTTCTGCAAACGATTAAATGTGAAAATAATAATTTTAATAGTATTGCTATAGATTCTAAAAATAATATTGTTGTATGCGATGAATTTAATAATAGCATACAAATTTTTAAGCCAGATAATTTAATGCAAAAAACGATAAAAAAAATTTTACCTGAAGGAACAAATTTAATACCAGAAGGAACAAATTTAATAACAAATTTAATAACAACATTTAGAGATGAATTAATAAATAGACCATATAGAATTATATTTGATAAAGATGAAAATTTGTTGATAGGTAGCAAAGAAAAAAATTATATTACAATTTTAAATTATAAGCATGAATCTCAAAAAAAAATAAATTTATCTGTAAAATACTGTATAAGAACAGAACTAGAAAAACCAATCAGTTTTTTAATTGATTCTTCAGGAATAATTTTTTTTACTAGTGAAGAAGATAATAGTATTTTTAAGGAGGACGTTTGTGCTAATATATTTGAATTAGGTGAAGGTGAAATATCATGGCATTCAGAAAATATACCTGAATCAAAAAAAAAATAATATAATATATATATAAAAGTGTAAATTGTAAAAAGTATTTTTAGAGGTATTACGACATATAAAAAAATATAATTAAACTTATTATTATAATAATAATAGATATTATCATTATAGTGAAATAATTGTTGGAATTAAAAATTATACAGATATCCAAATTTAATAAATCTTTTTGACAATTTTTATAAGTAATAATATTATATTAAGAAAATTTTAGATAAAAGTATAAAAAATTGTAAATAAAAATTATAGTTGTGCTGCAGTCTTAGACTTTTCTAAGACTGAGTTTGTCCTTTCCCACGTATCCCTTTTGGATCTCATTAATTTCTGTAATGAATCCAATCAAGAACTGACTTTCTTCTGCATTATAATCCAACAATGCAACGTGTGTTCCATTGTATAGATTGATGAGACCCCCGTCGACAGTTTTGACTAAAACAGAGCTGTTGTTGAGCTCTTTAGTATCAATTGTTCCTTGAACAGATAGCGACTGTCGTTCAATCCAACCCGTTTTGTAGGGTTCTTTGACAAAAGTCGTGACAAGAACCAAACCTGTTGTTGGATCCGTATCCTCGAGAATCAGTGGTTCGAAAGGTTCAAATACAGCGTTGTTGTGCGCTGTATTGGGATAGGACGAGAGTTGTCCATCAATTTTTTGAAGAGTTCCGTAGACGAGTTGTTTATAAAACCCCTCAGGAGATCCAAGAAGGTTCTTGAGAGAGGCGTCGCTGATTGTGACGGCCTTAGTGCCCATAGAAGTGTCCATTATATATATATATATCCTGATATAATATTCAAATAATTTAATTATTTCAATTTTTTCTATATGTATATAAAATATTACAATCTATAATATTTTCTTTGAAATTTCTATAAAGATAAAACTGTCAAGGTATAGTATATAATATTATATTTGATATATATATAAAGGCTAATGTTCAAATAAAAATAAATATATTTATAAAAAAAATATATTTGTATATAAATATGATACAGGTAATTATTCTAATATTAATAATAATAATAATAATAATAATAATTTATTATAAATCAATAATAAATAATATATGTTATAAAGAACCTGAATATTTTGAATATAAAGGAAAAGAAAAAGGACCTACTATTTTAATTATAGGTGCAACACATGGAAATGAACCAGCTGGTTATTATGGAATAAAAGAATATATGAATAAATTAAATAGACAAGAACTAATATTAAAAAAGGGTAATATAATTTTTGTGCCATCTCTTAATTACTGTGGATTAAAACTAAATAATAGAAATCACAATACAGTAGGAGATATAAACAGATTATACAAGGATTTTGAAAAAAATAATATTATAAATAAATTGATAATTAATTTTTTAAAAAAAAGTGATTTTATAATAGATTTTCACGAGGGATATGATTATGCCAATAAATCTGAATACACTTTAGGTTCTACAATAACACCATCCGAAACTGAAAAATCTTTAGAAGTAGCAAATATAGTTGTAAATAATTTAAATAAAATAATAGATATTGATTATAAAAAATTTAAAATTAATCATAATAAAAATATTAAAGGTTCATTGAGAGATTATGCACATATAAATAAATTTAATTATATACTAGTTGAAACCACAGGACAAAATAATGTTCAGCCAATAAATATTAGAGAAGAACAATGTATAAATGTAATAAATTCAGTTTTAGAAAATTATAATATGATTGAAAGAATATAGATTATTTATAAAAATATATAATAAAATTTTTTATAATATATTATAATATAATATATGATGTTAGAAAAATGCATAGTTATTGCGATGATAATTGTCCTTGTTTTTATTTTATTTAATGAAAGTTCTTGTGAAAATTATTCAGGTTTAGATAAGCAAGAAAATTCAATACCTTGTTATCAAGCTATAAGATATAAAAATTTAGAAGAATCAAGAGATTATAACCCAGATAACGTTAGTTACGACGATCCTAATCATGAAGAAGGATATGATTTTTCAAGTGAAAATGTTCCCTTATCAAATAGTATTTTACCCATGCCATCTATGTAAAATATAATAATTAAAAATAAATTTCAAGCTTAAACTACTTTATCACCTTTAATATATTATATTTTGATTTTGTTGAACATGTACAATCAATTGATTCTAATATCACACAAATTATTATAACTACGACGTATTTAACTAATAGTAAATCAAATTAACCATTTGAAAAATTTATAGAATATTGTGGAATGATATTATCTGAGTTATTTAATACTCAATTAGCAGAAATATATTATATAATAATATATTTCTAAATTAATTTAAATTAATATTGATATTATATTCATTTTTTAATTTTTTAAATTTATTTAAGATAATATCTAAAATATTTTGATCATATATTGATAAACTCTTATTAAAATTTATAAAATATAAATTTTTAAATTTATTAAATAAATCAATATATTCTACATCTGCTTTTATGTATTGAAAATTTAAATTTAATAAATCAGGATGATATAATGTACTTTTACAAACACCATATAAATTAAAATCTTTTTTATTTAAAAATTTAGAAAATATTTGAATAGGTATATCAGTTGTACTTACACTTAAAAAAGTGAAATCAATCATTTTATAAGATGAAAATGAGGTATATAATTGATAAATAAAAACTTTTCCTGTAAATCCATATTTAGTTAAATATGATAATACATTATTATATGTCATATTTTCTTCACTGTTGTGGCCAGTATGAGGATAATCTGGACAAAATACATATTTTATATTTTTAATATATTCTTCAATACCAAACATAGAAATGAAATCATTAATAAACATAAAATCTTTATTACTAAATATAATAGCTTGATTTATACCTAAAGCATTAGAATCATATTTTGCTGTTTCTCCTTTACCGTTTATTGTTATAGTATTAATATCTTTAAAATATTCCTTTAATTCTCCTATGATTTGATAATTATTTTTAATAATATTTTCATATCTAATTATTTCTGTTTTTATGTTATCATTATTAGATTCTAAACTTATATTATTACTAGATTCTACATTTTGATTCATATTATTATTAATATTATTTTATAATATTTTTTTTTTTTGGTATACAAATTCATGATTAAAAAATCTCAACATAATCTATAATTTCTTGTATTACACCTTTTTCACTGAAAATCGGATACCATAAAATGTATAATTTTATATACTTTTATATAAAATTGTACTATATACTAAAATTATAATTATATTAAATAATTTAAAATTATATTATATATATATATCATATAAATAATAATAAATTAAGTAATAAAATTATATTTATATCATTTATAAAAACTCATCAGTTCAAAAAGTATCTAAAGCTACTGCGAAGAGATATAGAACAAAACATGAGAAAAATATTATATAATGCCTGGTATGAAAGCCAGACTGGCAAGCCTCCAATGCCATAAGACTGTATGATTATATTATATCTTTTTATACAAAAGTATATAAAATTATACAATATCAGAGGAGGGGTATTTAAAATACGCAACACTCTAAATGTCAAAAGGTGTAAAAATATACATTTTGATAATGATATATACGTATTAGGATCTGGTAAAAGTTTAGATTATATCGATAATTCATTTTTTGATAATAAATAACAATTGGTGTAAATCAAGTATATAATAAAATACTAACTAAATATTTAGTTAGAAAAGAACATATTTTATTAGATAAAGTATTAGAAAAAAATACAATTCATTTTATAAGTGAAGGTAATTGTAGTGATGCTAATAATGAAAACTTAGAATACATAAAAAAAAATTATTTATACAAGGAAAATATTGTTTTATATAGTCATTATCAAAATACATGCGATATTAAAGAATTACCAAATGATGATGATAAATTGATAGTAAGTTGGTCAACAATTACGACGGCAATTCATTTAGCAGCTTATATGGGTTCGCTTCTAGTAGCACAAAACTTGATAATTCTTGATAATTTACATATATAACCTATCTTTTTATAATATAATAAAAAAATTGAAATTTATAATAAATATTTATTATACTTAATATTATAAATATGTAATGGCTTGGTTCCCTACACATAATTCAATTCCTAGACTTATTAAAAATTTTATACCTTTTTGTAATAAAAAGTGTAATAATACTAATCTTATTATTAACGACGAGCATATTCATAATACTTTCTTAAAAACACATAAACTTAAAATTTATCCTAATTATGTTCAACAAACCATTTTAAATGGTTGGTTTTTAGAAGTTAAT